>Ga0101944_10005686_pt1 | contig 13866 bp, 12 predicted proteins | sample DewCreD2012metaG_FD_75245 | JGI IMG/M metagenome (GOLD analysis project Ga0101944, IMG submission 75245) | Hot spring sediment bacterial and archeal communities from British Columbia, Canada, to study Microbial Dark Matter (Phase II) - Dewar... ... | reverse complement strand
TGCTCGGGCTCAGCCGCGGCGTGCTCGACCTGTTGGCCGTGTCGAACACAGGACAGTTGTGCGTCGTCGAACTCAAAGCCGCGCAGGACCTGCAACTGCCTGTGCAAGCGCTGGATTACTGGCTGCGGGTGGCTTGGCACGCGGCGCGGGGCGAGTTTGGCGCGCTCGGCTATTTCCCCGGCGTGCCGCTGCTTCCTGACCCGCCGCGCCTTTACCTGGTGGCGCCCGCGGTCCAGTTCCACCCGACAACGGAACGCATCTTGCGCTTCTTCTCGCCGCGTATCGAAGTGGAGCGGGTGGGCGTCGCGCTGCCATGGGAAAATGAAGTGAGGGTGCTGTTCCGCGCACGCGGAGCCAAGGCTCCCGGAATCTGAACCCGGTCATGATCACGCGTACATTGAAAAGCATCGGCCAGGCTGTCCGGCACCTCAATCCAGTGGATGTGCGGCGCGAGGCGGCGCGGCCGGTGACCATCGGTCTGGTTGCTTCCTATGGCGAATCGCTCGCCGCGATGGAGGAGTTCTTCGCGCCTGCCTATTTGCCGCAGCCGCGGCGCGTGGAGGCGCTCCAATGCCTGATTCGGACCGGAGAGCCGGGCGCTCCCCGGCGTTATGACATAGAAATCTGCGAGCCGGGAACCGCGCACTCGCGGGAAGCTCACGTGTTGGACCTTGCGAACCCTCTGCCCACGATTCGCGAAATTGCAGAGGAGCACAGCGAGTTTGGTCTTGCCTTAGCCCGGCTCTTCCCTCCGTTCCGCGCCGAAGTGGGCCGCCAGTTAGTTAGCAAAGTGTGCCGCGAGAACACGTTCTTCTGCCTTGCCACGGCGCTCCCGAACATCACCCCCTCCTTTTTGACCTTGCCATGGACGGTGGGAGAGTTCGCCTCCGACACCGCCTTCCTGACGGCGAATCAGATACGCATGGCGTTCCTCTTGGCGGCGGCGAATGACCGTCCCGTGGGATACGCCGAGCAGAAGACTGAGGTCGGGTCGATCATCGCCGGGGCGTTTGGGTGGCGCGCATTGGCGCGGGAGTTGGTCGGCAAAGTCCCTCTCGGCGGCGGTCTGATCGCCAAGTCCGCCGTGGCTTACGCCGGCACCTGGGTCGTGGGCCGTTCCATCGAGCGATTGTACCGCCTGGGTTGCGGCTATTCGAAGCGCGAACGGCGCGAAGAATACGCCAGCGCTTACGAGCGCGGGCGGGAGGTCGCCCTCGCCTTGCTCGAAAGCGTCACCTCCCGCAAGGCGTGACAGCGCCGGTTAAAGCTTGACGTTTGGAATTCGGTCAGCGGCCTTCGGCAAAGCCGGGAAGTCGGTATACGGCCTGTCTTGATACCAGTATGCGACCGAGAACCAATTGTCGCCGCGGTCATTGCCATGTCCGTGCTCGATCGTGTACTTCAGGTACCGGTTGAATGTGACCGGGTTGTCGCCGTGCCAGCGGTAGCAGCAGTATCGCCCGCCGGTCCGCTCCGGCATGATGATGAGCGGCGCGCCGTAGTAGCGGTGGGCGAAGGCGATCGCCCCGTCGCGCCCGCCAAAATTCCAGCTCCCTAAAAAGTAGTCCTCCGTTCCTGTCCCGATGATGGCGGGTTTGGACTCGTCGTCGATGAAAATCATGTCGTCGCCTTCGCCCATCCATCCGTCGGCGTTGATCAGCACCCCGAGCGTGCAACCCATCAGGTTGCCCCGCCCGCGCGTCTCCGTAAGGACATAGTTCAGGTTGCCCAGCGGATTCTTTTGCGCATCCGGTCCTTTGACGGCGATGCACGGGGTCGCCTGGCGGTATTGCGCATGAAAATACAGCGTGTCGGCAGGCAGAGAAGGCACTTTGATAAAGTCGATGTTCGAATAAAACGAACTCACCTGTTGCGAGCCTTCATTCGTTACGGTCATGCGGGCGCCCTTGCGGTACGGCATGGCGAAGTAGCAGTTGAGCGAGCGTCCCGGCGAACAAGCCAGGTACTCCGATTCGTAGATGAAGTACTGGCCCAGGTTCAAGCCGAAGAAATCGCCGATGGGGCACTCCACGCTCGGCTTAGAGTTTCCGTCCCAATACATCCTCAGGACGAGCTCTTTGAGATGATTCCGGCTTTGAGCGGCGATGGTGAACCAAATGTGCGTCACAATCCCCGTACCAGTCTGGTCGAACACCTCCTGCGTGGCGCCCGGGGCGATGGGCCAACGGTCGGAATTGCCGCCGGTCTTGTCGTAACTGGATTGCTTCAGCGATTGGTAGTTCTGCGCCCGGCAATAATCGGGGAGGAATGGCATCCTCTCGGCGCCGCCCGCCTGTGGCTGCGCAGCCGCAGCCAGCGGCGCTGCCGCCGCCGCGGCGCCTGCGGCCGAAAAACGGCTCAAAAACCGCCGGCGTCCAGATTGATCTGATCCTTTGTTCATCAAGTGCTCCTCAGGTTCTAAGATTATGTCACTCTGCCGGCCCGCGTGCGATAACATGATCTTTCAATGCAGCCTGTTTTGCAGTTGGCCGGAGTGTCCAAACACTACCCTGGCCACACGGCTCTCAGCGGCGTCACGCTGGAGGTGCGCCGGGGCGAGTTTTTCTCTTTGGTCGGTCCGAGCGGGTGCGGCAAGACCACAATGCTGCGTCTGATAGCTGGATTGGAGGACCCTGCCTCGGGCGACATCAGGCTGAATGGGCGCTCGCTTTTGGGCTTGCGGCCCTACTTGCGCAATGTCAGCACTGTTTTCCAGAATTACGCTCTGTTCCCTCACATGACAGTGGCGGAGAATGTGGCCTTCGGCCTGCGCTACCGGGGGCAGGGAAGCGATGCGCCCCGCAAAGTGCGCGAAGCTCTCGAATTGGTGCGGCTGTCCGGCAAAGAGTCGCGCTACCCTGCGCAGCTTTCCGGCGGTGAAAAGCAGCGTGTCGCGCTCGCCCGCTCGCTGGTTCTCAATCCGGAGCTTCTGTTGCTCGATGAACCGCTTTCCGCGCTGGATCCGGCGCTGCGCAAGCAGGTTCGCGCGGAGCTCAAGGAGTTGCAGCGCCGGGTTGGAATTACGTTCGTTTTTGTGACTCACGACCAGGAAGAGGCCATGTCGGTTTCCGACCGGATGGCGGTCATGAATCACGGCGTTGTGGAGCAAGTGGGTCCGCCGGCTGAACTTTACTTGCGCCCGGCATCGCGCTTCGTGGCTGCTTTCCTTGGGGCCGTGAACTGGGTCAACGGCGCGGGCATCCGCCCGGAGTCTACAAGGCTGTCGCGCCTTGCGCCGGACCGAGGGGCTGTGCAGGCTTCCGTGGAGCGCGTCACCTTTTTGGGCGACCGGCTGCACGTTGAGGCGCGCCTCGCGTCGGGCGAAGCGATTGTCGCTCAGGTGTCGCGGCTGGACGGCGAGTTCCAGCCTGGCGAGGCCGTTTGGGTTTGGTGGCGAAAGGAAGAGGAGTTGCGTTTCGAGGCATGAGATTCGAACGGCTTTGCCGCTGGCCCGCGCTTGCCGTTCTGGCGGTTCTGTTCGTGGCGCCGATGGGCATCATTGCGGCGTACAGCCTTCTGACGCGGGGCGCTTACGGAGGGGTGGAACTCCCCTGGACGCTGGACAACTACATCCGCCTGTGCGACCCGCTGTATGGGGCCATACTGCTGCGCTCGCTGTGGATAGCCGCCGTGTCTACCGCGCTGTGCCTGATCCTTGGCTACCCGCTGGCGTTCTTCATCTCCCGTTCCGGCAGGCGCAAGCATTTTTACCTGTTTCTGGTGATTCTTCCCTTCTGGTCCAGCTTTTTGATACGGACTTACGCCTGGATGTTCTTGCTGCGCGACACGGGGCTGTTCAACACCGTGTTGCTGGCCTTGGGGTGGATTCGCGAGCCTCTGCCACTCTTGTATAACGACGCCGCCGTGATTCTCGGGCTGGTGTATGGCTTCCTTCCGTTTATGGTTCTGCCGCTGTTCGCGACGTTGGAGCGCATGGATCGGACGTTGCTCGAAGCCGCCGCGGATTTGGGCGCGCGCCCCTTGGAGTCCTTCAGGCGCATCACTCTTCCGCTGAGCTTTCCGGGAATTCGCGCGGGCGCCATCTTGGTGTTCATACCTTGCCTGGGCGCATACCTTACGCCCGATTTGCTCGGCGGCGGCAAGTCGGTGATGGTGGCGAATCTGGTGCAGACCCAGTTCACGGCCGCTCGCGATTGGCCCTTCGGCGCAGCGGTGTCGCTCACGCTCATGGCCATCGTGATGCTGCTTCTGTTCGGGGCTGCGAAGAAGAGCAGCGAAGACCTGTTATGAAACGAGCTCTGGGATTGTACGCCGCTTGTGTTTACGCCTTTCTGCACGTCCCGCTGGCGGTGCTCGCGGTATTCAGCTTCAATAGCTCGCGGTTCACGCGCTGGGAGGGCTTCTCCCTTAATTGGTACCGTGCCGCAGCGGCGAACCCCCAATTGGCGGAAGCCGCCTGGAACAGCTTGGTCATCGGGTTTGTCTCCACGGTCATCTCGACATCCGTGGGAACGCTGGCGGCTTATGGATTGTGGAAACGGCGCTCACGCTTTCTCGCTGGTTCCCTTTATCTAACCTTGCTCACGCCCGAAATTGTCACTGGGGTGTCGCTGCTGGTGTTCTTCCAGTGGCTGTTTCGTGTGCCGGGTTTGCAGCTTGGCATGCACACGGTGGTTGCGGCGCACGTGACTTTTTCGATCGCGTTCGTCGCCGTGGTCGTTCTGGCGCGCCTTCGTACGCTGGATGCCACTCTGGAAGAGGCGGCTATGGACCTGGGCGCGCCGCCTTGGCAGGGGTTCTTCCGCGTGACCGTGCCCCTCATCCGCCCCGCCATCGTGGCTGCTGCGCTGCTAGCCTTCACGGTTTCGTTCGACGACTACGTCATCACCAGCATGGTGGCGGGAGTGGATTCCGAAACGCTTCCCATGGTGATTTACGCCATAGCGCGAAGGGGCGCTAATCCTGAGTTGAACGCCGTCTCCACAATCGTGGTTACGGCGCTCGGCGCGCTCGTGCTGCTGTCGGAGAGGCTGAGGCAGGCATGAAGCGGCGTCTGTTCCTCATGGCGGTTGCCGGCGCCGCGGGATGCACGCCAAGGCGGCGCCCGCGGCTGAACGTTTACAACTGGTCCGCTTACGTGGCGCCCGACACTATTCCCAATTTCGAACGCGAGTTCGGCGTGAGCGTGCGCTACTCCATCTACGAAAGCAATGAGGAGATGTTGGCCAAGGTGATGACCGGCAACAGCGGCTGGGATGTGGTTTTTCCGAGCAATTACATCATCAAGCCGCTCTGCGAGAATCGCTTGCTCACTCCTCTGGACCATGGGCGTCTCAAGAATCTCGACAACTTGGCGCCAGAGTATCGCTCGCCGTCCTGGGACCGCAGTCTGCAATGGTCTGTGCCTTATACGTGGGGCGCCGCGGGAATTCTTTTCCACCGTTCTGCCCCTTTCTTGCCCAAGGCGTGGGCCGATCTTTGGGACCAGCGGCTGCGCGGGCGCATCACCATGTTGGACGATCCGGCTGAAGTCATCGGCGCCTGTCTCAAGAAGCTCGGCCATTCCATCAATTCGACTGACTCCGCTCATTTGGCCGCAGCTCGCCGTGAGGCTGTTGCTCAGAAGCCCCTCGTGCGCGCATATCTCAACGCCGAGGTGCGGGACCAGGTGGTAGCGGGCGATGTGCTTGCCGCTCAGGCTTGGGCGACTTTCGCCAGCCAAGCCCGGCAAGCGGCTGCGGAGGCGGTATTTGCCTTTCCCGAAGAAGGTTTCAGCCTATACTGCGACAGCGCCGTGATCCTGCGTGAGAGCAGGCGCGCCGAGCTGGCGCACCTCTTCATCGACTACCTGCTTCGCCCTCAGGTGGCTGCTGCCGTGGTGGCAGCCACGCGCACCGCCACGTGCAACGGCGCCGCTCACCGTATCCTGGACCCTGCGCTCCAGAACGACCCTCTCCTCCATCCGCCAGGCGAAATTCTTGGCCGCGGCGAATGGTTCGAGCCGCTTCCCGCCCCAGCCCAACGCCTCCGCGACCGCATCTGGACCGAAATCAAATCCTCCTGAATTTCTGAATTTCGGGGACAGGCAACGCAACCCCCAAATTGCCCTCGGTATAACCCCGGGGTGGCTTCGGGGGGTGGGTGTTCTGTCGACAGCTCGGCGCAATTTTCGATGCCTGAACGTGGCGGCGGGGACATCGTTCCAACTGATTGCTGATAAGGGACGTTGCGCTGTGATGTCCGCCCTGAACGGCACACGGCTGAGCAAACGGCTCAGGCGCTCGGGTTCGGATGCAGCGGTCCGCTGCTGTTCGAGTGAGCCAGGGGACTCGTCCGGACCGGGAATTTGGGGGTTGCGTTGCCTGTCCCCGAAACTCGCGAAACTGGGGAATTTGGGGGTTGCGTTGCCTGTCCCCGAAACTCGGGTCATCTGTTAACCTAGCTTTTTGGATTGCAACCCATGAGGTACTCCATTTCACTTCGAAAAATCATCCCCGCCGGCGCTGTCCTGGCGGCGGGATTCGTGGCCGCGTTTTGGGGCGTTTCCTGCCTCACCGCGCAAGACGCTAAGAAAAAGGGGCGCACCGCCCCGACCGGATACAATGACACCCCGGTGCTGCCCGGGCAAAAGTGGCGGGTGCACGATATCGACCGCCCTAAGCCGCCTCAAGTCACGCCCGCCCCGATCGACCGTCCTGGCGCGCCGCCCTCGGACGCCATCGTGCTGTTCGACGGGAAAGATTTGTCGAAATGGACCGCCCGCGGCAAGGGCAAGGAGCGGGGCAAAGACGTTGCGCCCGGCTGGAAAGTTGCGAACGGCTACATGGAGGTTGTGGGCGGTTCGGGAGACCTGGTAAGCAAGGACAAGTTCGGCGACATCCAACTCCACCTCGAGTGGTGGACGCCTCCCGACAGCCCCGATTCCAGCCAGTGGCGTGGCAACTCCGGCGTCATGCTCATGGGGCGTTACGAAATCCAGATTCTGGATTCGGTGAACAACCCGACCTACGCCGACGGACAGGCCGGCGCCATTTATGGCCAATGGCCGCCTCTGGTCAACCCCGCGCGCAAAGCAGGCGAGTGGCAGACCTACGACCTTTTCTTCGAAGCGCCCCGATTTGATGGCGCCAAGGTCGTGAAGCCAGCTTATGTAACGCTGGTGTTTAACGGCGTGCTTGTACACCACCGGCAGGAGATTCTGGGCCCGGTGGCTCACCGCAAGTACAACCTGTACAGTCCGCACGCACCCGAGGAGCCCTTGGTCCTACAGGACCATGACGTGACGGTCCGCTTCCGCAACATCTGGGTGCGGAGGCTAAAAGGCTACGATCAGCAGTAACGAATTGCGGACGGGCAAGCGGTCCGCCTCAGCGGCATGGCCGCCCGTCACTCGTAATCGCGATGGTCGTCCGGTTGGCTTCCTTGCCTCCAGCGGTCACCACCACCGGCACATGGCAGCCCGTCGGAGCCCCTGCCGGGACGCGGAAGTAGACGTTATCCACCCCGGCGGTCTCCGGCTGCCGTCCGGCGTATAACCTTTCCGCAACCACGTTGCCCACTCTGATCTCCACCGGAACGCCGGTCATGTCGCCCCCGCCGGGGGCGTTGGCGTCGGAAACGCTCACCGGACCGAGTCCCGTGGCCCAAAGAATCACAATCTGGCCCGGCCGGGCGGGAACGTCAAACGTGTTCAGCGGGTAATCGGTTGCGCTGGCTACGTTCTGCGCGATGGCCACATCATTATCGTTGAGGCGCATGTAAAAGATGCCGAGATCAGTCTTGGATACGGCGATCGGTCTGGGAACGCTCGACTTGCCTCCATAGTGGATGGTCACTTCCGCCTCCCCAATCGGGAAGTTGGAGGGCATGATGGCGTTAATCTGTCCCTTGGAGGCGAACACCAAGTATGCGTCCTGCCGCGTGTTGCCTTGGGTGATCTCCACCCGCAATCCGCCTAAGGTCCGCGGCAGGGGGTAGCTTTGCACCCGCGCCGCAGTCTCGGGCCCTATTTCGTCGCCGTAAATGCTGAAAAACGAGCCTTGAGCAATCGACCCCTGAGGTGGATGCCCGGCGCGGTAACTCGCCGTATTCACCACTCCGCCTCGGTTGATCACCGGCGTGCCGGGCACGCTTCCTCCGGCTTGGTTGACCGCTACCGACTGTCCCGCGATCACCACGGCGGCGCTTCTTGGGTCTCCCGTGTTATTCGCCGCCGCAGCCCACGAGACAGCTCCGTTGCCTGTTCCCGACTCGCCCGAACGGATGGTCAGCCAACTGGCGGCCTTCTCCGCTCTCCAAGCGCAGTTGGGCGCCGTGATCACTTGGATGATCCCGCTCGCGCCGCCCGCCGCCGCTGACGCCGACGTGGGCTGAATCAAGTAGTTGCAGCCCGCCGTGGCCCCGGACGGGGTCCCGTCCTGATGCACGGCGTACTTCTGCCCTGCGACATACACCGTACCGCTGCGCGGCGGACCGCCATTGCGTTCCACCGTCAGCGTCACGGTCCCGTCCCCCGTGCCTGTGGCGCCGGAGGTGACCCGAACCCAGGTCGCTCCGCTGGTAGCCGTCCACTGGGTTCCTGAACGTGTTTTTACCCCCACATTGAGGGTCCCGCCCCCAGCGCCCACCGTTTGACCGGGCGCCCCCAGCTCGCAGGACCCTGCGCACCACCCTACCGCCTCATCGCGCCATCGATAGATGGCATCCCATACCCACGAATGCCGCCCATCCACCGTCACCCGCAACACCACGTCGTATGAAGCCTTTCCCCACATCCGCACCGGTTCCTTGGATTCCTCGTTGACGATCGTCACCATGGCGCCTGCCGTATTCCTGTCTGAGGACATTCCAATTTCCCCGAGTTTCAAGGCTCCGCCTCCCACGCGATCTGGGGCTACAGAGGCCGCGTCTATTCGCGCCGTGATCCTGTTCCCAAGGCTCAACATGCTGCCGATTCCGTTTTCCGCCAACCTATGGCTCATCTTGAAAGGCGCCACTTCCCGAGGTAGGAGAACGCCCGGCGGATCCGACCACTTGAGCTCGGAAATCAAGCTACGGTTTTCTTTAAAGCACGTGGCTGTCGCTGTGTGAATCGTAACGAAGTCGCCCTCCGATCCCTTCCCAGAGCCTGTGTAGCAGCCGAATTGGTGAGGTGGTTCTTCGAAATAGTACTGCTTCTTCTCGATGAGCGCCCAATGACCGGTGGTCTGGCAGTAGGCTGCCGTCATCGACAAAATAGCAAACAAAAAGCGAAGCCAAGATCGCATCAACAATCCTCCTTCAGTCATTTTGGAGTATTTCGTCTGGAAAGAGCACGCTGCGATAGTACCGCCGCCGCGCGTGGCGTCATTTGTCGCTGTCCTATTAACGGTTAACTGGCCATCGAGACAGCAATCTGTAGATAAAAACAACAGATGCGATCAGCGCCACAGCCGCGCCAGTCTTGGATCGTTGCCGTTTGGAGCATGGGGGAATCTCACCGCGTGACCGAGTTTCGCCGCTTCCACGTCACTCCAATCGTGGTCCAACATCCCTTGCACGTGAAGACGCCGGTGCAAGGAAGGCAAATTGTCGGAAAACCGATGCTCGACAACTGTAAGACCGAAATCGAGATGGTACAACACAGCGCCGTTCTCTGGAAGCGGCACTCGCACCATCAGCCGCCGGCTTTCCTCCACTTCCAGGCTGGCGACCTGAGGCAACAAACCCAGCGCGGTCGACACATCCGGGCGCGGGAGCAACAGGTAAGCCATCTCGCCGCCTCCGGTGACAGGAGGAAATTCCGTATGGACGGGAGCCCTGTGTCGTTGCGCCCTCGAAAATGGCAGGGTTAATACGGCGAGCGCGGGGTGGCCCAAGCCCAATCCGGGGTTATTGATGCCGCCCAGGATGGCTTCCTCCAAGCCGTCCCCATCCAAGTCTTGGATCACGCAATGGCGGAGCGCGCCCGGATGCCAGTACTCCTCCATCACTCGGCCATCGCGAGGGTCGAGGATCACCGCCTGAGAGGGATAGTAAATGTGATGGTTGGATACGACCAGCAGAAACGGCTTCCCTCCCAGCCGCACCAGCCTCAGGATCTGACCGGCGTAAACCGGTGAGAATTCCCGGTCGCCGAACGTCTTGTGCGATCCCAGGTAGAGCTGCCAGCGAAGCTTGCCTGATCCTTCAAAGCAATAGAGAACGCCCCTTTCCGGACCGAGTTCGGCGGGCACGTGATTGTACAAAACTTCTTTCTTCCCGTCGCCGTCGGCATCCGCCAGCAGAACCTCGTCGTAAGTCAAATCCTTGCGGCGGGACTCTCCGAACGTTCGCTCCCAACACAGCTTTCCCCTCGCGTCCAGGATCTTCAGCTTGCCGCCTTCGAACCGCCATTGAGCTGGTGGCCCGTGCCCCAGCGTCCGCCAGCCGATAGTTGCGCCGAGCGCCGCTGTAATAAGTGCTCCGGCAACGACCCACCTCCAGCGCCGGGATTTGACTGGATCAGCCGCCGGTCCTCCTCCCTGCACCCAAGCCCTCAGTTCGTCATGGCTGGCGAACACCCGGGAGTTCTTTCCCGAGCCCTGCCGGTGCACTGGCAGTCCGGCTGTCCGCTCCCAGCGCTGAGCGGAGCGCACAGAGACGCCCAGTTCAGCCGCAATTTCTTTCCAGGAACTGAGGATCCGGCTGTCACCGGGGGAATCCGAAGGCGTCATGCGAGGACTCAAAGTTACGGCTTTTTCAAGTGGCGGTCCAAGAAAGCGGCGATCCCATTACGGCGCGCCTCGTCCTGGAACTGCGGTCCGCCATGTCCGCCCCCCGGAATGACCATCTGCTCCCGGCTCGCCATCCGCCGCCATGGACCCACACCACCAATGGGGGACGAACGGCGTTCGGGGGCAGGTAGATGTCGAGCTTCAACTCCTGGTCGCCGGCTTTGGCGTACACCAGATTCGCATGAGTGGGGGCGGGCCTTTGACCGCACACCACAACGGCTGCGCCCACAAACAGGGCGAAAACTCTCGCGCTCATGAGAGGCCTCTCACTTAACAGCGTATTTCGGATTGTACTTGCCCTGCTCGGCGAACCCTCCCAGTTCAGGGCGCATCGGGGAATAGCGCGGGTAACTATCCCAAATGTCGCCCGTACCTAAGACCCGGGGATCTCTCTGCGCGAGCAGCGTCTGGTCTAGCTGCGCGCGCAATTTCTTCAGAACCGCGGCATGGGCAGAGGAACCGGCGAGGTTCTTCATGCAGCCCGGATCGGTGCGGACGTCGAACAACTGCTCGGCCGGTTGCTTGCCGAAGGCGGCTTCGAAAAACGGCTTGATCTTGGGGTCGTTCCGGTGTTTGAGGATGAAGGTTTTGGACGGGCCGTTGTCTACGTCGGCGTACTGCTCCGGGTCGCCCGCCGGCCACCGGTCCGGTTTGAAGTTGCGTATGTAGAGATACTGCTCGGTTCGAATGGCGCGGGCAGGGAAGCCCAAGTTATCGAAGCGCGCGTGGCTGTGCCGCTCGCGCCCGGAAACCACCCAACTGCGCGCAGGGTCGACGCGGCCGGCTTTGCCGGACTTCAGGATGTCCACGAAGCTTCTGCCGGTCATGATTTTCGGGACACTGAGACCCGCGGCTTCAAGGAACGTAGGCGCGAAGTCGGTGAAGCTGATGAGGTCGTCGATCTTGCGCCCGCCCTTACAGACCGCCGGCCAGGCCACGGCCAGGGGCATGTGGATTCCGTATTCGTACATCGTAGCCTTGGACCGGGGGAAGGACATTCCGTTATCCGCAGTCACCACCACGAGCGTGTTTTCCAGCTCTCCGCGCTTTTCGAGCAGGTCCAGCATCCTGCTGAGATGGCGGTCCAGGTGCTCGATTTCGATGTAGTAATCGAGGATGTCGCTGCGGATTTCCGGCGCATCTGGCAGGAAGGGCGGCACGGCGGCGTCCTCCAGGCGCTTGCCCGACCTCAAGCCGCTCCCTTCCTCGTAGGCGCGGTGGGGTTCATGGAATCCGCACCAGAAAGAGAATGGCCGGTCCTTGGGCTTGGCGGAGAGGAAGTCCTCGAAATTTCCCGCGTAATCATTGTTGCTGATTCCCTTCAGCACCTTGGCCGCTGTCCGCTGGTCAAAGGCCGGACCCGCGGGATTGCGCGTCCAGCCGGCATCCTTCCAATTGCACGGCCCGGCGCCCTTGCCCGTGAGACCGACGAAGTATCCTGCCTTCTCAAGCAAATCAGGGTAGACTTCCAGCTTTTTCGGGAAAAGGCTCGCGTGGGTGCCTGCCTCTTCCAATTGCCACGGAACCCTGCCCGTCAGAATTGCTGCGCGGGAGGGCGCGCAACCTGGGGACGCCGACATGGCGTTCTGGAAAAGAACTCCGGACTGCGCCACCCGGTCGAATCCTGGAGTCTTGACCCCCTTGTCGCCGCATATGCCGGTGTTCACCCAGGATTGGTCGTCGGCTATGCAGAAGAGGATATTGGGCCGCTTCGACGGGCGGGGTTGGAGGAGGAGCGCCGGAGCGCCGCCAATGAATTCTCGCCGGTTGATCATCATACTTTTTGCTCGCAGTCTGAAGCATCAGGATATACACTGTTGCGAGAGAGAGCAACATGCACTCCCATTCGCGCAGAAGTTTCCTGGAACGGACATTGGGCAGCTTGTGGCCCGCGTCGGGTTTGCTGGGGCAGGCAAGCCTGCGCGCCGCCGAGGCTCGGGCGCAGGCTAAGTACGCTCTGCCGGTCTTGTTTGACATCGAAATGGCGGCGCCGGGCGTGTACGCCGCGCTCGCCAAACCGTATGCGGTCACTCATTGCAATGCGGTGATTTTCGAAAACGCCGAGGACATCCTGGTCGTGGACACCCACTCTTCGCCAACGGCGGTGGCGTCGCTGGTTTCGCAGATACGCCGCGAGATCACGAAAAAACCGGTGCGTTATGTGGTGAACACCCACTACCACGGAGACCATGTTCAGGGGACGCCGGCTTACCGCCGCATCGCTCCGCGCGCCGACATTATTTCGAGCGAGGCCACGCGGGAATGGCTTGCCGCCGATGGCGGGAAGGCTTTGAGGAGTTCGCTCGAGAAGGCGCGCGAAAACCTGGACAATTTTAAGAAGCGCGCCGCGTCGGCCAAGACTCCGGAAGAGAGAGCCTATTGGGAAAAGACCGCACGCGAGATGGCGGATTATGTTGCGGAGATGAAGGACTACGCGCCGGAGTTGCCGAATGTGACCTTCAGCCGGGATCTGATCATCCGGGACAAGGCGCACGACCTGCATCTTGCGTTTCGAGGCAAGGGGCACACGGCGGGCGACATCGTGGTCTATTGCCCGCAGAAAAGGGTGCTGGCGGGAGGCGATTTGCTGCACAACTCGTCCGCATACATGGGCGATGGGTACCCCAAAGCATGGCCAAACACTCTGATCGAGCTGGCGGACTTCGACTTCGCCATTCTTGCGGGCGGGCATGGCGGCGTACACAGAGACCGCCGTGTGGCGTACGATATGGGCGCCTACATCAGCGAACTGGCGGACCTGGTGGGGCGAGCCGCCGAGCGGGGGAAGCCGCTCGAGCAGATTCAGAAAGAGATTACGCCGGACCATCTTGTATCCTTCCGCGGCGGCTATGGGCGGATGATCGCGGAAGAACGCTTCAAGCGCTCTCCGCAGTTGCCGGGGCGCACCGCCGACATGTTGTTGCCTGAAATCGTCCGTTCCAACGTCGCACAAGTCCACGCTACACTGAACAAGACGTAACATGCCCAAGAGCGGCCCGGCTACACTGCCCGACACTGAAATCACCGAGCAGCGGCAGCTCGTGCCGCTGTACCGGGTCGTCCTGCTGGACGACGATGAGCACACATATGAATACGTCGTCGAGATGCTCGTGAAGCTCTTCTGTTTCTCCACGGCGGAGGCGTTCCAGAA
>Ga0101944_10005685_pt1 | contig 13867 bp, 7 predicted proteins | sample DewCreD2012metaG_FD_75245 | JGI IMG/M metagenome (GOLD analysis project Ga0101944, IMG submission 75245) | Hot spring sediment bacterial and archeal communities from British Columbia, Canada, to study Microbial Dark Matter (Phase II) - Dewar... ... | reverse complement strand
TTCGTCGGGAGTTTGTTGCGGTTTCGCAACGAGATCAGATATGGCTTCCCACCCTTCCGGTGTTCCCAAGAATGCAATTAGGCGGGAAATGATCACCAAAGGGATGGCAAGACTGATCACCAAAAGCTGCCATTCATAAACCAACCCTTCCGGGTAATCCATCTTCTTGCGTTCCCAACTAAGAACCTTCCCGCGATAGGCAGCATAACCAGCTATGCTCAAAATAAGAACGCAAAAGAAGACCCATCGCCACAGGCTTTGACCGGATAAATATATATTCATCCCCAACAAGAATCCAAAAGGCAGGCTGCCCGGCAGAGCGGAATCCCAGCGGACGATACACCATAACAGCCAGGCACTGGCGTTCCATAATAACAATCCGAGCAGGAACACAAACAAGCGGGTATCCTCAATCTCCCTCCCACTTTGGATATTTCCAAGCCATTCGGCAAATCGGTTCAACAGAATGCCCAAACGTACATTCATCAACAAGAGCCAGTTATCGCCCATGAACTCATCCCAAGTAGGGATAAACCGCTCCACCGCCTGAAGAGCGACAAAAACCGACAAAACCAGGTTGATCAGGATCGCTGCCCAGCTCTTATAGCGTGATGAAGCCAATAGCAAACCCATCACTGCACCAATCATCATACACCAGATCATCGGTGAGCTGTTTTTCACCCATTCTGCTTCCTTTAAGCTGAAAGCGGCTAAAATAAGCAAGCTGGCGCAAAGTACGATCAAGAACCAGGTCTGCCTGAACCAATCCTTGAATCGTAAATGGGGTTCTTGCTTTATGAATAACATAAGGTTAACCTGCTCATCCGCTTCCCGGTTTCACCTGGCGGGCGACCATTTCACTCACCCGGCGGGGACGCTGGCGGGTATAGACCTGCCCGGTGCCAAAGGTAACAAATTCCCACCGCCGCAACGCGCCAAAAGAACCCAGCCGGGGTTTTATTTGATCGGCATGAAGAACCAATCCATAACTGTTTTGTTCCATAAGCATGCTGACAACTGGCTGTAGGGATGAAAGCATATCGGACGGAGCGGAATCTAACAAAATCACCGATACCGACGAAAGATTTCCTCTGTGCGAGAACGAGGCAATCTCTCCTAACCAGCTTGTCTCCCTGGCAGGTGTGATCAATAGTAAGGTATCGCGGTTTGCCATAACGCGTCTGGTGCGCCTTAAGGCTTCTTTCAGGTCTGGGGCTTCGGCAAGTTGAACCGATGCCAGCGCCTGCAGGATATGCCAAAAATACGCAGAACCACGCTGCGGGGAAAGAATTTCCAAAGGCTCGCCAAACAACAGCATTCCTACCGATAATCTATCGTTTAAGAAATGATATGCCAGTGTTGCTGCCAGCATAAGCGTTTTTTCTAGGGTGGAATCCTCTCCCTCGCCGCAATGGTTGGCAGCATAAATATCGGGCAGCAGCCATAAGGTCGAATATGCTTCGGGTGAAAAAACTTTCACATACAGTGAATCTCGTTTGGCAGATGTCCGCCAATGAATGTTCCGCAGGCTGTCCCCAGGCTGGTAGGGACGTGTGGTCATCGCGCTGATCGTGTTCGCCATGATAACCTGGTTCAGAGAACGAATATCCCCCTGGGTCTTACTGATCGGTATTGTCGAAACCGGCAGGTCCGCCAACGGAGGATAGACCAAAACTTGTTCCGGCTGGGAATAGGATTGTTGCACTTGAAAAAGACCCAATGGATCAGCCATCAAAACATCCCAGACCCCATACAAAAACACACCCCGCCGCGAACACATGGTTCTCAGCTGCCATCGGCTGGTCGAGAGTCCATCGGCGGCATTGACCCCCGAGGTACGATGACCGGGGATATTAGACCGGTCATTGAACTCTAACCAAACCGCCGGCAGCAAGAAACGATTCTCAAATTCGATCTCTTCTTCTAATTCATCCCCAACCTGGACGGCAGTGGAAAGCAGCCTGCGCTTTACGGTAACTTTTAGGGCAAGCTGGCGCGCCCAGACATAACACCCCAGAAAAACGCCTAGCAGGATGATGAAAGTCATCAGTGCCACCTTGTTCAAATCATAGAAAAACCAGAACAAGGAAAACACGATCAAGAACAGGATAATTCTTTGCTTGAGAACGATCCTGACCTGGCATCCACTGCGTTCAGGCTTTACCAAACGATTTAAAAAACCTGCCACTGGAATCCGGAGATTTTCCTCGGGAATCGGTTTTGTATCCATTTCTATATCAGCGATTATCCCAATTCATCCAATTGTTTGCGTAATTTGGCAGCCGTTTCCTGATACGCAGCCAGCTTGTCTCTCTCCTTACTTACAACTGCCGGCGGCGCCTTTTGGGCAAACGGACCAGCCAGCAATGTCTCCAATCGGGTTACCTGACTTTCAACCTCAACCAGTTCGCTTTGCAGCCGCTTCTTTTCCTCATCAAGGTTGACCAAATCTGCAGATGGGATGAATATCTCAATCCCTGCAACCACCAGGGTGATGGCACCCTGAGGTTTTTCTGGCTTACTTTCGACCAGCTCGACGAGGGCGGGGTTTAGATGGGACAAGGCGCAAATGCTCCTTAATTGTGTCTGTAAGAGTCCGATCCGCTCACCGGCTATGATCACCGCCGGCAATCGTTTGCCGGGGGTAACCTTCTTTTCTGCCCGCATGTTCCGAATTGCCCGAATGATATCCTGTATCAGGGAAAATTCGGCGATCTTCTGATCCTCCCATCCCTCCAATGGACGCGGCTGCGGATAAGCTGCCAGCATCAAAGCCTTCTCCCAGCCATTTTTGGGGGTGTGAGCTGCCAAATGCGCCTGAGCCGCTTTCTTGAGATGTCCCCACAATTCTTCTGTAACAAAGGGGGTAAAAGGATGGAGCAATCGCAGGCAGACATCTAAAACTTTCACCAGGGTATTGGCGGTATAGAAAGCTCGATCGCCGCCTTCTGCCAGCTGCAGTTTGGCAATTTCGACATACCAATCCGCAAACTCTCCCCACACAAAATCATAAATCTGACGACCCGCTTCCCCATATTGGAAGGAAGTGAACAATCGGTCCACCTCACGAACCAGAGTTTGCATGCGCGCCCAAATCCAGGAATCCGCCAGGGTCCACTGCGGCGGGTTGACCGCTTCATTCGGGGCGCGGTCGAGGCTGCTGATCACAAATCGACCGATATTCCACAGTTTATTGGCAAAATTCCGGTTGGCTTCCACTTTTTTGGTGCTTAAGTTCATATCATTGCCCGGCGTCGAACCGACCAGCAAAGTGAACCGCAGGGCATCCGTCCCCATCTCATCCATCAGGATCAACGGATCGATCACATTCCCTTTCGACTTACTCATTTTTTGCCCATTTTCGTCCCGGATCAAACCGTGCAGATAGACGGTTTCAAAGGGAACCTTGCCGGTAAACTCCAGCCCCATCATGATCATCCGTGCCACCCAAAAGAACAGAATATCATAGCCGGTTTCCATGATCGTTGTCGGGTAAAAGTACGCCAGGTCAGGAGTTTGCTCGGGCCAGCCAAGTGTGGAAAAGGGCCACAACCCCGAGGAGAACCAGGTATCCAGCACATCCGGATCTTGCTGTAACCTGGAACTGCCACACTTCTGACATGCAGCGGGGTCTTGCCGGGCGACATTCACCTCGCCGCAATCTTCACAATACCAAACCGGGATGCGGTGCCCCCACCAAAGCTGCCGGCTGATGCACCAATCCTGGATATTTTCCATCCAATTGTAATAGACCTTGGTGAACCTTTCCGGGATGATGCGGATTTTACCGTCCCGCACAGCTTGCAGGGCAGCTTCTGCCATGCATTTAATATTCACAAACCACTGGGTCGAAACCATCGGTTCGATAATCTCGCCCCCGCGCTGCGAACGGGGAATATTCATGATATAGGCTTCTTCTTTGATGACCAATCCGGCTGCCCGCATATCTTCCCAGATCGCCTTTCGGCATTCAAAGCGGTCCATACCGGCATAAGGTCCGCCATTCTGATTGATTCTAGCAGCCTCATCCATCACGCTGATCACTTCCAAATGATGCCGCAAACCGATTTCATAGTCATTCGGGTCGTGCCCGGGGGTGATCTTGAGAGCGCCTGTTCCAAACTCGCGATCGACATATTCATCGGCGATGACCGGAATTTCCCTCCCTAAAATGGGGACGATTACTTTCTTCCCAACCCAATGACGATACCGATCATCTTCGGGGTGGACCGCGACGGCAGTATCCCCCAAGATGGTCTCCGGACGGGTGGTAGCCACGGGGATATAGTCTCCATCACTTCCGGCAATGCGATACTTGAAATAATACAGCTTGCCCGGTTCCTGCGAATATTCCACTTCCAAGTCGGAAACCGCCGTCTGCAAGCCGGGCGACCAGTTGATCAGGCGGATGCCGCGATAGATCAATCCTTTTTCGTATAAGCGGACAAACGCCTCACGTACCGCCCGCGACAAACCTTCATCCAGCGTAAAGCGTTCCCGCGACCAATCACAAGATGCCCCCAGCCGGCGGATTTGACGGGTGATAATTCCGCCATATTTTCTCTTCCATTCCCAGGTTCGCTCCAAGAAAGCTTCTCGTCCGATCTGCTGCCGGCTGATCCCTTCCGAACGCAGCATCTTCTCCACCTGAAGCTGGGTAGCTATGCCGGCATGATCTGATCCAGGCACCCAAAGGGTAGGAACCCCTTTCATCCGATAATAGCGGATCATCAGATCTTCCATCGAAACAAACATCGCATGTCCCAAGTGTAATTCACCGGTAACATTGGGCGGCGGAATGGATATCACAAACGGCCTTACCGTTGGATCGAAATCCGGAGAAGATGGATCATTCGATGGACGGAAGAAGCCGTTTTCCTCCCACCACGCATACAAACGCTGTTCCACATCTCGAAAATCATATTTCGCGGGTAAGGTATATTCTGTCATTTTACCTCTCAATCAATGATTGGATTCGTCATTTCATAAGATCATAAATGCGGTTTCAACTCAGACATATAAAATAAAATTTCCCTTCACCCAGAGGGCGAAAGGAATTCTTCCGCGGTACCACCTCATTTCACCTGTCATTTCAGGTGCACTCAACCCCAGACAACCATCCGGGAGTCGCTGTAACGGGCGCACCCGTGCCGTTCTACTCTATAATCAATCGATCATATTTCTTCAGCACTGCTCTCAGGCGACTTCGGCGAGGCCTCATTGGGGAGGTTTTCAGCCCGGGACCTCTTTCTCTGTCAACTTGCCTTCCGCTTACTACTCCTGATCGGATCAATCATTGATTAGATTATAAATGTTCTACTTATAGCTGTCAAATAAATGTTTAATAATTGGATGCTATAATCAGGATCAAGTGTTTAATGATGGCAGAACTCTTTCCCATGCTTCCCGATTTTCGAGTGCGTCAACGCGACTATTTGCTGGAAATTTCGCGGGCACTTACCAGTGAGCTTGACTTAGATAAGCTGCTCGACCGCATCCTGATGATTTCCATTGAGATGCTGGCGGGCAAAGCCGGCTTTATTGCTTTGCGCACCCCCGCCGGATCATGGCGTATGCGGGTTTTTCATGGTCTCACATCCAGTTTTATCAAATACATTGAAAACACGTTAGCCGAAATCCCAACCGACCCAGAGAAACCGGAAGAAGTGGAATTGCTGTTGATCAACCGTCTGATCACCGAACTCACCCACGCTGCCAGCTCAGGTCTGCTTACCGGGGTGGGTTTGCCTCTTGTCACCCAAGAGACGGTCGTTGGGGTGATTTTCATCTTTCGCGGTTATCAGGGTTTGTTCTCAGCCAATGACCGCGCCTTGCTGTCCAGCTTTGCCAACCAAGCCGCCATAGCGGTAAAGAACGCCCAATTATATTCACAGATCACCCAAGAGAAAAAGCGTATGGATGCCCTGCTCGACTCGGTGGCAGATGGAATCTTAATCCTCAGCAACGATCTCAAAATCGAACGAGCCAATCCAGCCTTCCTGCACATGGCTGGTTTTTCTCAAGCCCAAATTATCCAAAGACCCCATGAGGAGATCATCCAATGGGCAACCCCGCCCCAAGGTCTAACACTGGAACAGGCGGCTGCCGGCGGCTGGCCTCTAACCCCCCATGCTCAACTCTACGTTGAGGGTGATTTGAAAAGGAAAAACCAACGTCCCCTGCCGGTAGGAATTACCTATGCTCCCCTTCTATCCGAGGAAGGGACTTTACTCAATGTAATTGTAAGCGTGCGCGACATCACCCACTTCCGCCGGGCAGATGAGCTGAAAAGTACTTTTATGTCCATCATCAGTCATGAACTGAAAACACCGGTAGCTCTCATAAAAGGATATGCCGGCACCCTGCGCCGCGAAGACGCTTCATGGGATCGCTCCATTGTTGAGGACAGCTTACAGGTCATTGAGGAAGAAGCCGACCGTCTGGCAATGCTCATCGAAAACCTGCTCGATGCTTCCCGATTAGAAGCCGGCGGGCTCTCCATCAAGAGATCCGATGTATATTTGCCGGAACTGGCGAATGACCTGGCAAAACGGCTCTCCACTCAAACCACCCGCCATACCATTCGCACCGATTTTCCTCCCAACTTTCCGGTAATTCTGGCAGACGAAAACCGCATTCGGCAGGTAATCTCCAATTTAGTGTCGAACGCGATCAAATATACCCCCGAAGGGGAGATCCGAATTTCCGGTCAAGTCCGCGCCGATCAGGTCATCATCTGTGTCTCCGATCAGGGACAAGGGATTAACCCTGTTGACCTGCCCCATGTCTTCGACCGATTTTACCGCGCCCCGGATATGGCAAAGCAAACCAAAGGCGCCGGTTTAGGTCTCTATCTATCCAAGGCAATTGTCGAGGCACACGGCGGACATATTTGGGTGGATACAGAAGCCAATCAAGGCGCAAGAATCTGCTTTTCCCTTCCCCGTCAAATCGAGTATGAGTAAAGAATGATGATATAATATTTACTTTGTGTGTCATTAAAGAAAAAGAGAGAATAAATTATGCCCCTTACCCAAACTTCCTGTCCCCGCTGCCGGCAGCCTGTTCAGGCTGAAATTGAACGATTGTTTGACCTCAACCAGGACCCCCAAGCCAAACAAAAAATCCTCAGCCGGCAGACCAATCTTATCCAATGCCCAAGCTGCGGCTTTGTCGGTCAGCTCAGTGTCCCCATCGTATATCATGACCCCGAAAAAGAACTGCTTCTCACCTTTTTCCCGCCAGATTTAGGAGTACCGGTGAACGAACAAGAACGGCAGATCGGCCCATTAATCCAACGGGTGGTCAATAACCTTCCCCCTGAAAAACGAAAAGGGTATCTGCTCCGCCCCCAGACGATGTTCACTTTTCAACTGATGATAGAAAAAATATTGGAAGCCGATGGCATAACCAAAGAGATGATCGCCGAACAAGAAAACCGCCTGCGCCTGTTACAGAAACTGCTTTCTGCCCCGCCGGATAAGCGCAGTGAGCTGATCAAGCAGGAAGAAAAAAGCATCGATGAAAATTTCATCGCCTTCCTGAACCAACTCATTCAGGCTTCGGCAGCCCAGCAAGATGAACAATCGGCTCGCTACCTCTCGGCGCTGCAAAAGCAAATCCTTGCTGAAACAGAAGTGGGTAAAAAGATTGCCGACCAGATTAAAGAAACCCAAGAAGCTATGGCATCCCTGAGAAACCTCAGTAAAGAAGGGCTAACCAGAGAAAAACTGCTCGATTTGTTTATCCAAGCCCCAAGCGAAACACGGATAAACGTGCTGGCACAGTTGGCTTATTCAGCAATGGATTACCTCTTTTTCCAATTGCTCAGCGAAAAAATCGATGCTGCCAAGGGCAAACAGAAAGAAAAATTAGAATCACTCCGAACACAACTGTTGGATATTACCCAGGTTATTCAGGCAGAAATTCAAAACCAACAGAAATTGGCACTAGAACTGCTGAACAACATCATCAAAGCGCCGGATGTTGCCAAGGCGACCGAAGAAAATCTGGAAAATATCAACCAGTTCTTCCTGGATATTTTGAACCAGGAACTGGAAAAATCCCGCAAAAATGGCAATCTGGATCGCAGTGCGAAGTTAAATCAGGTCTTGCAAGTGATTGAAAAAGCCAGCGCGCCCCCTCCAGAAGCCCAGCTAATTGAAGATATGGTTAACGCTGAAAGTGATACCGATATCAACCACCTATTGGAAAAGAATTCCGAAAAAATCACCCCGGAATTTGTAGAAATGTTGAGCGGTTTGATGAACCAATACGATAAACAAGATGGCGGAGAGGCAGTTGCCGAACGCCTAAAAGAGATTTATCGAATCGTGCTGCGGTTCGCCATGCGGAAAAACCTGGCAGCATAATCTTTCACAAGAATAATAAAAATCATCTCCCTGTTCTCTCCATCCCAGGGAGATGATTTTTATACCCCATCTGCGCCGGGGTTATCCAATCGAAGCCCATGCCCCCGGATGGTAACCACATAGACATGATTCGGGTCACATTCTCGAATACGATCCCGCAGCCGCCGCACCAGGGCATCCAAAGCCTGCTCGCTCACCCCAAATGATTCCTGTTCCCCCCAAACGGCTACGATCAAATCTTCCCTCGAAACAACTTTCCCCTGATATTCATACAATGTTTGCAATAATTTAAATTGCGGGGCGGATAATGGCGGGGAGATTTCCTTTTCGTTAATAAATACGCGGCGAGACCGTTGATCTAACCGCAGTTTGCCTTGCACCTGGCTGTTGATAATCTCGGGCGTTTTGGCAACCGCCTCCAAAGGTAAAGTTGAATCCGAACTGACAAACGTAAAAGTCTGTACCAAGGCAATCTGCAGAACATCCCCATCCTGCAAAAGGATCGTTCCTTCCACTTTTTTCCCATTACAAAAAGTGCCGTTTTTACTCCCGAGGTCCTCTAATAGGATGCCTTCTGCGATAGGACTAAGCCTGGCATGGTAGCGGGATACCTGCCTTTCGGGGATGACAATATCACATGACGAATCTCTACCCAATAATAATGGCTGTCCTATACTCCAACGAAGCCCCTCTAAAGGTCCTTCTTGACTGATCAGCAGTGGAAGTTCAGATGCGGTATTACTAAATTCCATCTACGCTCCTATCGAAAACAATGGAATAATTTTCTCATATACCAAGAAAAACCCTTCGCACAATGTTGTATAATAATAGCAGAGAATTGGTATTTTGTGTGATACAATTACAAATTCTAAGTCGTTTTGATCGAACTACGCCGAGATCAATCGATAATTCAAATCTAACAATAAAAAGGATATCCTTGAATGCCTGTACCGCTTAGCGCAGGAATAGTCTTACGCGATCGTTACCGGATCAAGCGGATTATCGGTCAGGGTGGAGCTGGAAGTATTTACCTGGCTGATGATTTACGCTTGGAAGGGCGTCAATGCGCGATTAAAGAAGTACAGCATGATCAAACCCTGCCGCCGGATCTGGCTCAAGAAGCCAAAGAACAATTCTTGCGCGAAGCAACCGTCCTTGCTCGTTTAGACCAAGCCAACCTTCCCAAAGTATCGGACTATTTCACGGACGATAACCGCGATTACCTGGTAATGGATTATGTGCCAGGTAAAGACCTTCGTACCCTGATCTTAGAAGCCAAGCAGGAACAACGCTTCATCGAAGAAGCCGATATCCTCAATTGGGCGAATCAGCTCGCCGACGCCCTCAGTTACCTTCATAACCAGGATCCGCCTATCCTTCACCGCGATATCAAACCAAGCAATCTAAAGTTGACTCCCAGTGGATTGCTCAAACTGGTAGATTTTGGTCTTGTTAAAGTGTTGGCGCCGGGGGAGGTAACCATCACCATCTTGCAGGGACAGGGCACCGCCCTATATACCCCATTGGAACAGTACGGTGGAGACAGCACCCATACCGACATCCGCTCAGATATCTATGCTTTCGGCGCCACGCTATACCACCTGATCACCAACACCCCGCCGGCGATCGCCCGCGAACGCTTCCTTCACCCCAATAGCCTGATCCCGCCAAGCCAGATCAATCCAAACATCAGCACCCGCACCGAAAAAGCTATCTTATGGGCGATGAACCTTCACCCCAATGAACGTCCCAACAATGTAGAAGAATTTCGCCAAGTTCTGATTGGAAATAAAGTTCCCTCTCGCACCAGACCGCTGCGCGAAAACACAAAAATTAACCTACGCGAATTGATCGGCGGACGGGTTGAGAAAGCATTATGGATCATCTGTGGCAGTTTGATGCTGATCAGTTTTATCGCCACACTCATCCGCTAAATGAATGCGTGTCGAGATAATGCCACACCCAGCCGGCCGCCCATCCAACTAGAACGCCAATCAATGTGAACAGGATGACAATCTGGTTGCCCATGTTATCCATTAACCGGCTGCTTCCGCCCAGCCCCAAAGCAAAATAACTATATGCCAGGATACCGCCAATGACCAGGAGCAACCCTTGTCGGACGCGCCAGCGAACACCCAGTTTTTTGGGAGATAACCAGAAAAGACCGGCTGCACTGACCCAAACCAAACCCATCGAAAGCAGCCAATCACCGGCTTGGGTTGTTGGGATAGGGGTAGGGGTCGCTGTTGGCGTTGCCGTTGGTTCGGGCGTGGCAGTCTCGGTTGCGGTTGGGGTTAGCGTAAAGGTCGGTTGAGGTGTCTCGGTTGGCGGCGTGGTTGGCAAAGTAACGACCAGCGTAATTGCAGCAGAAACCGACTCTCCAATGACATCGAGGACGATGATATCGGACTGCATCGCCGGTTCACTGGCTGCTTTTATCTCCAATACCCCCGGCGATTGAATGCGAAAATCAATTTGTGCTATCCCATCGGCGGTTACGGTATCAATTTGCTGGGTAACGGAACCTTCTACACTGGACTGACTGGTTAAATAAAAGCGCACAACCGTACCATCAGGAACAGGATGATCGTTTTTATCCAAGATAATCCCTGTCTTGATTGAGATGGTATCTCCCACATTATATGAAACCGCCTCTTCAGTTGCTTGAGACGATTGGGTCATCGTTGGGGTGAGGGTAGCACCAGGCTGAGAAACTTTGGTTATGCCCAATTGAATGATTTGATCGGGTTTAGGCGCGGTTGCTTGAATGAGATCATATCCAATACCCGACACCGAGACCGGCAGAGCACCTTCGGGTATCGTCTCACCGAATAATACCCTCGCCGCAACGTCAAAGAATGCAGGTCCTTTACTATACAGCCCATAATAGGCAGTTAATTTCGAAATATCCGTAGCATCAAGATAATAAGGCGCATTGAAACCAAGAGCAACGACTTTTTTATTCCGCAGTACATTGGTCTGTTCTGATAAAAACCTCTTTAACGTAATATAAGAAGAGCTGTCTTTTTCTAATTTCAAAAACGAGATAATAATCCAATCTGCCAGCATCAAATCATTCGCAATCTGCTCCATCCCTTCCTTGCCATTCATTAAATCTAATAATTGATTAAATGAATAGGAAGACAAACGAGAAGAAATCACCAACCCTCCGGCTTGGGGTCCATATAATTTGAGGATGACATTTTGTAGAACATCTGCGGGAACAATATTTTGCTCCAAACAAGTACTGCATTGCCGAACGGTCATCGTATCGGTAATGAAAACCAATCGCTCGGTAATATCCGGGGGGGTTGACAGTACTGTTGATAGTTCTGCGGGATTGGGGCTGATTAATGTAACCGAATTTTGAGCAATATCAAAAACTACATCCTGCCCGGTTCCAACTTGCTCCAGATCACTTTTATCCATTATGACAGAATTTAAATCAAAGGATGGATATATTTGAACCTTTTTGGCAAGGATTCTTTCCACCGAACGGTCAACCCGCCGAGCAAAAGCCGAATCTTCTTTATATTTCTGGATGAAGGATTCCAAGATACGGATGACCGTAATATAACTGCTTTCGTCTCCCGTGGACAGAATATTATCCATATATAAGAGATCGTTGCCAGCCATCAACGCGTTTCTGGCAACCTGACGGGCATCGAAATTTCTGCCGGTCGGATCATAGAATTTATGCAGTGCCTGACTGCCCAAGTCATCACTAACAATCAATCCGCCTTCCGAGCGCCACTGGGAGAACTGGGGAAGCGCCATCAACAAATCAAGGGCGCCTTGATCAAAACTGACCGGGCGTGTCGTCGCTCGAATATTACCCTGAAAACCCTGATACCGGATGTGGGTAACCAACAAACCATCAGTCACCCCGCCTGGATTATCCAAATTATCGGTTACCTGAAAGAAGGGTGCCAGTTCAATCTGCTTCAATTGTTCCAGCGATTTTTGCACGGTGGCAACCTCAACTTCTGTCGGTCGATCCGATCCCCCGCTGCCGGGGAAATGCTTGACTACCACTATCATATTGTCTGAGCTTCCCTCGTGAATTCCTTGGATGTAGGCTTCTCCCATTTTGCCTACCCAATAGGGATCCCCGCCAAAGGTCCGCACGCCCAGGTCCTCGCCCGACAGGGTCGGCAGGACTTCCAACACATCCAATGAAGGTCCTAAAAACAAATTAAATCCTATCAAAGACAATTCCTTGCCGGTTACTGCCCCAGCCTGCCGAGCCATATCCGTATCCCAGGTTGCGCCGATCGCCATCAACGAAGGCATACAGGTTACCCCGTTCAAGATTTGATCGTTAGGATAACTATCTCCTTCTTGCGATATCCCGATGAATAAAGGAATGTACTGAGATGGCGGGACATCCTTCCCCCCGCCCTGATTGGCTACCGAAGTATCCCATTCGGCTTGCTGCAATGCCCGGATTAAATCATAAGCCGATTCGACACTATTCTCCGGACCGACAAAATTATCATTTGCGCTTCGTAGAACAATCCCCCCAATATGATGGTTGGCAATCAAATCATATATTTGCGAAGTCGTGGATACATCCACCCCCTTGAAGGTAATCAGGAACAGCTGCCCCACTTTTTCTTCCGGGGTCATTTGTTTCAGGAGTTCACTCACCTGTTGATTAGAAAGTTCTGACGCATTAACTTTTTTAACCCCAGCATCAAAACGCCCTGCCGGGAACCCAATAAATGTCAAAACCATGATACTGCACAAGAAAATTGTAAAAATACTTCTCTTCATTTCCTAATCAACCTAATCCTGACAAATTTCAGAATGTACCTCAGGAAGGATATTTCCTCCTGAAATAATCACAACTGCCGGACGGGATTGTATTTTACCGGACAAAATGGCTGCCAGCACCGTCGCAGCCGACCCCTCTATTTTCTGATGATAGGTTTTCCAGGCAAAGCGGACAGCCTCGGCTATTTCTTGTTCAGGAACGAGGAGTACACCATCAAGGTTCTCTTTCACCATTGAAACGGTGATCGCGTTATCTTCCACCCGCCCCGCTAAGCCATCTGCCAGACTTTCGGTTTCTACTACCCCCTCCTGCGTATTCTCATAATATAAATGATAGAAGTACGGCGAGGCTTCCGATTGTACACCATATACATTAAGGGTGTCCTTATGACTATTGGAACGGCTTTTCACCACCGAACCCACCCCCGCCGCCAGTCCCCCGCCGCCCAACGGGACAAGGACAACTTCGACATTAAACGGTTGAATTTGCTCGAGCAGTTCAAAGGCTAAGGTGGATTGACCGGCGATGACTTCTATATCGTTATATGGGGAGATCCAGGTTCGATGGTTTTCCCGGGCATAGGTTATGGCGGTTTTTTCTGCTTCCTCATACCCTCCTTCGACCAGACGAACCTCAGCTCCTAATTGCTGCATTGATTTGATCTTGCTTCCTACGGCGTGGCTTGATGCAAATACGGTTACACCGGCGTGAAATTGAG
>Ga0101944_10005683_pt1 | contig 13876 bp, 12 predicted proteins | sample DewCreD2012metaG_FD_75245 | JGI IMG/M metagenome (GOLD analysis project Ga0101944, IMG submission 75245) | Hot spring sediment bacterial and archeal communities from British Columbia, Canada, to study Microbial Dark Matter (Phase II) - Dewar... ... | reverse complement strand
AGTAGGTTCGGCCAGCCGTGGTTCTGCCACCAAGCACCGTACCATTCGATCGGCAGGTAGTTTTCCGGGTAAACGGGGTTGCCGTGGGCGTACCCCACCACCCGGCCAAGCGCGTCCACGGAGAAGGCGCCCTGAGCATTTGGTGATCCCTCGTAAAAGGGGCCCAGCTCGATCAAGGTGTAAGGGTAGGTCCGGGCTGTGTGGTGGCGGCGGTTGCCACAGCCCAAGGTGGGCCAGTCGCCCGGCATGGACGGGCTGCCCGAGTTCAAGCGGTACACGGCGCCCGCCCCGGTGGCGAGGTTGGCATCGGCCAGGTAGGCCCACCCCCGGCTGTTCGCCCGAAGGAGCACACCTCCGAGGAAATCGCCGAAAACCCCGGCGCCGTTGCCCCAAGTGGTGGTTACCCAGTCGCCGCTGGCGTTGGGTTCAGGACTGATTTGAAACCCCCGGATGGATCGCTCGCCCAGGCCGGCGGAGTCCTTCGAGGTTCCGAGGATCAAAAGCCCGTTGCGGTTGAGGGCCGGCGCCTGGCAGAGTTTCCCGTTGGTGAAAAGGGCGTCGCCCTTCATCTCGCCGCTTGTGCCATCGAAACGGTACAGCAAGGAATGGAAGATCGGGACCATGACCGTGCCGCACTGATCCACCACCAGTCCGGCGATGACACCCGGCTCGTTCCAGTCGAGGTGGAAACTGCTCCAGACGATCTTCTCCTGGGCGTCCTGGGGATTGGCGGCTTCCCGGCTGGGATCAATGGCGTAAAGGTGGGAAACGCTTCCCACCTGAGCAGAAGTTCGTGTGGCCACATACAGCCAACCATTCTCGCCAATCGCAGGCGTGGCCTCGACGGGCTCGGCGCCGTTTGACAAGCCGGTGGCATTGAGCCGGACGCGCCAAACCACCGCTCCGGTGCTCGGGTTTAAGCAATAAACAAAACCGTTGGCCGAGCCCACAAAGACATTCCCGTAAAGGTCAATCACCGGGGTGCTCGACCACGGATCCGGGTGATCCGCTGCAGGGGGTGGGCCGTACAAATTACCAGTATCTTGCTGCCAGCGGACGGCGCCGGTGGTTGCATTCAACGAGTATGTCTGCCCGTCGTTTGCCTGAAAGTAAACGGCTGGCTCGGTGCCGCCTCCGGCTTTGGGCGCGGTGGGGTCATAGGCTATTCCGGAGCGAACCGGATAAACAGTTCCCGACATCTGCCATTGCCAGACCACTCGCTGTGGAGGACTTACCGCCGTGTCCACGCAGAAGACCTTCCCGTGGTCCGTGCCCACAAAGAGCCGGGAACCGGTCTCGTTGATGGTGGGCACCATTCTCATGTTCCCGCCCGGGCCTTGGCAGTCGTTGTTCCATGCCCAACGCAGGCACCCGAGTCCGTCAGGGAAATCACCTGCGAATAGTTCCAACCGCCGCCTGGCTGCTGTTTGGCGAGGGTGGTGAAGTACAAATTCGAGCCATCACCCGCCAGCCCGCCCGAGACGGGACCAGGGGCCTCAAAAATGCGGGTGATCGCCGGGGCCGGTGCGGCCGAAGCCGCCACGCATAGCAAGCTGCCACAAATCAGGGCAACCGCGGGGGGGGGGTAAACCGCAGGCCGCGCTGGTGCGGGCCCGCGCCGAGGAGGTGGATTGGGTTGAAGCTTTTCATAAGCCAGTGCCTCAATCTAGAAATTACCGGACCCTTGTCAAGGGGTGAATCGAAATTTTTTCTCCCACGATTTGACTCAAAAAGATTGTTACACGGCCAATTCACGAAGGGGGTCGGAGGCTGGGGCGGCGGGCTTGGAGGCAGCGGAAGGCCAGGCGCTGATGCTCGGCGTTCATGGCCCCGAAGAAGACCGTGGTCGTCATGTGATGAGGCTTCTTCTGCCGAAAACGCCATTCTAGGAAGAGGCTGTTGCTGAAGCGCCGGAACATCCCCATCAGGCGGATCGCCTTGGGCCGACGCACCCGGCAGGCGTCTACCCGGTGCGAGACGTCCAGCCGCTGGTGCAGGCCGGGCTGGTGCGCCTGCGCGCGGTGCTGGTCACGGTGCTGGCCACGGTGGGCGGGTTGGTGCCGCTGGCCATTTCCGGCGGCGAATTGTGGCGGCCGTTGACGGCCGTGCACATCTGCGGTCTGCTGTTTGCCACCGTGCTGACGCTCCTGGTCATGCCCACGCTCTACTACGTCTTCGCCGCGCGGCTGCGGTGGATTCGGTGACCGCCCCGCGCCCGACCGGCCCGGCCTGTTCACGCGCCATGCCCCGCTCGCCCGACCGTGCCCGCCGTTCCGACCCCACCGCCCACCGGCGGCGGCGGGTGTTGACGGGGCTGCTGCTGGCGTTGGCCGCGTCCGCCGGGGCGTGGTGGTGGTGGACCACGGCGCGCCTGACCCACCGCTACGACCCGCTCATCCGCGCCGTGGCGGCGCAACACGGCGTGGACCCGGCCCTGGTCAAGGCGGTGGTTTGGCGGGAAAGCCATTTCCACGCCCACGCCCGGGGCGCGGCAGGCGAACTGGGGTTGATGCAGGTCACCGACGCCGCGGCCCAGGAATGGGCGGAAAGCGCGGGCGTTTATCCGCTGCCCGAGACGCATCTCCTGGACCCGCGCACAAACCTGTTAGCCGGCACCTGGTACCTGGCCAAACTCCTCCAACGCTACGGCCGCACCGACGCGCCGGAGGTCTTCGCGCTGGCCGATTACAACGCCGGCCGCGGCAACGTGCTCAAGTGGGCCCGCGCCACCGCCGCCACCAACGGGGCCGCCTTCCGCGACGCCATCGGGTTCCCCTCCACTCGCGCCTACGTCGAGCACGTGCTCGCCCACCGCGAGCGCTACCGGCGCGACTTCCGGTAGTCGGCTCGCGACAGCGGCCGGCCTTCCACCCACACCTGCGCGCCCGGGCCGGGTCTGACGTCACCCCGGCGGGGTGCTCAGCGAAAAGTCGCCTGGCGGCTCAGGAACCCGCTCAGCGTGGCTTCGCCGCGCCGCTCGAGTTGCTGGCGGTCGAACACCTCGACCGGCGAAACGGTCTCCGGGAAGCGCCGCAAGACCACCCGTTGCTTGAGGTGCGAGCCGGTGATCTCGCGCGGCTCGGGCTTGGTGTCCTTGCCTTTGCCTCGGGAGGCTTTATCCGCCTTGGCGGTTTTGGCGGGCTTCACGGCTTTGGCCGGTTTGGCCGCCTTGGCCTTGCCGGCACAGCAGATGCAGCCGCTGGCGGGCTTGGCGTCCGCCCCGCTGCCGGCCGATTCGCCCGCCCGGACCGGCGCATTCAACGCCAGCCCCGCGGCGAGCGCGGTCAGCGCAGTCCAACGCCATTGGGGCAACCAGTTCCATGCGGTTTTCATGCGCTTAATATTTGCGCGACCTCGGCGGCCGGCAAGTTCCGGCTAACCCGTTCGGAACACGGCTGCCAGCGCGGTGGCCTCGGCGTTCAGGAGCACCCGGAGCAGGGCCTCCGGCTCGGCCGGCGCGGCGCGCAGTTGCTCGAGCAGGTCGGTCTTTTGGGCCATCAGACACAGGCGGGCCAGCAAGCGCAGGTGGAGGGCCTCCTCGCAGCAACCCAGCAGAAAAAACAGGTCCGTGGGCTGGCCGTCGGGCGCGCCAAAATGGATGGGTTGCACGGTGCGTCCCAGCGCCAGCAGCGAGGCCACAAACAGGTCCGGCTGCGGGCTGCGCGGGTGCAAAAAGGCCACCCCGCCCGGCACGGCCGTGGGGCACAAAGCCTCCCGCGCCTCAAGGGTCTCGAGCAACGCCCGAGCATCGCACACCCAGCCCGCGCGGTCCACCAGTGCCACCATCTCGCGTAATACGGAGGCCCGAGTCTTCGCCCCCAGCATCGGGGCGATGAGCTCGGGTTGGACCAGGTCGGCCAGCCGCACTGTTTCCGCTGCCGGACCGGGCGCGGGCGCGGCGGGTCGGTTCATTTGGGCCAGGTCGCGGGGCTCGGCCTCGAGGATGCGCCGCGAGGCCCAGGCGTCAATGTCCACCAAGCGAAACACCCGGCGGCCGCCGCGCAGCTCGCTGGGGATTTGGCCGTCGCGGACCAGGCGCTCAAATTCCACCCGGCCCAGGTGCAGGTAGCGGGCGGCTTCCTCGGCGCTCAAAAAACGGTGTGACATGGCGAAGTGTACGTTGACGGGCACCTGGCGGCCCGGTCGCCGGCAACCTCCGGCCGCCAAGCCGGTCAATTGGAACACCCGCAGCGAGACTGCGCCGGTCCGCTCGGCCGGGCAATCCTGGAATCGAGGGCCCGGAGGGGTGGGATTGGACCCGGCGGCCGTCCCAGCGACACGCGGGCCCAACTTGGGCGTTGCAATCCGGGGCCGGCCGCGGCATGTTCTCGTCCGCCAAAGGTCGGGGCGTAGCGTAGCCTGGCTAGCGCGCTTGTTTCGGGTACAAGAGGTCGTGAGTTCGAATCTCACCGCCCCGACCATTTTTTCGCCCGCCACGGTGGTCGAGGCGAAAGGCAAGCCCGTTACCCCGCGCGCGGTACCGGGCCAGCCGCCCGCTTCCGGGACAGCCGATGAACAAGCTCATACTGAACCTCTCGGTCCTGATCTCCACGGCACTGTGTGTGCTGGTCTTCGTGCAATGGCAGCGCGAAAGCCAGCTTACCCGGGACAAGATCAAGCTCACCAACGACATTCACACCAACAAGGTGCTGATCCAGGATCTCCAAGTGGCGTTGCGCACCACGCAGCAGGAACTGGAGCGGGTCCAGGGCATCCGCGCCAAATTGGAGGACACGGTCAAGACCAACGAGGTGCGCATCCGCGAGTTGTCCCGGGAACTGGAGAAAACCATTGAGGAACGCGACGCCAAAAACCTCCAGGTCGAGCAATACAAAGTGGCGCTCGAACAGGCCAATGAGAACATCAACAAACAGAACGAGGCCATCATGCGCCAGAACGAGACGATCAAGAACCTCGTGGCCCAGCGCGACGAGCAAATCGAGGCCTACAAGAAACTGGCCGAGCAGTACAACATGGCCGTCAGTGAGTACAACAAGCTGGTCGAGGAGGTCAAAAAGGCCAACGAAGCCATTCAGGCATCGGCCGAGCAGCAGCAGCAACAGCGTAGCGGCGGTTCTCGCAAGTAGCCGACACAGCGGGTATGCCCGCCGGGGGAGTTCAACCCCGCGCTCGAATCGGTCCCGTTTCCCGCGACGACCCACCCACGCGGGTGTTCTGTCTCGGGTGGGGTTTGTGACGGGAGAGTCCCTGTAACGGCCCGCCCAACCGGGCCCGCCCGGCGCGATATTACGGCTTGCTCTCGCTCTGCGGGGAGATGGCGAAAGCGACTTTCTGCACGCCGGCCCGTCGTACCATGTCCAGCACGGCAATCACCGCGCCGTGGGAGGCGTCCTTGTCGCCGCTGATGTACACGGGCAGGTTGGTGTTGGCCTGGAACTTGTTCGAGATGTAACTGAAGGCCTCGGCCAGGGTCTTGCGTTCCTTTTCGATGTACACGTCGCCGAGCTTGTCCACGGCCAGGTTCAAAATGTCCGGCTTAAGGTCGCGCTTGGCCTGGGTGGCGGTGGGCAGGTCCACCTTGATGGACTGAAGGCGAATCATGCTCAGACTCGCCATCATGAAGGAGGCGAGCAGGAAGAACATGATGTCAATCAGCGGGATGATCTCGATGCGCGCCTTTTTGTGGGGCAGCGGGGTGCCGATTTTCATGACGTCGCAGGTACGAGGGTTGCGGGGCGCCGTGCCCGCTGGCGCGGCTCAGGCCTGGGCCAGGGCCGGGACGGGTTTGTTCGGCGGCTCAGCGGAGTTAGTGCCCTGGCCATTGCGTTGTTTGGCGGCTTGCACCATGACCTCGACGTTCGTGGCCGCGGTTTCCAGCTCGAACTGCAGCTTGACCGTCTTGCTCGAGTAGTAGTTGTATGGAATTAGGGCAATGATAGCGATGGCCAGACCACACATCGTGGCGATCAGCGCTTCGCCGATGCCGCCGGTGACCTTTTGCACGGCCAGTTCGGTATCGCCAATGGCGGTGAACGTCCCCATCAGGCCGACCACCGTGCCCAGCAGCCCGAGCAGCGGCGCCAACGTCACCAAGGTATCCATCACGGTCAGAAACCGGCCGGCCCGGCGCAACTCAACTCCCGCGGCCACCTGGAGGGCGCCCTGGAGCGAGTAATGCACATGGTTGAGGCCATGCCAGATCATGCGGATGACCGGGTCCTTCGAATCTGCAGCCAGCCGGGAGGCTTCGCCGAAGTCGCCCCGCTCCATGCTGGCCAGGACCTTTTCCAGCGTCTCCGGGTCCCGGCGCGCGCTCTGGATGATCCACCAGATGGTCCGTTCGCCGATGACGCAGACCGCCACGATGGCGGTCAACAGGATGGGCCACATGATGGGCCCACCGGCCTTGAACATTTCGATGACGACGTTCGCGAACATAAATGCTTCGGTTTCCCGCCGCGGGCTTCGCGGGTCACTCTCCCGGGCTGCCGCCGGCGGCGCGAAAGCAGCAGTCCAGGCCGTGGCGAGGCCGGCTGTCCACCGCAGAATGGGGTTCAATTGGCCCGCATTTCATACTCCCAGGTGTACTTCCGCGGTTCGCCAATGGGGTCGAACCGCCAGCGGGTGCGGACGTGTTGCAGGACCCGTTGGTCCAGTTCCCGAATGCCGGAGGAGCGGCGGATTTCCACCACTGTCTTGGTGCCGTCGGCGTCCACTTCCAGGTAAATTTCCAGTGAGGCGGACTCGCCGGACTTAAGCAAGTTGGGGATGAAGGGGGGATTGGGAAAGACCCCCGGCGGCCCGCCCTTGCCGCGGTTCAGGCGCAGGACCGCCACCGTGGGCGGCGGCACGGTCGAAGGCGGTGGGGGCCGGCGCAACACCGCGGGCGGGGCCGAGGCCATGGCCACCGACGGCGCCACCAACACGGGACCCTCCACGGGCACGGAGAAGGCCACGTTCGCATTGGCCGGGGCCACCACAATAGGCGTGAAGGCCTCGGGCTGGACCTCCGACGGGGCCTCTTCGATTTGCTCGGGCTGGTCGGGCGGCGGCGGGGTGTCCGGCGGCGGCGGCAGCTCTACCGGCAAGAACTCCGCCACTTCCGGCAGGGGCTTTTCGGTGATCACCGGCGTGTTGGCGATGCCCAACACACCGATGACCAGCACCGCCAGGAAAAGCGAATTGGCGTAGGCGTACTTGGCGTACCGGTCGCGCGTGGACACCGGCAGACAAAACTGCGCAATGTCCGACTTCAGCTCGTACTGCGGCACAGCGGCGTGACTCGACATACTTCATTCCCGCGACCGCCCCGGGACTTCGCGCCGCACCCGGCGCGATCCCTTCACCGGCGGCGTGCCGGGTTCGTTCAACCGGTCAATTCTAGACTGTCCCGGCGCCGGTGCAATGCCGAAGTTGACGCGCGCCGCACGCCCGGTTCGCGCCCACGGAGTGAAGCGGCTCCGCCGCACCGGGCGGCGCTTGTCAGCCCGCGGTTCCCGCGTACACTGCGCGCCCCATGCTCGACCTGAGCGTGCTCAATCCCCGCCAACGCGAGGCCGTGACCACCCTGCAGGGCCCGGTGCTGATCCTCGCTGGCGCGGGCACGGGCAAGACGCGCGTCATCACCTACCGGATCGCCCACCTCATCGAGCGCGGCGTGCCACCGGAGCACATCCTGGCCGTGACCTTCACCAACAAGGCCGCGCGGGAAATGCTCGAGCGCGTCCAGCAACTGGTCCCCCGCCCGTGCCACGCCGCCGCCGCGGCCCCGGAAGCCGCTCCCGGCGCCGGCCGCCCCACCATTTGCACCTTCCACGCCCTGGGCGTGCGCCTGCTGCGGCAACACATCGAGCGGCTGGGCTACAAACGCAACTTCGTCATCTACGACGAGGCCGAGCAACTGGCGGCCGTGCGCAAAATCCTCAGTCACCTCTCGGCCCGCGGGGAAAAGACCGACCCTCACGCCGTGCTGGCGCTGTTGAGCCGCTACCGCAATGGCGGCGAACACGCGGTGGCCTTCGCCGAGCCCGGCGTGCGCGTGCTGGCCGAGCACGTGCGCGCTCGCTACGAATCGGCCCTGCGCGCCTGCAACGCGGTGGACTTCGACGACCTCCTCCTGCTGCCGCTGCGCCTGTTCCGCGAGCACCCGGACGTGCTCGAGGCCTGCCGCGCCCGTTACCGCTACGTGTTGGTGGACGAGTACCAAGACACAAACGCCGCCCAGTTCGAGTTGCTCCGCGCCCTCTGCGGCCAGCACCGCAACCTATGCGTGGTGGGCGACGACGACCAGAGCATCTACGGCTGGCGCGGGGCCGAGATAGCCAACCTCCTCGATCTGGAAAAGCACTTCCCGGAGGTCAAGGTCATCAAGCTCGAACAAAACTACCGCTCCACCACCACGATCCTCGGGGTCGCCAACACCCTCATCCGCCACAACGCCCGCCGCCGCGCCAAGCACCTCTGGTCCACCCTGGGCGCCGGCCCCCGGATCACCCTGCACACCTTTACCGACGAAGAGGCCGAGGCCCGGGCGGTGGTCGAGGCCATCGAGAGCGCGCGCCTGGTCCGCCGCATCCCGTGGTCGGACCACGCCGTGCTCTTCCGCACCAACGGTCAGGCCCGCCCGTTGGAGACCGCCTTCCGCCGCGCCGGCGTGCGGTATCACTTGGTGGGCGGACAAAGCTTCTTCGACCGCCGCGAGGTGCGCGACTTCCTCGCCTACCTCAAAGCGCTGTTGAACCCGCAGGACGACATCAGCCTGCTGCGCATCGCCAATGTGCCGGCCCGCGGCCTGAGCGACGCCACGATGCAACGCCTCCTCGCCGCCAGCCAGGAGCGGCATTGCCCGGTGTTTGCCGTCATGAACCACCCGGCGGTGACGGCGGACTTTCCCGCGCGCACCCGGGCCAGCATCGCGGGGCTGGTGCGCTGGCTCGAAGACACCGCCCGTCCCTTGCGCGCGCCCGCGTCCGGGGACGGTTTTTCGCTCAGCGCCTGGGCCGAGGGGTGGTTGAACGGGCTCGGCTACTACGAGGAACTGCGCCGCAGTGAAAAGACCGCCGAGGCCGGCGAAAACCGCGTGCGCAACCTCAAGGAACTGGTCGCCGCGCTGGACCGCGATGCCGGCCCGGCCGGCCCACCCGCCGAGCGGCTCCAACGTTTCCTCGAGGAGGTGACGCTCGACACCGAGCGCGAGAGCGACGCCGCGCCGGCGGGGGAGGCGGTGACCCTCATCACCATGCACAGTTGCAAGGGCCTCGAGTTCCCGCACGTGTTCATCGTGGGCCTCGAGGAAGGGTTGCTGCCGCACGCGCGGGCCAAGGCCGAGGGCAGCTTGGACGAGGAGCGGCGGCTTTTCTACGTGGCCATCACCCGGGCGCGGTACTCGCTCCAGTTGGGCCACTGTGCTGCCCGCCGCAAGTACGGGCAACTTAGCCCCTGCCATCCCTCGAGCTTTCTTAAGGAATTGCCGCCCGAATTGCTCGAGCGGGCCGAAGACCGCCCGCGCGAACCAGCCAGCCTCGAAACGGGGCGGGCCTGGTTCGCCGCTATGCGCGAGAAACTGGCGGCCGTGCGACCCCGGTGAGCCGCCGGGAGCGTGGGAAACCGCCGCTGGGAAGCGTTGTCGGAAGCCCGGGGGATCGCGTAGCGCGTGGAGTGCGATGGCTGGCCGCCGCTGTCGGTGGGGCCGCGCTGCGGCGCGGCCGGGCGGCGCCGGCACAGCGGCGCCCTACCCCCGAGAAGGTGCGCCGCCCAAAACCGGCGAGGATGCTAGCGCTCCGAAGCTGACGGCGCGGCGCCGTCGGCAAAACGCAAAACACCGGTTCTCCCCGCACCCGACCGGCCGGGCACCGGGGAGCGCCATCCACAAGCTGCCGCCTGGTCCGGTCCCGGCAAACCCCGGGACAGATTCCGCAAGCGACCACCCTCAAAAAAGTTGTTGACTGAAATCACCAGCGTCACGAGAATTTACATCGTTCAGATGCGGTAGTTGGGCGGTCCGTTGCACGACGGCCCGCCGTGATCTGGAAAAACACAACAAAACCAAACGAACGGATAAAACATGACGACAAGAACAATCCTCAAGGTCGCTTCAGCCCTGGCGCTGGGGGGACTGGCGCGGGCGGGCATCATTAACTTCGAGGCCGACTTGCCCGGTTTCTACCCCAACGGCTTCACCTCCGTGGGGCATCCCACGGTGAAGTTCACCGATACCAGCGGGGCCGACCTCAACATCCTCAACTACGGCAACCAGGGCATCGGCCAGTCCCTGGCCGTGGATAGTGACATTGACGGCAGCAGGCTACAGATTGACTTCGCCGGGCCGGTGACGTCGCTGAGTCTGTGGTTTGGCAATGACGACCCGGGTTGGGCCATCAGCTCCGACCTGGCGTGGCTGGAAATCTGGTTTGGCAGCTCGCCCGTGGCCACGGTGAGCATGGCGATGAACTTGGACGACGATATGAACCAGAGCATCGGTTACAGCGGCGGGCCGTTCGACCGGGCTTTCTTCTGGTACGGCGACTCCAGCGGTGCCCCCTTCACCGGCGGCGGCCAACTCGGGCCGGGGCTGATCGAGATTGTGGACATGATCGAGTACACGCCGGTGCCAGAACCGGCCAGCGCGCTGGCCACGGCCGGTCTGTTGGGCTTGGCGGCGGTGGGTCTGCGCCGTTGGCGCCAGCGGGCCTGAACCCCGCGATCGCACCTGACTTCAAACCCGGTCAGCCTGGCTGGCCGGGTTTTTTTTGTTGGCCCGTGCGGGCGGGGTGCGCCGTTCCACCAGGGGCGGGAAAATGTAATTGTGCCCGCTCCGGCAATTGGGTACCACGGCACCACTTGAAACGAAAGGCAACCTATGACGACCGGACTCCTAATTCTGCTGGTGGTGGTGCTGGTGCCGGCGCTGCTGATCGCGCTGTACGTGGTCAGCGCCTACAACCGGCTGGTCACCCTGCGCAATCGCTTCAAAAACGCCTACGCGCAGATTGATGTGCAACTCAAACGCCGGTACGACCTGATTCCGAATCTGGTCGAGACCGCCAAGGGCTACTTGGCCCACGAGCGCCAGACGCTCGAGGCCGTCATCCAGGCCCGCAACGCCGCCTACGCGGCCAATCAGCGCGCCGCCGCCAACCCGGGCGACGCCGCCAGCATGAAGGGCCTGAGCAGCGCCGAGGCCGGCCTGGCCGGCGCCCTGGGCCGGCTCTTCGCCGTGGCCGAGGCCTACCCCGACCTCAAGGCCAACCAGAACATGCTCGCGCTCCAGGAGGAACTGACCTCGACCGAGAACAAAATCGCCTTCGCCCGCCAGGCCTTCAACGACGCGGTAATGACCTACAACACCACCCGCGAAACCTTCCCCACCAACCTGGTCGCCGGCGCCTTCAACTTTGGCCCCGCCGAGCTGTTTGTGGTGGAGAGCCCCGAGCAACGCGAGGCCCCGAAGGTTTCGTTCAAATAAGCACCGCCAGCTCTTCCGCCCGGCGCGGCACCCTCGCGGGCCGCGCCGGGCCGCGCAGAAGTCATGGACTTCTTCGACCGCCAGGACCGCGCCCGGCGCCGCACCAAGGTGCTGGTATTTTGGTTTGCCGCGGCGCTGGTGCTGACCGTGCTGGCCCTGTACGCGGTCTTTGCCCTGATCTTTCTGAGCGAACGCGGCCGGTTATGGGACCCGAACCTCTTCGCCGGCGTGGCCCTGGGCACCACGCTGGTGGTGTTTCTGGGCAGCGCGGCCAAGATCATCGAGTTAAGCCGCGGCGGCGCCGCCGTGGCCACGATGCTCGGTGGCACACCGGTCCGCCCGGATACCACCGACCTGTACGAGCGTCGGCTGCTCAATGTGGTCGAAGAAATGGCCCTTGCCTCCGGCATCCCCGCCCCGCAGGTCTTCGTGCTGCGCGAGGAGGAGGGCATCAACGCCTTTGCTGCCGGGCTTTCCACGCGCGACGCCGCCGTGGGGGTGACGCGCGGCTGCCTGCGCCTGCTCACCCGCGACGAACTCCAGGGCGTCATCGCCCACGAGTTCAGCCACATCCTCAACGGCGACATGCGGCTGAACCTGCGCTTGATCGGCATCATCAACGGCCTGCTGGTGCTCACCATTCTCGGCCGCCACCTGTTGCGCGTGCGCGGCGGCCGCTCCAGCAGCGGGCGCGGCGCGAACGTGCTGCCGCTGATCGGCCTGGCCTTGCTGGTCATCGGCGGCATCGGGATGCTGGCCGCCCGCCTCATCAAGAGCGCCGTTTCCCGCCAGCGCGAATACTTGGCCGACGCCGCCGCGGTGCAGTTCACCCGTAACCCGGCCGGGCTGGCCGGGGCGTTGAAAAAAATCGGCGGCTTGGCCGCCGGCTCGCGCCTGAACACCCCGAAGGCCGAGGAGGCCAGCCACCTGTTTTTTAGCAATGGCCTGCGCGAGTCCTGGCTGGCCCTGTTCAGCACCCACCCGCCCCTGGTCGAACGCATCCGCGCGCTCGAACCGGACTTCGACGGCCGTTTCCCCACCCTGGTCACCGACGCCCCGCCCGATGCAGAACCGCGCCGACGCTGGGCGGCGGGGGGCCCGCGAACGCCCGGCGCGCCCGCCGGGGGCGTGCTTGGTCCGCTCGGGCTCCCCGGCACCGCGGCGGCCCGTCCGGCGCCGCATGTGCCCGCCGCCGTGGCCCTGGCCGCGGCCGGCCAGCCGGAGACCGGCCACCTGGCTTACGCGCAATCGCTCCAAGACCGCTTGCCGGCGGACCTCTGGGTGGCCGCGCACGAGCCGTTGCGCGCCGCCGCGCTGGTGCTGGGGCTGGTGCTCAGTGCCGACCCCGCCACGCGGCGTCAGCAGATCGAGTCATTCGACCGCGAGTTGGCGGGACCGTTTCTGGACGAACTACCGGCGCTGGCCGAGCGGCTGGCGGCGGTGTCGCCTGCGGACCGTTTGCCGCTGGTCATGCTGGCAGTGCCGGCCTTGCGTGAGCTTTCACCCGGGCAGTACGAGGTGTTCACCGCCCTGCTCCAGCAACTGGTGGAAAGCGACGCGGCGATTGACCTCTTCGAGTACGCCCTGCAACGGCTGGTGCGGCGGCATCTGGCGCCGCATTTCGGCGAACGGCCGCGCCGCGTGGTGCAGTTTTACGTGCTCACGCCGCTCCTGGGCGATTGCGCCGTGCTGCTCTCCGCCTTGGCCCGGCTGGGGACCGAGAACGAGCCGGATGCCCGGGCCGCGTTCGCGCGCGGGGCCGCGCGCCTGGGCGAGGCCGGGCCCGCCCTGCGGTTCCTCCCTCCGGACGCGTGCAATCTCGCCCAGGTGGACGCCGCGCTGGACCGGCTGGAAAGCGCCGCGCCCGGCATCCACCGGCGGGTGTTGCAGGCGTGCGCGGAGACGGTGGCCGCGGACGGCCAGTTGACCGTGCGGGAGGCGGAGCTGCTGCGGGCGATCGCGGACGCGCTCGAGTGCCCGCTGCCGCCGTTTTTGGAAGCGGCCTGAGCGCAGATGGGTGCCTTGACACTGTCGCCCCAACCGGCCCGGCCTCAGTCCGGCCCCGCCGAGTGCCGAAACACAGTCCGGACCCGCCAAATCGGGGGGTAGGGCGCCGCTGTGGCGGCGCCGGAATCGGTCGGGACGCCGCGTGACTCTGCCAAATCGCAGATCGAGCGCGTGTTGTGACGAGGAGGTTGGAAAACCCGAATTCGGCGGCAGGTTGCCGCCGACCACGGCCAGGCTGGCCGTGCCCCCCAGAATCAACCGAACCGTTCCGGCTGAACCGGCAGGCCCCGTGCGCCTTTAGCCCGGGCCGTAGGTGGTGTCGGCAGGGGTCGCGCCGCCGGTGCGGACCACGCCCCGGCCCGGATTGGCGGCGAGGTGTTCGCAGATTTTGAAGACCGTCTCGGGGTCCACCGGGAGGGCGTATTCGTCCTAGCTGGGAAGAGC
>Ga0101944_10005682_pt1 | contig 13877 bp, 11 predicted proteins | sample DewCreD2012metaG_FD_75245 | JGI IMG/M metagenome (GOLD analysis project Ga0101944, IMG submission 75245) | Hot spring sediment bacterial and archeal communities from British Columbia, Canada, to study Microbial Dark Matter (Phase II) - Dewar... ... | reverse complement strand
CTCCCACTGCGGCGCTGGCGCTGCCGGCGAGAGAGGTGATGGTCAAGACCCCGCTGGTGCAGGTGAGGCTGACGACGGCGGGCGCCCGATCGCACTTTGCCACGGTGCGGCCCGACACCTTCGGCGAGCCGTACCTCGATCACTCACGCTACGGCGAGGTGGAAACGTTCAACGTCGATCGGGCGGACGTTCAGGTGAGAGTCAAAACGATCGGCCCGGTGGAGTATGCTTTGCCGAAACCGAAGTTGAAGTATGCAAAGCGCATCGTCGCAGTTGGGCGGCAGGTGGGCGATGTCTCGTGCGCCGAATTGTTGGCGAATCAACTTGGCGCGGAATTTGCGGGCGCGCGCGAAGCGCTGGATGAAGGCTACATCGGCGAAGATCAAGTGGTGGGCCTCACGGGCGAGCGTGTGCGGCCCGAGCTGTACATCGCGCTGGGCATTCGTGGCGACACGGCGCACACCTGGGGCATGAAGGACGCGCGTTACGTGGTGGCCGTGCACCCCGACCCCGACGCGCCGATCTTGAAGCAGGCTGACGCAGCCATCGTGGGTGATCCGGGGAAATTCGCAGGAGAGCTGGCGAAACTACTTGAGTGAGTCATGAAATTTACTCGTGACTCGTCATCACGGCTGTATATACAGACTCGCTCGGTATTTCAGAGCGAGTCTGTTTTTGTGCGGGGAACGCCCACGTCGATGCTATAATGGCGGCCATTATCGGACCGAGGAGAAACGATGAACGAGAAAGAACTGAATTTAAGACGGAGGGTGCGCGAACTCGATCGGGTGGTGGTGGCTTATTCGGGTGGTGTCGACAGCACGCTGCTGGCCGTGATCGCAGGGGCCGAGTTGGGCGATGGGGCGGTGGCGGTGACCGCGGTTTCGCCTAGTTTGCCGCAGGCTGATTTGGAAGAAGCCCAATCGATTGCGAAACAGTTCAACTTCGCACACGTCTTGATCGACAGCCACGAAGTGGCCGATCCAAACTATCAGGCCAATACGCCGCTGCGCTGCTACTTTTGCAAGCATGAAGTATATGGCGAACTGACGGCCTACGCCCGCGCGCAGGGCTTCGTGCACGTGATCGACGGGACCAATCTGGACGATCTGGGCGACACGCGCCCCGGCCGCAAGGCAGCCCGTGAAGCGGGTGTGCGCTCGCCGTTGATCGAAGCGCAGTTTACCAAACAGGAGGTTCGCGATCTGGCGCGTACCTTGGGCCTGCCCAACTGGGACAAGCCCGCCGCCGCGTGCCTGTCGTCGCGCATTCCGCACGGCACGCCGATCACCATTCAACTACTGACGCAGGTCGAACAGGCCGAGATGATCTTGCACGGGTTGGGTCTGCGGCAGGTGCGTGTGCGCCATCACGGCGACGTGGCGCGAGTGGAAGTCGATCCGGCCGATTTCAAGCACGTTCTGGACCAACGCGAGCTCATCGTCGAACGGCTAAGGGCGATTGGCTACACGTTTGTCGCGCTCGATCTGATCGGCTATCGTATGGGCAGCCTCAATCAACTTCTGAAGGTGCAACGTGGATCGTGATCAACTGCGCTCGATCTTGAGCGCCGTAGCCGATCGTACCCGCTCGATCGACGAGGCGTTGACTGCGCTGCGCGACCTGCCCTATGAAGACGCCACCGCCGCCGTGATCGATCATCATCGCGCGCTGCGGACGGGTGTGCCGGAAGTGATCTACGGCGCGAGCAAGACGGCTGTTCAAATCGCCGCCATCGTCGAGCGGATGGTGGCGCGGAATGGGCGCGCCATCGTGACGCGCGCTTCGCGTGAGGCCGTCGAAGCGGTGCGCGCGAAATACTCTGACCTGCGGGACTTTGAAGTGGCGCGGATGATCGCGGTGGGCAAGTTTCCCATGCCGCAATCCGAGCGCTTCGTTGCCGTCGTGTCGGCGGGTACGTCGGATTTGCCCATCGCCGAAGAGGCCGCGATCACGATCGAGTTGTTGGGCACGCACGTCAAGCGCGTGTATGACGTCGGCGTGGCGGGCGTCCATCGCCTGTTGGATAAACGTGAGTTGTTGTGGAGAGCGTCCGCCGTCGTCGCGGTCGCGGGCATGGAGGGCGCGCTGGCAACCGTCATCGGCGGGCTGGTTGATTGCCCGACGATTGCCGTGCCGACCAGCGTGGGCTATGGCGCCAGTTTCAACGGCATCGCCGCGCTGCTGGCGATGTTGAACTCGTGCGCGCCCGGCGTGTCGGTGGTCAACATCGATAACGGCTTTGGCGCAGGCGTGTGCGCACACATGATTGTGCAGAGCGCGTACTGCACCAGTTAGCGCCTTCGTCACTCGCGCCTGCTTGGGGCCGGCAGCCGATTCAGATCGAGCATCAAGCGTTCGCTTGGATGCCCGGCAGAAGCATTTGGGCCCGACAACCGGGCCATATCGATCACCCCTGTGGCTTCAATAGGGTGAGGAGTTCGGATGCGAATCGCGTACTTTGATTGTGTGGGCGGCGCAAGCGGCGATATGCTGCTGGGCGCGCTGATCGATGCAGGCGCGTCACTGGACGTGGTGCGCTCCGCCATCGAGCGGTTGGCGTTGCCCGATGGCGATATTATCACCGAGCGGGTGCTGACGGGCGCGCTGTCGGCGCTGCAAGTCACCGTCAAGACACCGCGCAAGGAAATGCATCGACATTACACTGATCTGGTGGTTATCGTGACAAAGGCCGATCTGCCGGCGGCGATCAAGGCCAAAGCATTGGCGATATTGCGCCGCATCGGCGAAGTGGAGGCGGGCATTCACGGCGAACCGCTCGAATCCATTCACCTGCACGAATTGGGCGGCGATGACACGTTGATTGACATCGTGGGGGTGCTGCTGGCGCTGGCGGATCTGAAGATCGATCGCGTGTGCGTCTCGCCGCTGCCGCTGGCGCGTGGTTGGACCAACGCGCAACACGGGCAATTGCCGCTGCCGGCGCCTGCGACGTTGGCTTTATTGAAGGCGGCGCCGGTACGCTATGTCGATAGCGTCGAAGCGGAACTCGTCACGCCGACGGGCGCGGCGCTGCTCACCACGCTGGCCGATCAATACGGCGGCTTTCCATCGATGACGCTGCGATCGATCGGGGTGGGGGCGGGTCGGCGCGAGATGCCGTTTCCAAATGTGGCCCGCGTCCTGATCGGCGAGGCGGCGGACGACGGTTTGCTGGTGGAGACGTTGACCCTGTTGGAGACCAACATCGACGATCTCAATCCGCAGGTGTATGAGCACGTGCTGAATCGGCTGTTTGAGGCGGGCGCGCTCGATGTGACGTTGACACCTGTTCACATGAAAAAGAATCGACCCGCGACAACGATGAGCGTGCTGTGTCAAGCGGATAAGGCCGAGGTCGCGCTGCAGATAATGCTGTCGGAGACAACGACTTTAGGGGTGCGTCGGCACACGATCGAGCGGGTGAGCGTGCCGCGAACGATCGAGACGGTGGACACCCCCTACGGCTCGATCCGCGTGAAGGTGGCGCGCTGGAACGGCATTGAACGGGCGGTGCCGGAGTATGAAGATTGCCGACGCGCGGCAGAGCAACGGCACGTGCCATTGATCGAAGTCATGACGGCGGCGCATTCGATCTGGAAACAAACACTCGCCGCTGATTGACGGCGAGTGTTTGTTCGGCTTAGTAGGCAATCACAAATTCGCCTGTGCGCCCCAACTTCACCTTGTCCGGCCCAAAGCCTTCTGGCAGCAGTTTGGCCGCCTGCACGGCGCGATTAAACGCCTCGTTGTCTTCCAGCCCCAATGATTTCAACACCGGGTTGTGGATGAACTTCAGATGCCGCTCGGCGGTGTGAATGCCGGTTTTGGCAACCGCGTGGATGAAGTGACGCGCATTCGGGATCAGCCGCAGGGACGGCATCTTGAAACCGCTAAACACGTGCTGCATCACGTCGAGCGCCTTTTCCGGCATATACTTGAGGTGCGTCAACACGATCTGCAGGAAGATGCCGTGATGGGCGATCTCGTCCACGCCGACGACACGGAACGCCTCGGACGCGCCGACTTCGTAACCGCGTGCGGCTTCTTCCGACGTGGGCTTTTGCGGCAGACCGTATTCGCTGCGGATGCGAGCGCGCGTCTCCTGATAGTTGAAGAAGGTAGCGCGTTCCTGCACCATCGCGTACACCGACACGCCCAGCGGGCTATCGGCTCCGACGTGATTCTTGATCGTCCAGCGGTGCTGCTGGATTTTGTCGCAATACTCCTTGAGCTGCTCCTCGGTGCGGGCGCCCGAATGGAGCAGGGTCATCTCCCAGGCCACACCGTGCTTCATCTCTTCCGCGCCCCATTGCAGTTGTAGATTACGGCGCGTGCGATTGTTGCGGAACATCTCCAGACCTTCTTCCACGTAATCGCCTACGTACTCTTCGATGCCCAGAAAGCCTTCGATCAGGTTAATCGTTTCCGGCGACAGCCGCTGGCCGAACTCTTTCATTTCCTTGATCGGCAGATCGTGCCACGGCGACCAGCGCCGCGTCTTCATTGCCTTGCCGAAATAGTCGATGAAGTGTTGCAGGCACTCCTTGTCAATGGCGAGCTGGCGGGCGGCCTGTGTCCACGGGCCGCGGATAATGGTGGGTAGCGCGAACTTCTTGCAGGTTGATCCGGCGTCTGAAATAGTCATGTCTCTTCCTTTGTCTTGGCTGAGCGACGAGGGGGCGTCACTAGAAAGATTATATCATGCCGCCCCCTCGCCCGTGGCCGCGCACCGGCAACCGTGCAGTTGCATCGCCGTCGTTCTCTGGTACACTTGCGCGCGTGCTCACCACTCTCATCTTTGATCTGGATGAAACTCTTTATCCGCGCGGCGCGGGCCTGATGCAGGAAATCGGCGCGCGGATCGTGCGTTATTTGATCGAGCGGTTGGGGCTTTCGGAAGAGGAGGCGCACCGTCAGAAGCAGGATTATTTTCAACGCTATGGCACCACGCTGCGCGGCTTCATCGTCGAGCGGCCCGAGGTCGATCCTGAAGATTACCTGCGCTTTGTACACGATATTGATTTAACCCGGTACCTCGGCCCCAATCCGGCGCTGGCGCAGATGTTGCGATCATTGCCACAGCGCAAGATCATCTTTACCAACGCCAACACCGAGCATGCGCGGAATGTCCTGAAGATTTTGGGCTGCGCCGATCAGTTTGAGCGCATCATCGACGTGCGCGCCGTGGGTTTCGTCAGCAAGCCCGATCCGCGTGCGTATGCCTGTATTCTCGACATCATCGGCGCCCGGGGCGAGGAGTGCGCCCTGATCGAGGACAATGCCCGCAACCTGATCCCGGCCAAAGCGCTGGGCATGACGACGATTTTAGTGGACAGCGCGGATTGCGCCGAGGTGGATTATTGCGTGCGCGACATCCTGGGCGTGAAGGCCGCAGTGGAACAGGCGGCCAGGCGATTGGACGGCGAGACCGAGGGACGGAGCGCAAGAGGGACAGAGTGATGAGGGATAAAACAACGACGCTGGCCGAGGCGGTCTCATTGGTCAGAACCGGCGATGTGCTGGCGCTGGGCGGCATGAATCTCTACCGGCGGCCGGTCGCCTTCGTGCGCGAACTGCTCAAGACGAACGTGCGCGACCTGACGCTGTTGTGCTTCACCGCATCTTACGAGAGCGATCTGCTGATCGGCGCGGGCAAAGTGCGCGGCATTCGCACCTGCTATTGCGGGCTGGAGGCGTTCGGCCTCGCCCCGATGTTTACCGCGCACGCAGCGCGCGGCGCTCTGCGCGTCATTGAGGAATCGGAAAACAGCCTGGCGTTTGGCCTGCGGGCCACGTTGGCCGGTGTGGGCTTCTTGCCGGGGCAGGGTTGGCTGGGCACGGACCTGCTCAAAGTCCGCCCCGACGTGAAAGTAATCGACGATCCGTACACCGGCCGACCGGTCGTCGCGTTCCCGGCGGTAAAGTGCGACGTGGCCGTCATTCACGCCCCCGTGGCCGATCGGTTTGGCAATGCCCGCTTGAAGGGCAATCTGGCCGTCGATCAAGAGATCAGCCTGATAGCCGATCGGGTCATCGTGACGGCCGAGGAAATCGTCGAGGAGATGGACGCCCCGGTCGAGGTGGGGGGGATGGCCGTTACCGCGGTTGTGCCCGCGCCGCAGGGTGCGTGGCCCACCTCGTGCTATCCCAACTATGCCGTGGCGGGCGAAGAGATTCTGCGTTACATCGATGCCTGCGCGGCTAACCGCTTTGACGACTATGTGCAGACTTTACTTGCGAGCGAGGACGCATGATGTTTTGGCAGCCTATTCCGACCCCGGTTCCGTTGATCGAACCGGCAAACACGTTCAGCATTCCGCCCTTTATTCTGATCCTGCTGGTGGGCGTCATCGGCCTACAGCTGCTGGCCTTTGTGAGGCGGCGGCAAAAATAAACGCGCAGCGCGTCAGGCCTGCGGCAGGGTGAAGCTGAAGGTGCTGCCCTGGCCGGGCACGCCGCTGCTTTCCACGCTGACGCGCCCGCCCAGCTTTTCTACGATGTGTTTGACGATGGACAGACCCAGGCCGTGGCCCGTGACGCGCACCCGATCGAGCCGCTCGAAACGGGTGAACAGCTTGGCTTGTTCGTCGCTGGTGAGGCCGCGCCCGTTGTCGCGCACCCAGAACTGCACAAAGCCGTCGGCCGTCGGCGATGCGCCCAGCTCCACACGCGGCGGCTTGCCGCCGTACTTGATGGCGTTGCCGAGGTAGTTGACCCACACCTCTTCAATCCACGGCCCGTAGCCCAATGCCAACGGCCACGTCTGAGGCAAGAGCAGCTGCGGCTGCGCATCGCGCGTCAGGTAATCCAGCCGCAGCCAGGCTTCGCTCACGATGCTGCTCATATCCAGCGGTTCCAGCACCACCGTGTCGTTCCGCACGCCTGAGAGCAGCATCAATTCCTCGATGATGTTGTTCATCTTGCGGCTGACGCGGGCGATGGCGCGGGCCGAGGCGCGTAGATCATCGGCGGTTAGTTCGGCCGGGTCAACATCCAACAGCTCGGCGTGACCCATGATGGTGTTAAGCGAGTTCTTCAAATCGTGGGCTACCGTGTGGGCGAAGCTGTCCAGCTCGGCGTTGCGCGCCTGAAGATCGGCGTTGGCGGCCTGCAGCGCCTTCTGCAAATTGCGCACCGACAGGTGCGTCGCCACCCGCGCCGCCACCTCTTCTACCTGAAACGGTTTGGTCAGATAGTCTACGCCGCCCGCCAGAAAAGCCTTCACCTTATCATTCACATCGTCCAGCGCGCTGATGAACATGATTGGCACATCGCGGGTCTGCTCATCAGCTTTGAGTTTCCGACACACGGTGTAGCCGTCCATGTCCGGCATGCTGACATCCAGCAAGATCAGATCGGGCAGGGCGGCGCGGGCGGCGGCTAGCGCCAGCGCGCCGTTGGGCGCAGGCCGGACCTTATAACCGCGTTCGGTGAGCATCTGTGTCAACAGGCGCAGATTGGCGGGTGTGTCATCGACGACGAGGATGTCGCCTTTAGGCGCGTCGCCTTTAGGCGCGTCGCCTTTAGGCGCGTCGCCTCTGGACGCGTCGCCTTTGGACGCGTCGCTTGTGACTATCGGTTGCTCAGTCATGAAGCCGATACTCCTACCTGCCGCGTGAATTGCATGATCTGCTCGTAGTTGAAGTTGCGCGCCCAGTCGATCAAGCGATCGGCCAACGCGCCGTCGTGCGGACGGATCTCTTCGATCGTCGCCACCATTCGATCGAGATCGGCGGCAATCGTGGCCTGTTCCAGCGCGGTCAGCCAGCTGCCGGGCAGCGCGCCGCTGACCGGCGGCTTCTCGTCCGGAAGCAGCTGAAGTGCGACGGCGTCTGTCGTCTCGTCGGCTGAATATCTGAACTTCACACCCAGATGCCGCGCCAGCCGATCGAATATCTCTTCCTCCCGGAACGGCTTGCGCACAAAGTCGTCGCAGCCCTCCGAGATGATCATATCGCGCTCCTCTTGAAAAGCGCTGGCCGTCAGGGCGATGATGACCGTAGCCTGGCCTTGCGTGCTGGCCTTGATGCGCTGCGTGGCCTCGTGGCCGTCCATGATCGGCATCCGCATGTCCATCCAGATCAGGTGCGGCTGCCAGCTCTGCCACACATCGATGGCTTCCTGGCCGTTAGCGGCCTCGCGCACGGCGAAGCCCAGCGGCGTCAGCAGCTTGACCAGCAGCTTGCGGCTGGCCTCACGATCGTCAACCACCAGCAGGCGGTATGCCGGCTGGCCGGGTTCCAGTCCCACGACGTGCCGCGACGTCAACGCAGGCGCGTCGCTCCCCGTCACCAGCTCGATCGGGATGCTGAAGCTGAAGGTGCTGCCGAAGCCGGGCGTGCTGTCCACCAGCAGCTCGCCGCCCATGATTTGGACGAACTGCCGGCTGATGGGCAGTCCCAGGCCGGTGCCCTCTTGCGATTTGTGGCCGCTGGTGGTCTGTACAAACGGCTCAAAGATCAGATTGAGTTCTTCCGGCGTAAGACCGGGGCCGGTGTCCTCGACCTCAATGAACAGGCGCGGCTCGTTGGCGGCCGTCAGCAGGTCGGCGCGCAGCACCACGCCGCCCTGCGCCGTGAACTTGACGGCGTTGCCCAGCAAGTTGATGAGCACCTGCCGCAGCTTACCCGCATCAGCGTGGATGTAGTGCGGCAGCTCAGGAGCGATGGCAAAAGTCAACATCAGGCCCTTGTCGGCCGCGCGCAGGCCGAACATCTCTTCCAGATCACCCAGCAGCCGCCACAGATCGAAGTCTTCGGCGCGCACGGTCACGCGGCCTGACTCGATCTTGGACATGTCCAGCACGTCATTGATGAGGGTGAGCAAGTGCTGCCCGCTGTGCGAGATGGTCTTCAGGTTGTCGCGCTGATCGGCGTTGAGTCCCGGATCGCGTTGCATGAGCTGGGCGAAGCCGAGGATGGCATTAAGCGGCGTGCGCAGCTCATGGCTCATGTTGGCCAGGAAGACGCTCTTGGCCTGGCTGGCGGCCTCGGCGGCATCCTTGGCTTGCTGCAGCTGCGCTTCGACCTTGCGGCGCTCGGCCAGTTCGGTCTGCGCCTGCTGGTAAAGCCGCGCATTCTCGACGGCGGTGGCGGCCTGATCGGCGAAGATCATCAATCGACTGGCGTGGGTGTCGTTGAAGAAACCGGGCGTGGCGCTATCCAGGTTGATGAAACCCACCGTCTCGCCTTTAATCCGGATCGGTGCGCTGAGATGCGAGCGCGTCCAGTCTGTCAGGCCCACCGACAGCCAGTCGGGCTGTTGCGCAACATCGGAGATGATCAGCGGCGCGCCGGTTTCAATCATGTTCTGCAAGTGTGGCAGCGTCACAGGCAGGCGCACCATCATCACTCGATCGCGCGCCGGCTGGCCGTCGTAGCCACGGCTCAGACAAACGTAAGCGGTCTCGCCGCTGATGAGCATGATGTTGGCGCCGTCATGCGGCACCACCCGGCCCACGTTGATCAGAATCTGATCGAGCACGGCGTCGAATTCCAGCGTGCTGTTGAGGTTGGCGGCGGTGTCGCGCAGCGCCTCGGCCAGCTGCCGCTGCTCGGCTTCGGCCTGCTGCGTGCGTTTCTGCTCGGTGATGTCTTCCTTCACGGCCAGGTAATGCGTAATGTCGCCGGCGGCGTCGCGGATGGCAGAGATCGACGCCGATTCCCAGTACAACTCCCCGTTCTTCTTGCGATTGTGAAACTCGCCGCGCCACTCGCCACCCGCGCTGATGGTGGCCCACATGCGCCGATATTCTTCCGGCGGCAACTCGCCCGATTTCAGGATGCGGGGATTTTGGCCTAAAACTTCGTCGGCGGTGTAGCCCGTAACCCGCGTGAATTTGGAGTTGACGTACTCGATGTTGCCTTTCAGGTCAGTGATGACGATGGATGCCGGACTTTGCTCGAATAGAGTACGGAAACGGCTCTCAACGTCTCGAAGGGCTGTCTCGGCCCGAAGGCGCTCGTCTAGTTCGTGGCGCAGCCGCCGGGCGGCGACGTAGATAGCGATCAGCCCGACCAGCCACATCACGCCTTCACTGACCAGCACGATCAACAGATGATTGCGACTGGCGGTCACGTACGCGGCCTGCGCAGCCGGTCCCAGCTGGTTGGCCGCTTCGATCTCGACACCGTACTGTCTCAAGTTGAAGACGACCGAAACCAGACTGGCCAGTGTCCAGCTCAGCAGGCTGAGGGCGCGCAGCCGCTTCAGTCGCAGCGACGAAATCTGGATGGTGGTTGACGCCGGCTCCATGTGATGTATCCGATTGCGCAGTGCGGCGGGTTTCGTCAAGTTGATTGTACGCGTCCGCCCCACACCGGTCAACCTTCCTTTGGTCATGCTGCCGGCGCAAAAAACGGCCTGCATCGGAATCCGATGCAGGCCGCATACCCCCCTTGCCGGCGGTTTTCGCCGCAAGTCTCAGTCGCGCCGCGCTCAGTCGCGCCGCGTCACCGGCAGCCACAGCCAGGGCCGCACCACCGGCGTCATCAGCACGTCAACGTTATTGCGCGGATCGTAATCGGACACGCTGGCGATCACCTCTGCCCGATCGATCAGTGTGACGATGGCGACAGGCGCGGTCGCCGTGATCACGATCGTATCGCTGCCCGGCCCAAAGTCCAATCGACTGCAGCCGACCACGCCGCTTGTTTCGCCGCACGTCCAGCCCACAGCGGCCACGCCGCCATAGGTCACTTCCGGTGGCAGCGCGTTGGTCACTGTAACCACGTCGGCGGCGGCCGGGCCGGCATTCGTCACGATGAGCGTGTAAGTCAGCACCTGCCCGATCATCACCGGGCTTGGCTGTGCCTGCACATTCACGGCAAAGTCGGCGCTGTTGGCGTCGTACACGGCCGACACGCTCTGCGCGGCATTGTTGGCGTCGGTCGGATCGCGCGTGGCCGAGGTGATCGTCGCGGTGTTGGTGATCACCCCGATCGATGCCGGCGACGTGACGGTGATGACGACGCTGCTCGTCGTCACGTCCAGAGTTGGCCGGGTGCAGTTGACCACGCCGCCCGCCGCGTTGCACGCCCAGTCCACAGCGTCCACGCCGCCGAAGATCACATCGGGCGGCAGTTGATCCGTTAAAGTAACGAAGTGCGCCGCTTGTGGCCCGGTGTTGGTGATGCGCAGCGTGTACGTCAGCGGCGAATCGATCATCACCGGAGACGGTTCGACGTGTTTGCTCAACGACAGATCGGCCAGCGGTTCCACGACGACGACCGCCACACCGGCGATGTTGTCGCCAGTGTCCGGATCGAACGTGGCTGATGCAATCGACGCCGTGTTGGTGATGACGCCGGGCGTTGTGGGCGCAGTGGCCGTGATGACGATGCTGCTCGTCGAGACGCCGAGCGCCGATCGGGTGCAGGTGATCGCGCCGCCCGTTTCGCCGCAGATCCAATCGATCGCGCTTACGCCGCCAAATGCCACCCCGGCCGGCAGTTGATCGGTCAACGTTACAGATTCGGCGGTCAGCGGCCCCAAATTCGCGGCGAGCAGCGTGTACGTCAACAGGCTGCCCGGCAGCGCCGAGGCCGGCCCACTCTTGGCGATGGACAGGTTGGCGGCGTCGCCGAACTCGTAGGCGCGCACCGTGATAGGGTGAGCGCAGAAAACCCCCATCCAGGGGTAGCCTGCATCCAGATACTGCGCTACTGTAGCCTGAAAGGTACGAAAGAACCTGTCGAACTCGGCCTCATCGGAACCATGACCGCAGCCGTCCACATGGCTCTGGCCCATCGAATGGGTCCCCTCTCGGATCGCTTTGGTCGGCGACGGCTCATCCTTCTCTCCCCCCTCCTTCTCGCCCTTTCAGCTCTGATCGCTGCGGCCACCCATCAGGTGAAGGTGATTCTCATGCTTTCGGCTCTCAACGGCCTCTGTCTCTCCCTTTTCTGGCCTCCCCTTCAGGCCTGGGTTTCCGAGCTCCGGACCGAAACCGACGTGGCTCGAAACATCGGAACCCTCAACCTGGCCTGGACAGCCGCCTACCTGATGGGTCCCATCTTTTCAGGATTCCTTTTCAGCCTCCACTCGAGGCTCCCTTTCCTTTGTGCCGCCGCCTTTGCCGTCTGCCTCTTTCTATTGGGTTACACGTCCATCCACGATCGCAAGGCGGCCATCTCGGAGAAGCCTGCCACCCAGAGCGAAACCCGTAAGCCCATCAGGAATTTTCTCTATGCGGTCTGGATCGCCAATTTTGTCTCCTGGTTCATACTTGGCAACACGCGCTATCTGTTCCCCAAGCTCGCAACGGAACTCGGCAACGGCCCTCAGACCATCGGTATCCTCATGGGATGTCTCGGATTTTACCTCTTCGTCGGGTTTTTCGTTTTACGAACCGACACCCGGTGGCATTTCCGGAAGCGCTACCTCTTTGGAGCCCAGGCCTTGGGCGCGATGGGCCTTCTGATCATCTTCGTTTCAAAGGAGGCCTTCTGGTTTGCCCTGGCGCTGGCCCTCGTTGGGTTATCGGCGAGCGTGACTTACTATTCCAGCCTCCTCTATGCGGTTCGCCTTTCCGTGCAAAAAGGGAAAGGAACAGGTCGCCACGAGTCGATCCTGAGCATGGGAGCCCTACTTGGCCCCCTCCTGGGAGGCCTGGCCGCCCAGGCTACTGGGCTTCGGACTCCTTACCTGATCTGTTTCGGTTTTCTTCTCGTTGCGGTTTCCTTGGAGGTTTGTCTTCTTGGTAGGACCAATCTGACCACGGAAGAACGCTGACCAAGAGCCGAAAACTGCTCCGGCCTCTCCCTGATCGGAAACGCCAGGCTGCCTGTTTCAGAGTTTTGTCCTTTCGGAGCCCAGCCTCTGAACAAAATAAACAGATATCTTCGACATCCCTGTCGGTCCGTTCCAGGAGAAAGCAGAGCCAACGCTACCGAGAACGAAGGCCAACACCAAAAGGGCCATAAAACCTGAAGAAACGGGGTTGGGTATTTCAGTCCCCCTTTCTCCAAAATACCTCGACTCGGAGCAGCATGCCCCCAACCTCTCCCCATACTGCTTAGAGATTCTCCCAACTTTCCATCTTCCCTCATGGACCCATTCTCAGCTCCGGTTCGAAAAACATCCTATTCATTCGGGATGACGTTTTCTCCTTCACTTGGGCTCAAAATCGAGCTTCGGTTTCCCAAACCCTTTACCCTCTTCTTGATACGATTCGTAGAAACTCGGCCGCTTCTTCCCTTGTCAGAGCCGTGTCTTCTTCGTTGAAACGCATCATGGTTGCCTTCGTTGTCGTCGGCTTGTCGGCACTTTCTTCGTTCTCAGTCGCAAAATACAGGCCAACTCAAAAACACTTCCGTACTGTCGGCGGGCAGGGAAAGCATTGTCAGGCGGGTCAGGGGCAAAATGAGTAGGTCCTCGAGGAATTCATTGATAGGAAGGCTCAATCCCGTAAGCTGAAGAGAAACGTTTCTCTGACAGATCAAATGTTGTGGAGGCCGTTACACCATGTCAGTGCCTTAAAAAATGTATGTTTTCCGGGGGGCAGGCTACCTGCTGGCACTCGGCCCTCTCTTTCCGTTGCGAAACAAAGCGAAGCAACCAGGTAAGATTGTCACGTTGCTTCGCTTTCGGCTTTTTCACTTTCCTTGAAGACCTGGGTGAGGTCGATTGTGCCGGGGACCATGTCCTTTTCGCCAAAAATCAAGTCTAGACCATATCGGAGCTGTTGTTTTGTGAATGGCTTGCTCATGTAATATGTGGCTCCGAGCTCATAGCTTTTGAACATGTCCGCGTCTGCGCTTTTCGCGGTCAGAATGATCACGGGTAACCCTCCTCTCTTGGGACTGGATCGGAGCTCCCTCAGGAGCTGCCAACCATCCTTGCGCGGCATCATCACGTCACAGATCATCAGGTCG
>Ga0101944_10005678_pt1 | contig 13883 bp, 6 predicted proteins | sample DewCreD2012metaG_FD_75245 | JGI IMG/M metagenome (GOLD analysis project Ga0101944, IMG submission 75245) | Hot spring sediment bacterial and archeal communities from British Columbia, Canada, to study Microbial Dark Matter (Phase II) - Dewar... ... | reverse complement strand
GAAGTCCTGAAGGCGCGCGCTTGGCGGGAGACCGCCTTGTACCCGCCGGTGGGCTCGGCGTCCGGCCAGGCCTTCGAGGCGGCGGTGTTGCTGACCGGGCTGCTGTTGCAGGCCGAGGCGTTTCATCCGACCCTGCGCCAGCAGATCGAAGAACTGGCGACCGCTGCCAACCGCACCGGGGACACGGCGCGCTTCGAGTTGTGGTGTCTAAATTTGACCTCGCTGGCCAAACGGATGAGCTGGGACCAGTTGCTGGCCTTCATGGCCGGGGTGCGAGATCTCGAGGCCGCCCGCACCTTGGCCCGGGTCATCACCGCCAAACCCGCGGACCTGCCGGTGGTGTTTGCTGCGCTGCAACTGGCCGCCCGGCCGGACGCGGTGAGTGATTACCTGCGCCGCCTGCCCCAAACCGGTGTGCGCGATCTGCGTCACGGGCTGGCGGCCGGGCGGGCCGGCCTAAACCTGCTGCTGGACCGCGGGCAACCGGTGTATTACGCCGGCTGGCGCGGTTGGGTCCTGGCCGTGCCCGGTGCCGACGTCGCGTACGGCTGGATCGTCGCCCTGGCAGCGCAGAGCACCCTGTTGGCGCTCTTGCTCAAGTACCTGCTCTGGCTGGACGGCGCGTTTTTCATCGCGCGCGCCATTCCACACTTCGCCCCACCGCCGAACCCGCTTGAGCGTCCGCTCCAAGTGCGGGGCATCCGGACCTTGCGCCAACAGACCGTGGCGGGGATGGTCGTGATGCTGGCGTTGATCCTCGGCGAACCCGGCTTGGCCCGCGCCCAGACGCCCACGCCGGAGCCCACCCTGCGGCTTTTTTCCAAACAGAACCCCGCGATGGTCGCGCAGACCTCGCCTTCCGTGCCCAAAGCTATGAGTAGCAACCCTGCCAACTGGCTCGCCCTGGCCGTGTTCTTCGCGGTGCAGTTGACCGTGTACTTGATCGGCCTGATCAAGCTGCGCGAGATCAAACGTCAACCCCTGCCCAGCCGGCTCAAGATCACGCTGCTCGACAACGAGGAGAACCTCTTCGACACCGGGCTGTACATCGGGCTGGGCGGTACCGGCTTCGCCCTGGTCCTGCTGGCGTTGAACCTCTTCACCGCCAGCCCGATGATCGCCTATGCCTCGACCGGATTCGGCGTGCTCTTCGCCTCCCTGCTCAAAATCATCCACGTGCGCTCCTACCGCCGTGCCCTGATCCTCCAGGCCGCGCAGGAGGCCGCGGCCGAGCCGGCCACGCCATGAACCGCGCCGTTCTCGTCGTCCTGGTGGACTTCCTGCTGATCAGCCTGGTCACGCTGTTCAGCTCGCAACGCACGCTCGAGATGGGCCAGCAGTCGGGCGCCGGCGCCGAAATTGGCGTCGAGGTCAAGGCCGTCCAGGACATGCTCGAAGTGCTCCAGCAGGCCCTGCTCCAGGAAAAGTCCGCCCAGGGCGAGCTGCGGCAGCAATTGGACCGCACCCGTCAACTGGCCGAGGCGCGCCAGCAGGAGTTGTCCCAGCGCGAACAGCAACTCCAGGCCACCGAGGCCAGCCTGCGTGCAGCCGAGCAAACCGCGCAGCAACTGGCCGCCGAACGCGACCGCCTCCAACAGGCCCAGCTTCAAGCCCAGCAGCAACTGGCTCAGCTTGAAGCCCAGCGCAGTGAAGCCCAGGTGCGCATCCAGCGCCTGCAAGAAGATTTGACCAAGGTCTCCACCGAGGCTACCGCCACCCGCTCGACCACCGAGGCGTTGCAGGCCGAGCTCGCCGCCCGCCGTGCCGAAGTCCAGCGCCTGCAAGAGCAGATGGCCACCCTCCAAAACGTCGCCCTCACCGCCCAGGCCGAGAAGGCGCGCCTGGCGTCCAACCTGGCCCAGGTGGCCACCGAGGCCGCCCAGTACCGGGAGCGACTGGCGGAAAACCGCCAGTTTTTAACCACCCTCGAGCAGGACCGCGAGCGCCTCCACGAACACGCCTCCACTTTGGCCAAGGGGCTCGATACCCTGGCTGCCGGCTCGCAATTGCTGGCCGAGGAAATCCGTCAGGACCGCGAACTGGCGCCCAACACGATCTACAAACGCTACCTGGAAAACCGCTTGGACAGCAGCTTCCGCGCGACCCGGGCCGGGCTTTTGGGCCTGCGCTCGGGCGATGTCCGCACCGAGCACGTGGTCTTGTTCCAGGACGCGGGACGCGTCTTTGCCCTGTTCCACATCCACCACACGCCACTGCCGACGCTGCCGGGCGGGCCAGATTGGGAAGAAATGACCTGCACGCTCGCCAACGGGAGCGCCGCCGTGCCGTTGTCTGCGCTTTCCTTTGTAGCCTCGGACCCCCGTGTGTTGGTCGCTCCGCTGGACAAAGCGGCGGTGCGCGCGCTGGGCGTGGAGCCGTTTCAGGTGTCCGAAGACCCGGCCAAATTCCAGGACGCGGTGGTGGTCGGCACCAAGGAAGGGTACTATGGCGAAGTCGAGTTCAAGCTCGTGCCCGGGCTGCCGCGTTACTTGAAGATGCAGCGACGGCCGTTGGGCAAAATTTTCGGCAAGTTTTCACCCTCGCGCGGCGACCTGGCCTTCAGCAAACAGGGCGAACTGCTCGGCATCATGGTCAACAGCCAGTACTGCGCGTTGGTCCAGAGCCTGCCCCCCGCCCGGCTGGTCCGCTTGGGCAAAGAAATCGCCCAGCACCGCACCAGCCAGATCGGCGCCGAGGTAGCCCGCCGCCTCCAAAGCCTGCCGCTGAGCTTGCAGTAAGCCCGCTGGGCTACCGTCAGGGGCCGCCACCCGCAACCCATTTCCCCGCCGCGACGGCGACGGAAATCTGTTTTTCCCCGCGCTCGAACGGATTAAGCTGCCTCCGCGGCGGCGCCTGCTGTTTGGCGCCGGCGGAAAAGCGAAGCCTTGAATCGAAAACGACAACATGGAACCCCGCGCTGACATCGCCGTCATCGGCCTGGCTGTCATGGGCCAGAATTTGGCCCTGAACATGAACGACCACGGCTTCACCGTCGTGGCTTACAACCGCACGGTCTCGAAGGTGGACGAGTTCCTCGCCCACGAGGCGCGCGGCACCCGCGTGCTCGGCGCGCATTCGCTCCAGGAAATGGCCGCGCTGCTCAAACGCCCCCGCCGCGTCATGCTCATGGTCAAGGCCGGCCCGCCCGTGGACGAGTTCATCGAGCAACTCCTCGGCGTGCTCGAACCGGGCGACATCATCATTGACGGCGGTAACTCGCTCTTCGAGGACACCATCCGCCGCTGCCAATACGTCGAAAGCAAGGGCCTGTTTTACATCGGCACGGGCGTTTCCGGCGGCGAGGAGGGCGCGCGTCACGGCCCGAGCATCATGCCTGGCGGCAGCCCGGCGGCCTGGCCGCACGTCAAGCCCATCTTTCAGGCCATCGCCGCCAAGGTCACCGACCCCAAAACCGGCGCGGTGGAGCCCTGCTGCGATTGGGTCGGCGAGGGCGGCGCGGGCCATTATGTCAAAATGGTCCACAACGGCATCGAATACGGCGACATGCAGCTCATCGGCGAGGCCTACCACATCATGAAAGACGGCCTGGGCATGAGCGCCGACGAAATGAGCGCCGTTTTCGGCGAGTGGAATCAGGGTGAACTCCAGTCCTACCTCATCGAAATCACCCGCGATATTCTCGCCTTCAAGGACGCCGACGGCCAGCCGTTGGTGGACAAAATCCTCGACACCGCCGGTCAGAAGGGCACGGGCAAATGGACGGTCATTTCCTCAGCCGAACTGGGCATTCCCATCACGCTCATTGCCGAGGCCGTCTATGCCCGCTGCGTTTCGGCCCTGAAAGACCAACGTGTGGAAGCGTCCAAGGCCTTCAAGCCCGGCAACCCGCGCTTCCCCGGCGAGCGCGCGCAGTGGATTTGCGATCTGCGCAAAGCGCTTTACGCGTCCAAAATCATCAGCTACGCCCAGGGCTACATGCTCATGCGCGCCGCCGCCAAACAATACGGCTGGAACTTGAACTACGGCGGCATCGCCCTGATGTGGCGCGGCGGCTGCATCATCCGCAGCGTGTTCCTGGGCGAAATCAAGAAGGCCTTCGACAAGAATCCGAACCTCGAAAACCTGCTGTTCGACCCGTTCTTCCGTAAAGCCGTCAAGGGCGCGACGCGGAGCTGGCGCAAGGTCGTCAGCACGGCGATCAAAAAAGGCATCCCCGTGCCCGCCTTCAGCACCGCCCTGGCGTTCTTCGACGGCATCCGCAGCGGGCGGCTGCCCGCCAACCTGCTCCAAGCCCAGCGCGATTACTTCGGCGCTCACACCTACGAGCGGATTGACCAGCCGCGCGGCCAGTTCTTCCACACCAACTGGACCGGCACCGGCGGGCGGGTCGCAAGCAGCACCTACACCGTATGAGCAAAACGCCGTGAGTGCCGGTGCTGGCCGTCACAGAGTGGCAGGGTTGCGGCCGGGACGATTCGTGGCGCTTGCAGTGCTCATCAAGGTGCCAGCTTGTTGATTCCGTTGGTGGCGTTCACCGTACTGCTACCGCCCGAGCCGATGTCCGCGACGCCTCAGCCGGGCCACCCACCCGGTAACGGAAGCGGCTCATAGCTGGCGCGTGTTACATTGTTCCGGAGTTCACCGTTCTGCCGCAAACCTCCGGACTTCTACGCTCCCCGCTTCCCGCGGCATTAACCCAAGTTTTCTACCGTAGGCAGCAGTTAAGCAGAGTCTTTTATTCAGTCATTTGAATATTTCACTCTACACAGACAGAACGTGCGTATAAATTATAGTTGTTCCCAGAGGTTGTGCGAATTTGCGATGAGAACCTGGCGGTCATCACGCTTTCTGTGGGGCGTTGCCGGGCTGGCTTGCGCAGCCTGGGCCACCAGCACGGCTGCGGCCGGGCCGGTGCGGGAATGGCTGCGCGTGCATCCCTTCCCGTCGGCGGCTCAAGCCGGGACCATGACATCCGATAGGCAGACCTTTGTCGCGCTGTGTACCGGCGGCGTCATCCTGCGCACCACGTCCGGAGCGACCTGGCAGCAGGCGACCCGCCCCGGCACACAGGAACTCCGCGCAGGCGTGTTTTGGAACAGGCGGTATGTCGTGGTGGGCGACGGTGGGGTGGTTTTGACGTCCCGCGACGGGTTGGTCTGGGAGGCAGCGGCTTCCGGCACCCGCTCGAATCTGGTGGCGGTGGTGTCATTGGGAGCGCACCTCGTCGCTTCTGGGCGAGGCCGGCACGCTGCTCCGTTCCGCCACGGGGCTCGATTGGGAGCAGGTCGCGACGCCCACGACCCAAACGCTCCGCCACGCTGCGGCCGGAGGCGACCGCTACGTGGTGGTGGGAGACGCCGGAACCGTCTTGACCTCCCCCGACGGCCGCACTTGGACCCGGGCAGACGCCGCGACAACCCACGACCTGCGCGAAGTCGTCTTCGGTCATGGCGTGTTCCTCGCCCGGGGCTCCCAGTGGGTAGTGACCTCCTCCGATGCCATCCACTGGCAGGCGCAACAGCCCCAGGGACCCGACCGTAACGACCCGTTCTTGGGGAAAATCGAGTGGACGCTCAGTGGTCTCGCTTTCGGCCAAGGCGTTTTTGTGCTCAGCGGCTACTCGCGGCTGACGCCGGCCGTTCCCCACGCCTCGCCCTACAACAGGCCGGCTTTGTTCGTGTCCGCCAACGGGCGTGACTGGCAGAATTTCAGCGACGAGGTGATCGCCGCGACCGGCCCCGTCGGTTCGCTAGGGAATACAGCGTTCGGCAACGCGGTCTTCGCAATTTTGCACTCGCGCGGAACCTTGCACAGCGAGACGGGAATCCACTGGACGTTGACGCCCGGTGTTGCTTTCAACGACCTCCGTTTCGAGTCGGGCCATTTTCTCGCGGTGACCCCTCCGCCCGCGAACCCCGCGGTTCCGAATCCACTCTTCACCTCCGCCGACGGCCGCCTGTGGGAAGAACTCCCTCGGGCTTCCGTGCCGGACGCTACCCGCGACTTGTACGAAGTGGCTTATGGCAACGGCCGCTTTGTGGTCGCGGGGCAGGGGGTCACTCTAGCGTCGGCGGAGGGCGTGGTTTGGAACTGGCGATTTCAGCCAGGCGACCGAAGCCCGCGCGGGCTGGTGTCCGGCCGCGGCGTCTGGGTGGCGCTGTCGTCCAGCGGCGTGCCGCTGACTTCGAGCGACGGAGTGGATTGGACGCCGGCAGCCCTTGATCCCCCCGGCGTTTTCACCAACGTTCGCTTCGTGCAAGGTCGGTTTCTTGCTGTGGGCCGGTCCGGTGCCCTCGCTGATTCCACGGACGGCTGGCGGTGGACACGCCGCAGCAGCGGCGTCACGGCGGACTTGGTGGACGCCGCTTCGGACGGGACGCAAACCCTGGTCGTCGACAAGGGAGGAACCGTGCTGCGGTCTTCCGCTGGCTTGGCCTGGGTCCCGGTGTCCATTCCAGGCGCGGGCGACCTGAGCGGGATCGCGGCGGGGAACCATCGCTGGGTCATCAGTGCTGACTTGCAATCGTACTTCTGGTCGGAGGACGGCAACCTCTGGACCCGAGAGGTGGTGTCGGGTGCCTACCTCCGGTCCCCCGTGCGTTTTGAGGCGAACCGCTTCTGCATGCTGGCGGTGGCCGCCGCTTTTCCTGCCGGGATGCTGCTGGCATCGGGCGACGGGAAGCAGTGGACGGCGCTCGACCATTTCAACGAAAGCTACGTCTCCGATTCGGTCACCCTGCCGCGCCTGACGGTGGCTCTCACCTTGCCGGGCACCGGAGTTCCTCCGGGCTACGTAACCTTGCCCGGCACCATCTGGGTGGCCGCGTGGTCGGACCCTGCGCAGCAACCGGAGCGCGCCCAATTCACCGGTGACTGGAAACTACGGGCTGTCGCGTGGGGCGCCGGGCGGTTCGTGGCGGTCGGCGACGCTGGTGTCGTCCTCACCTCCAATTTGATCCTACCGCGGCTGAGCTGTGAAGCGGACCGGGTAGGCCGGCGCGTTCGCTTGAGCGTCGCCGACCCGGCCGATCATGCGCTGGAACTGGAGTTCTCGCCCGACTTGGTGGTCTGGAGCTCCCGTGGAATTTTCGAAGCCTCCGAGTGGCCGGTGTGGCTGGAGCTGCCCTCTGGAGGAGCGGGCTTTTACCGGGTGCGCGCCGTCTCCGAGCCGGAACGATTCAATTGAAGGCAGGGTGGAACGGGCCACTGGCCCGTTCGGTCGGGCGACCCGCCCGACCGTCGAACGCACGAGGCTGCTACCGAAGGGTGTAGGCCTGCCGTGCGCACGGCTGGGCGGCAAGTTGCCGCCCAGAACGGCCAAGTTGGCCGTTCCACCAATAACCTGCAGCATCGTTCCGGCTGAGCCAAGAGCACTCATGCCGTACTTCCCCCGGCACCGGGCCGGCTTGCGCGGCCAGCGCCACCCGCGCCGCGGGCTACGGGCGCTCGGCGGAAACCATCGCTGCCGCTTCGAGCGCCAAGAGGTAGGAAGCAGCGCCGAACCCGCTGATGACTCCCCGACAGACCGCTGCCAGCAGCGAGCGGTGCCGAAACGCCTCGCGGCCGTGGATGTTCGACTGGTGGATCTCGATGGTCGGCACACCAGAAGCGACAATCACGTCGCGCAGCGCGATACTCGTGTGCGTGTACGCAGCAGCGTTGAGCACGATCACCTGAGCGGTGCCCCGGGCCACTTGGATTCGGTCCACCAGCTCGCCCTCGTGATTCGATTGTCGAAAATCCACCTCGACTCCCCGCGCCGCCGCCCGCCGACGATTGACAAGACTTCGCGGTCACTGAAGACCCGCGCGGGCAGTCCCGGGCAACCAACCTTTTGAGGACACCCGATGCGCTGCGGGGCTGGCCGGCAACTCGCACGCAGGCGACCTTCTGGTGGTCCATCAGCGCCAGCAATTCGTCATCCGACATCGGGCCAGGCATGACCAAGTCGGCGAGGCCCGCGCGCTCCCCAGACTTGCTCCCCACCTTGAACCCGCACCAAGAACGGGTCCTGCGGGAGATGAACCCGTGGTAGCGCGGGGAACCGCCGTCCAACGCGCCGCCGGGTAGTCGCGGTTTTTCGAGTCCACGAAGGGTGATCCATATCGCCTCAAAAGCGGCGATGGCCCCCGGCCCGGGCTTCCTCGCACCCCGGGATTGCATCAACCGCCCGCGGACCGGACACTCGCGCCCGCGCTATGGCTGTGCGACTGGTTCAAACGCCGGCGCCGGGCGAACGCCGGGTGGGCTTTGTCGGCGACCGGCTGCGTTTCACCCTCCAGGCGGTGCATCACCGCCCGCTGCCCGCGGGCTGGCGTGCCTGTCTGCGCACCAATCTCGGCCGCGGCGCCGTGTTGTGGGAGGAACTGCTCACCGCCGTCGAGTGCCGCAAGCCCCCCACGCTCTGCGCCTGGCGCGACATCCCCATGCGCCGCGAGGACGACGCTTGGGTGCTGGACCTGCCCCTGGCCGAGGTGGGCTGGTTCCGCGCCAAGGCCTTTGCGGTGGACGAGCGCGGTTGGCTGCATTGGCCCGAGGGCCCGGACTTCGGCGTGAACGTCCAGCCGGCCTGGTGCCGCACGGCCAACACCATCTACTGCGCTTTTCCCCGCATGTTCGGCCCGTCCAGGACGGCGCGTGTCACCGAGCCGCCGGCGCAGGCGGCCGAAATCGCCGCGCTGGACCGCGCCGGGTACACCGTCATCCCACCCTCGGGCAAGCTGCGCGACCTGATCCGCGAACTGCCGCACATCTTCGACACCTTGGGCTGCCGCATCTTGCACCTGTTGCCGGTCAACCCTGTGCCCACCACCTACGCCCGGTTCGGGCGCTTCGGCAGTCCCTACGCCGCGCAGGATTTTCTGGCCATTGACCCCGCGCTGGTCGAGTTCGACGGCCGCACCACCGGCGTGGACCAGTTCCGCGAATTGGCCCGGGCCGTGCACGCCCACGGCGGCCGGCTTTTACTCGACCTGGCCATCAACCACACCGGCTGGGGCTCGACCTTCCAGGAGCACCACCCGGAATGGTTCGTGCGCGACGCCTCCGGCCGCTTCGTCAGCCCCGGCGCCTGGGGTACCATCTGGGAAGACCTGGTCGAGCTGGACCACCGCCATGCGGCCTTGCGCCGCGAGCTGGGCGAAATCTTTGTCGAATGGTGCCGCCGCGGCGTGGACGGTTTCCGCTGCGATGCCGGCTACAAGGTGCCCTTGCCGGTCTGGCAGTACGTCATCGCCCGCGTGCGCCGCGAGTTTCCCGAAACGGTTTTTTTGCTCGAGGGGTTGGGCGGCTCCTGGGAAGCCACCGAAACCCTGCTGACCGAGGGCGGCATGCAATGGGCCTACTCGGAGCTGTTCCAGAACTACTCGGGTGCCGAGGTGGCCGGCTACCTGGATTACGCCCTGCGCCAAAGCGAGCGGGTGGGCCTCTACGTGCATTACAGCGAGACCCACGATAATCCCCGCCTCGCTGCACGCGGTCGCGCCTGGTCGCTCTTGCGCAACCGCCTTTGCGCGCTCACCAGCGTGTCCGGCGCCTACGGTTTCACCTGCGGCGTCGAGTGGCTCGCTCCCGAGCGGGTAAACGTGCACTCCAGCCGCGGCCTGTCCTGGGGCAACCCGGACAACTTGGTGCCCGAACTGGCCGCCCTCAACCGCCTGCTGGCCGGACACCCGTGCTTCTTCGATGGCGCGCGCCTCACCCGGCTCAGCCCGCCGCATTCGCCCGTGTACGCCCTGCTGCGAGAATCGGCCGAAGGCCGCGACGCCGTGCTGGTGCTGGTGAACACCGACGCCGACCACCCGCACCACCTGCGGCTGGACGGCAGCCAGCTTGCCCGCGCGCATCTGCGCTTCGACGCCGGCCAACGCCCCGCGCCGGTGGACCTGCTGGGCCAACCGCTGCCCGCGTGCGAACCCGCCGACGGCCAGGCCGTGCGTTACCAACTGCCGCCCGGCGCGGCCTACTGCCTGGCCGCCGCGCCCACCCCTGCCGGCTTGGCGGGCAATGCCTACTGCGAACGCCGCGCCCGCGAAGCGCTGGCACTTCAGGCGCTCAGCTTGCATCTGCCGCTGGAACAACTCGGCCAGGTCGCGCTGGCGCCGTTGGCCGACTGGCTGGCGCGCGATCCGGTGGGTTGCCTCAGCGCCATCGCCGCCCTGCCGGCGGACATTCCACCGGACCGCGTCCAGGCCGCCCTCGAGTCCCACTGCCCGGGCTACCCGCGCGTGATCGAATGGCTGCCGGCCGACCGCACGCGCGTCCTTCCGGTCCCGCCCGGACACTGGTTGCTGGTTCGGGAGGCCGTGCCGTTTCGGGCCACGTTGGAAATCCCCGGCGCGCCCGCCCCTGTCCATGCGGTGTCCACGCCGCTGGCGGAAGCCCACGTGGCCGTCTTCGCGCCGCGCGCCGGGGCAGGGGACGCCACGCTCACCTTGGAGCGCTACGGCCCGGGCGAGCCCGAACTGCGCGGCGTGGTGCGCCTGTTGTCCGCTCGGCCGCAGTGGACGCCGCCGCCCTGCGGCGAAGGCCGGGTCTTGCTCACCAACGGCCGCGGCGGCATGGCGCGGCTGGCGGTGAACCTCGGCGCCATCGAGTCGAAATACGACTGCCTGCTGGGCGCCAACCTGCACCCGGAGGTGCCCGTGGACCGCCACATCTTCGCCAAGCGGGCCCGGGTCTGGGTCAATGCCGACGGCTTTCTCTCGCCGCTCAACGCGGACAACCTGCTCGACTTCGCCCCGGGCCCGCCCCCGCGCTGGCGTTTCTTGGCTCACGCCGGCGACGGGCGCGGGGTCGAGATTCACCACGTCGCGGCCATGTTGCCCGGACGCAACACCACCGTGCTGCGTTTTCACCGTCCGGCCGCACCGCCGCCCCAGGGCCGGGACCTGCCCGCCGGCGCGGACGTTCGGCTCACCGTGCGTGTGGACCTCGAGGACCGCAACTTTCACCACGAGACCAAGCACAATCCCGGCGCGGACCATCACTTCCGCAGCCACACGCGGCCGCTGACCGGCGCGGTCGGCTTCATGTTTACGCCCGCGGCGGACCGCCGGCTGCGCGTGCGCGCCACGGCCGGTTATTACCACGACCAGCCGGAATGGTCGTTCAACATTGCCCACCCCTTCGAGCAAAGCCGCGGCCTGGAAGCCAGCGGCGATGCTTACAGCCCGGGCTGGTTCGAGCTGCCCCTGGCCCGCGGCACCACGGTGGACCTCGTGGTCTGCGCCGACCCTGACGAGCCCACCACGGAGGAAATTGCGCAGGCCCTTGAGCCGGCGTTGAGGCCCGCCGGGCCCGACGTTGCCACGACGGAAAAGCGCGGCGAAACATCCGGCGCCGGGGATGGCGAGACAGCCGGGAACGAGTTCGCCGGGCGCCTGCGCCGCGCGGTCGAGGCCTTTGTCGTGCGGCGCGGCCGCGGATGGACGGTGGTTGCCGGGTACCCGTGGTTCCTGGACTGGGGCCGGGATGCGCTGATCGCCGCGCGCGGGTTGCGGGCCGCCGGCCAGGCGGACATCGCCCGGCAAATCCTGCTCAACTTCGCCCGCTGGGAGCGCAATGGCACCCTGCCCAACGCGGTGTTCGGCCACGACGCCTCGAACCGCGACACCTCCGATGCGCCGCTGTGGTTCGGCGTGGTCGTCGGCGAGTTTTGGGAACAACTGCCCGACCCCGCCGCCCGCCGCGCGTTTCTGGCCACACCGGTGGATGACGCCGGCCGCGACCTGGCGGCGGTGCTGCAGTCCATTGCCACCGGCTACCTGCGCGGCATGCCCAACGGCATCCGCGTGGATACTGCCTCGGGGCTGGTCTTCAGCCCGGCGCACTTCACTTGGATGGACACCAACCACCCCGCCGGGACGCCGCGCGAGGGGTATCCGGTCGAAATCCAGGCCCTGTGGGTTCGCCTGCTGCGCCACCTCGCCAAACTGGACCTGCCTCCGGTGACCGAGCCCTGGGGCGAATTGGCCCGCCGGGCCGCGGAAAACTTTGCACGCCGGTTTTGGCTGGAGGAACTCGGTTGGTGCGCAGACGTCTTGCTGGCCCGACCCGGCCAGCCGGCCGCCGACGCAGTGCCGCAAAATGCGCTGCGCGGCAACGCCCTTCTGGCCGTCACGCTCGGCCTGCTCACCGGCGAACGCGCCCGCCGCCAGGTCGAGGCCGCCCGCCGCTGGCTGCTGGTGCCCGGCGCGGTACGGTCGCTGGCGCCGTTGCCGGTCCGCCCCCCGCTGGAAATCCGCGGGCGCCACGGCGAGTTGCTCAACGATCCCGAGCGGCCGTATTGGGGCCGTTACGAGGGGGACGAGGACACCCGCCGCAAACCGGCTTACCACAACGGCACCGCGTGGGTCTGGTTGTTGCCGCAGTTCTGCGAAGCCCTGGCTCGCGCGTGGGACTTCGATCCCGCGGCCGTGGCCGCCGCCCGGGCCTACTTGGCCGGCACGGACCGCCTCCTGGCTGACGGGTGCCTGGGCCAGTTGCCGGAAATCCTGGACGGCGACGCGCCGCACACGCAGCGCGGTTGCGACGCCCAGGCTTGGTCCGTCACCGAGACCCTGCGTGTGTGGACGCTGCTCGAGGCCCCGCCCACGCCGCCCGTTGCCTAAGCGCGCACCTGCGCGGACTGCCGCCGCACATCGAAGGGCGTGCCCGGGCGGGGCAGGGCAGGGGAAGGAAAAGGGCGTTGCGCCAGCCGTTTCTTGGGGCACTCTTGACCAAGAACAACTCCCGGCCATGAAACCAGTCAAACCACGCTCGTTCACGGTCTCCGCGCTCGCCAAGCCCTGCGAAACGCCGTTACCTCGCCGGCGTTTCTTGAAAACCGGCCTGGCCGCCGCCGCCCTCTTTGCGGTGGGCGCGCCCCGGCTGCGCGGGTTCGCCGCCGCAGAAGGTCCGTTGCCCATGCGCGTGCTCGGTCGCACCGGGGCGCGGGTCAGTATTCTGGGCTTGGGCACCGCGCCCATTGGCGAAGCGCGCGTCGAGCCGGCTGAGGCGGCGCGCATTTTCGGCGAGGTGCTGGACCGGGGAGTGAACTTCGTGGACACCGCCTACATTTACGGCAACGCCGAGGAGGTGCTGGGCGGGTTGGTCCCCTCCCGGCGCGACCGGCTTTTCCTGGTGACCAAGGTCTGGACCGACTCCGCCGCCCGCGCGCAGGAGATGCTCGAGACCTCGTTGCGGCGACTGCGCACCGACCACGTGGACCTGGTACACATTCATCACATTGCCGACAAGGACCTGGCCAAAGTCCGCGCCGCCGACGGTGTGCTGGCCTACCTGCTCAAGCAAAAGGAGGCCGGCAAGCTCCGGTTCATTGGCTTGTCCGGGCACGCCCGCCCGGCGCGGTTTCTCGAAATGCTGGAGACCGACCAGATTGACGTGGTGATGACGGTGATGAACTACGCCGACCGGTTCATCTACAACTTCGAGAGCACGGTCCTGCCCGAGTGCCGCAAACGCAACGTGGGCGCGGTGGCCATGAAGGTCTACGCCGGCATCAAGGGCGGCTTCCCCAACCACAAGAAGGGCTGGGTGGGCTGCGTCACACCGCCGGAACGTCTGCCGCAGGCGCTGGCCTACGCGCTCGACCTCGAGGGTGTGAGCGTGGCCAACATCGGCCCGTTCACGCTCGAACAAGCGCTGCAGAACATCGCATTGGCCCGGAATTATCGGCCGCTCACCGAAGCCGAGCGGGGAGAACTCCTCGCGCACGGTCGCGAGTTGGCCGCCACGCTCGGCCCGCGCTACGGCCCGGTGGCCTGAGCCGCAGCACACGGCGGCGCGCGCCGGGCGGTTAGCGGCGCCCGTCGTACCAGATCGGGCAGGCGTCGCGGTCGCGGGCCACGCGCAGCGGCCGGCGCAGGTATTGCCAGGTGAAGGCGCCCAATTCGGCGGGCGAGTACAGGTGCAGCTTGCGC
>Ga0101944_10002894_pt1 | contig 13895 bp, 10 predicted proteins | sample DewCreD2012metaG_FD_75245 | JGI IMG/M metagenome (GOLD analysis project Ga0101944, IMG submission 75245) | Hot spring sediment bacterial and archeal communities from British Columbia, Canada, to study Microbial Dark Matter (Phase II) - Dewar... ... | reverse complement strand
AGAACGCCTTTCCATACGGTTACGTTCTTCTTCCCTGGCAAGCAAGTCGCTGGCAAGGCTTTCAACATACTGATCAGGTACATTGGCTAACCCATAGCGAAGATACTGATTTCTTGCAAGATTTTTTGCCTGTTCCTTAATTTCTTCCTCTGTAACCGTGAAGTTGTTGTCCCTGGCAATTTTGTTAACAATGAGTTGCCATTTAAGATCGTTCAGGAAGTGATCAAAATCCTTCTCGATTTCTTCGCGGCTGATTTTCCCTTCATTTGTTTCAAACATCCAACGTTTCAGGAAATCTTCGGGTAGGGGAATCTGGGTCTTGCTGATGAGGGTTTCTCTTGCATCCATGGTGAAGCGGTATTCTGCTTCCCCTTCGAGGCTTTTTTCCAGGTCTTCCTTAACCTTCTGCCGGAATTCTTCTTCGCTGGAAACCGTTCCTTCGCCAAAGACCTGATCAAAAAACTGCTGGTCAAGCGGAGCAGGGTCGTACTGTTTAATATCTGTTACGGTGAACAAAAAAGTATTTCCAATACCGGGAAGCTGTTTCGGGTCAACTCCCAGCATGCCAGCTCTGTCGGAATCTTTTGGAAAGGCTTTGCTGGCGTCAAACAGTATCTGATCGCCCTGTTTTTTCTCTATGAAGAGGTTTCTGATTTCCTGGTCATCAATCCGGTCAACCGAAAGGATTGTGCCCTCGTTTTTGTGGCCTCCTTCGATTATCTGCCCATTTTCATCGGCTTCAGATATGTTTCCCCTTACCATAGAGCTTTCGCCGATTTCGGGAACATCATTGAACCGACCGTAATGTTTTTTAAGTTCTTCAATCCGTTCTTCGATCATCTTTTCCTCAACGGTAATCTTATAATAGGGGATTTTGACTTTTGAAAGAACGGGCAGGCCGAATTCGGGACTTAACCCAAGGTCGAAGGAAAATTCAAATGATTCCTGTTTTTCAAAATCGATTGTTTTTTCTTCATCCTTATGCGGGAGGGGATCTCCCAGGATCCGCAGGTTTTCATTCCGCAGGTATTCTATCAGTGAATTGCTCACCAGCTTGTTGATTTCCTCCACTTTCACCGGCGTATAGTAAAGCCTGTTAATGAGGCCCATAGGAACATGGCCGGGACGGAATCCGTCAATCCGGGCTTTTTTGCGGTAATCCTTCAGTAATTCCTGAACTTTCGGTTCATAATCCTCTTTGGTAATCTCAACCGTTACGATGGCATTCAGTGCGTCTTTGTTTTCTTTTCTGATGTTCATCTGTCAAATAATTGTTAATATTCTGTCTTTTCGTTCTGTTCCAGCGAAGGAGTGACTGCACGTCAATCTTATCATGCTCCTTTCGTTTTCCTTTTCAGCCCGGCCGGCCAGGTTATTTCTGTTTTGCAGGGCCTTTCATTTGTGCGGATGAAGGGACTCGAACCCCCACGCCCGAAGGCACAAGATCCTAAGTCTTGCGCGGCTACCAATTACGCCACATCCGCATAAACCGGGCTGCAAAGTTACTGCTTTTTTTCTTTTTTTGAATGTTATTGGTAAACCAACAAAACAATATCTCTGAGGATATTTAAAATCCATCAGTTGTTTTTTCGTACTTCTTTCATAAACAACCTTGAGAAATTCATGAATAGAAAATTCTATACCCGTGCTATGGCAATGAAATTTGTGATTTCCTTCCTGCGGAATTTGAAAAAAGATAAATAACTTTGGAATCCGATCATTTCCGGGAGATGACAGGAACGGGTTTTTTACCTTGCAAAAGAATGTGTGAATATTTGCAGGTATTTTCCCGGAACAAATTTTTTCTGGAGTTCAGACCAAATCTTTGTGAGGATATGAAGATACTGATTATTGAGGATGAACAGGAACTTGCTCGCAGTATAGCGGAATATCTGAAAAAAGAAGAACTAGTATGCGAGATTTCCGGTAATATCCGAAAGGCAATGGAAAAGGTCGAAAATATTCTTTATGACTGTTTCATTATTGACATCGGTCTACCCGATGGAAACGGACTTGACCTGATTCCTCTGATTCAGGAACGAAATGCAAATGCGGGCATTCTTATCCTTACAGCAAGAGACGGACTTACAGACAAAGTTACTTCGCTCGAATCAGGGGCCGATGATTATCTTACCAAACCCTTTTATCTTTCTGAGCTAGCAGCACGGATGAAAGCTATTTTCCGGCGGAGAAATCTTGGAGGAATTACTATAATCAGACATAATGAAATCGAAGTAAACGTACAAAACAGAATTGTAAAGGTACATGGTGAGAATCTTTCTCTTACAAGAAAGGAATATGATTTGCTGATATATTTTCTTGCCAATAAGGAAAGGGTTATTTCGAGAGAATCCATAGTAGAACACCTGTGGGGCGACGAAGTGATTATGGCTGATACATTTGACTTTTTATATGCGCATATTAAAAATTTACGTAAGAAAATCATGGAAAAGGGTGGCTCAGATTATATACAATCAGTTTATGGAATTGGTTATCGGTTCAATAATCAGTGAAACATCCGTGTAATGAAGCAGTTATGGTTTTTCTCTGATCGATTTGCATCTAATTCTATGGATATTTATTAAAAATCCTCAAGCTTCCATGTTTGAAAAATGCCAACACAATAGGAGCAAAAGCGTATTTCGTATCATGCAATGCGAAATATACCTAAATGTTTACTTCTTCCTGTTTTTCAGAGGCGCTAACATGGATGGGAACCCTATAACCCAATACACTATGCACAGGTTTGTCTATACTCTTAATGAATAAGCCAGTTTAAAGTTATCAAGGAGGTCCCATCCTGTCATTGAAAACAGATTTAAATAGGATGAAACGAGCATGTATAGAACTATCCACAAACACGTATGAACAAAATCATGCGAGTTCTCCCACTTTGGCGGGGCAGGCTATCCGGCCTATAAAAATCAATTTTGTTCGGATGAAATGAAGTTACTTACCAAGACTAATCTTTACATTATCTTTTTTAATATTCTTCTGTTCATTACAGGAGGTGTGATATTCTATTATGTTTTCAGAGCTTATATATACCGTCAAATAGACAATGATCTGCTGGTTGAAATGCAACTGGTAAGGGATGAGATTCTCCGCACCGATACGTTACCTGATTTGTCCGGAAAATCGCGGGGAATCATCCACGTCGACCTTATGGATGCACCCGTCCGGTCGGAGCAGGTTTTTCTTGATACAATCCTTAGAACTCCGGAAGGAGAAGAGGTTGAATACCGGTATCTTAGATTTTACGGCAACAAACCTGACGGAACAGGGTATTTTATAGGAATTTTTCACAGTTTGGAAGAGCGAAAGGACTTTCTGCAAGTAGTAACCTTATATATTTTCTTTCTGATCATTACGCTTCTGATATTTGTCATTCTGCTGAATTATCTCATTTCAAAGAAGCTTTGGTTTCCTTTTTACAGGACGCTTAAAACCTTGAGGGATTTTGATCTGACCAGTGCCCAAAAACCATTGATGGAGAAAACGGAAATTACAGAGTTTCAGCAGCTTAATCAAACACTCGATGAAATGATGGATAAAATGATTCTGGATTTTAATAATGTCAAAGATTTTACCAACTATGCTTCTCATGAAATCCGCACTCCCCTTACAGTGATAAATTCAAAAACCGAAATTTTAATGCAATCAGGCAATCTGACAGAAAATCAGATGAAAATGCTCATTCAGATTCAAGAATCCGCATCACGCCTTTCCAGAATCAATCAGGGCCTGTTGATTATTTCAAAGATCGATAATTATGAATTTTCGGAAAAAAGGACAATTTCTTTTAGCAAGATTATTGAAGATTATCTAGAAAGGATGGAAGATATCCTGGTGGGGAAAAGTATTGCTATTACTAGAAAATACTCCGGAGAGCCTGCTGTGCAAATGCATCCGGCTCTGGCCGAAATGCTGGTGATTAATTTGCTGAGCAATGCAATCAAGCATAATATTGATAAAGGGACTGTCGATATTGTTCTCTCTGAAACAGTTCTGGAAATAGATAATACCGGCGCTCCCCTTTCTGCTCCGCCGGAGCAGATGTTTGAAAAATTCAGGAAGGAGAGCGTTCATAAGGAATCACTGGGTCTGGGTCTTTCCATTGTGAGGAAAATTGCAGATTTTTACGGGTTCGGTATACACTATACTTGTTCCGATGGATATCATCGCGTTGTTGTTCGTTTCTTCTCTTCTCCTGAATAATCCTATGTAACCGGGGAAGAGTATATTACAGGTAATAGACACTGTTTTTCTGAATGTGTATTTTACCGGTGTAATGGGAGCCGCATCTTTCAGCCGACCTTTGTAGATTCTCTTTAGCAAATTGGTAGTAGCTTTTTGCCCAAAATTCAGGGAAGAACATGATTCATTTCAGAATACTTATCTAAATTCTTTTGTATGGTTAAAAAGTGTTAAGATCCTTATAACTTCAGAATTTCTACAGTTTCGTATCAGAACTTTGGATTGTCAAATTAAAAAACAAACACGTTATGAAAAAAGCGATTTTTATTATGGCACTGATTCTTTCAGGTGCAATCATGAATGCCCAGACGAAAACTGTGGTAAAAACTGATGACCTTCTTGCTCCTATTAAGGAGTATGTTGCCAAAAATTATGTAGGTTTCACCATCAAGGAAGCCAGCAAGGTAGAAGCTAATGCAGTGGTAACCTACGAAGTGGCGATTGAAAAAGGCGCCATGAAACACACCCTTGTATTTGATAAGGATGGTAAGTTTTTGAAACAGCAGGCTGCTCAGGCTGGCGTTCCCGCCAAGAAAGAAGCACCTAAAAAAGAAGCTACCCATAAAGCACCAGCTAAAAAGTAAGGGGTCGGTTAATAATGCTGGGGGTGAAAGGGGCATGTTGCTAATGCATATGCCCCTTCTTTTTTGGTACGATGTGCAGAGAAAGACTGTTTTTCTGATTCATGAAACCAATAAAGATTGGAAGGCTTCGGGAATTTTCAATTTTCATATCAGAAAGGAAACAAATTCATGGAAAAATTGTTATAATTTTAGTCAACAAAACAATACATAAATGAACCTTAAAAAAAGATTCTCATTTTCCGGAATGTTTTTCCTTTCCATACTTTTCATTTCTGGTGCCTGTTCGCAAAGGGCATACATTAGTCCCGACCTCACAAAGCTTTGGGAAACTCCGGCGGTGCTGAAAACCCCTGAATCGGTTCTATATGATTATCAAAGGGATGTTATTTACGTTTCCAATGTAAACGGAAACCCTTCGGAGAAGGATGGTAACGGTTTTATTTCGCGGCTGAGGTCCGATGGGACTATTGATAGTCTGCAATGGATTACCGGATTGAATGCGCCCAAAGGAATGGGGCTGGTGGACAGCTTGTTGTATGTTTCTGACATTGATGAAATTGTTGAAATGGATGTCAAATCAGGAAAGATACTGAACAGGTATCCTGTGCCTGGCTCGAAATTTCTCAATGATATTGCCTGTGATGAAGGGGAAAGAGTTTTTGTATCGGATATGCAGGACAAAAAGATATATGTTTTGGTTGACGGAAAGGTAAGCCTCTGGCTTTCAGATTCTAAACTTGATGGCGTCAACGGACTTCTGGCCTGGGAGGAAGATGTGTATGCCGGCGTGAACAATGCCGTTTTGCGCATTGCAGATGATGGCCGGACAATTGAAGAGTGGATTTATGAAACAGGAGGAATTGACGGGCTTGTTGTTGACGGGAAGGGGAATTTTATTTTTTCTGACTGGACCGGGCATGTTCATAAAGCTTCTCCACACGGTAAACCGGTTAAACTGCTTGATACCACTCCTTTAAAAATGAATGCGGCCGATATTGATTTCATACTGGACAGGAACATTTTACTGGTACCAACATTCTTTGACAATAGGGTAGTGGCGTATACGATAAAATGATACCACTCGCCAGACAGGTAAATTCCCGGTTCTTTTAGGTTTTTACCTCAGTTCAAAGTTTTTTCCGAGATAAACATTTCGCACCTGTTCATCGTTGGCCAGTTCTTCTGAGGTGCCCGATTTCAGGATCGACCCTTCGAAAAGAAGATAAGCTCGGTCGGTGATAGAGAGGGTTTCGTGCACATTGTGGTCGGTTATAAGGATGCCGATGTTTCTGTCTTTCAGGTGCGACACAATACCCTGGATGTCTTCCACGGCAATTGGATCGACGCCGGCGAACGGCTCGTCGAGGAGAATGAATTTAGGGTCGAGTGCCAGGGCACGGGCTATTTCCGTCCGGCGGCGTTCTCCTCCGGAGAGCTGGATACCAAGGCTTTTTCTGATGCGGGTAAGTCCGAATTCGCGAAGCAGAGATTCAATGCGTTGTTCCTGAATATCCTTAGGGATTTTCGACATTTCCAGCACGGCACGGAGGTTGTCTTCCACACTCATCTTACGGAATACCGAGGCTTCCTGTGACAGGTATCCGATTCCCCGCTGAGCTCTTTTGTACATGGGCTCCAGACTGATGTCAATATCGTCAAGGAAGATCTTTCCTTCATTAGGTACTATCAGACCAACAATCATGTAGAAGGTAGTGGTTTTACCGGCACCGTTAGGGCCGAGAAGTCCCACAATTTCACCCTGTTTCACTTCGACGGAAACCCGGTTTACCACCACGCGCTGGCGGTATTTCTTTACCAGATTGTCAGTTCGTAATATCATTTTTAAAGTATAATCTGTAGTCCAAATCGGATTCCAAAGGGTTGTATTCCCGGATGGTTCAGGTAGGAAAGACGCCACACAGCATCAATCCGGAATACCTTCAGAATATTTTCAATGCCTGCTCCGGCTTCATAATACCCTTTTTCCACACTTTCCATACCGGCAGGAAGTACCAGGGGCTGGTTTTCCTGATTATTCAGCTGACCCCACAACGCCCTGAAAGTTACCACTTCCCTGAGTTTGGTTTCCCTCAGCAAAGGAATCCTGTTAAAAAAGTACCCGTCAAAATGATGATCTGCAAAGATACCAATATACCTGTTACTGGCAAACTCGTAATAGTTCATCAGGTTAAAAGCCATGTAATCGTAGGCATAGGTTTCGTTTCCCTTGTGAATTTCCAGTAAAGGGAAAGGAACATTTCCATACACGGAACCGGCATCAATCATGTATTCGGTATAACCGAACGGTGCGAGTTCGAGTGTCTGGGTAATATTCAGGTTCCACCTGAAATATCCGTAGCGGCTTCCGCTAACTCCCGGAATGCCAAGGGTAGTGTTCAGGTTCACGATCGGATAATTGGTTCCCAGGCTGGTTCGTTCAAATTCTCCCATCAGGTATTTTTCTTTCCAGGCAAACCGCGTATTGAGTGTAAGTTCAAAGGTTGTTATGCTGGGAACCGGATGCATGAAACCGTCGGAATACGAAGAAAAAGGAACATATTCCGTTGAGTATAACGTGCGGTGCGTTGCGGTGAGGGTATTGGAACAACCATGAAACCATTCCCTTTCAAACCATAGTTTGATCTCTTCGGTCCGTGTAAGCTTGTCATTTGGTTTTCTGCGGAGCAGTGATGTGACAAAATTGTCTTCCAGAAAAGCGTTCTGGCTTTGCCCAAGTTGTTCAATGTCTTTTTTGTACGATATTCCGGTAGCAATTCTGGGGTTTTTATCGAAAAGATACATTGCACCGCCTCCGTATTTCCATTGTTTATCTCGGGTTCCGTAAGCAAGGTAACCATCGAGCATAAGCTTTGTGCTGAATGCATTGCTGGTACGCCCCCCGAAACGTAAACGGTTTCCTTCCAGAGGATTAAATGAATAAAACCGATAATACGGTCCGATTTCAACAGGCCCTTTTACATAATAATAGGTATAGAACATCTGGATGAGACCGGCCACACTCCGGTAAAGCGGTATTTTCTGAACCGAATCGACCATTGAATAAATACCGGCTTCTTTTTCCGTCAGTTTTTCCGGGCGGTTAATCTGCCAGAATGTTTCATCCTGTTCAAGGCTTCCCTGGGCCAGGGTAATATCACTGGGTTCGTTCATCAGTTTTTCCGGCAGAATAGTATCAACGGCTATTTTTCTGAAGAAGGAGTTTTTTTGGCCGATAAATCCGGTCATTTTGTCAGTAAGGGTAAATTCGGCGTAAAAATCTTCCCGCACAGGAAACCAGAGAGAATCGCTGAGCGAGGTATATTCCCTGCGCAATGCGATATTCTCAACATAGTTTATATTGGCCTTTTCACTGCTCTGCATCTCATATTTACATACAGCCCAGGATGAATCAGCAACCCACACCGATCCGGTGAAGGTTCTTTCCTGTTTTCTGCGGGGTTCAAAATCAATCCGATATGCGGTGTGCCCGTGAAATAAAACTGTATCGGTGATATAATACCGGTAATAGCGTTGGCCGAATTCAGCCAGAGGGCTTATCCATCCTGTTTCAAAAAGAAAGACGATATTGTCGTATATGGAATAATTCTGGTACATTTTCCCCGTTAACTGGCTTAGGCTTTCGTTTTTGGTGCCGGAAATACGGGAAGCCTTAATCACCTCGAGCTCTTTTTTTGGCCTGCTCCGGTAGTAATTGTCCGAAACTGTTTCGGAAAGCAGTAAAGGAAGATAGGTTTTTCCGCTTTCCGGAAGGGTATCAATATTGTCGAAGATAAAATCAAAACCTTTCAGTGCTTTCCTGCGGGCCAGTAGTTCAGGATTGGTGAGGTCGATGCGGGTTTTGTGGTACGCCTCGTAATACCAGGTACGGAACCTGCTCAGATCATTTCTGCTGCGGTTTTCCCTTACCTTCCTGAGAAGGATATGGGCAGGATTTTCGCCCGGTTTTACTACTACTTCATCCAGCAGAATTTCTTCCGGTTTCAGGGTAATATTTATTTCCTGCGTGTGGAAGGGAGTTACGGCCAATGTAATGGGCTGATAACCCACACACGAAACAAGGATGCTATCAACAGAATGTTTCGTCTCAAGGCGGTAAAAGCCATCTTCCAGTGAGATGGTACCAACGGGAAGATTTTTGGCAGCCACATTCACATAGGGTAAGGGCTCTCCGGAGGAAGCATCCGTCACTTTTCCGTAAATAACTGTAAGTTGCTGGGCGGATGCATGCATTGATATTGCTGCTATACTTGAAAAGACAAGGTTATAATGATGGAATTGCTTGATTTTCATTAAAATCTTCCTTGTTATTGCCTTGTTCATCTTGTTCCATCAAATAATGAATAACCGACAAAAAGGCAAAAAGTTTATTTCCGGGACTCCTTCCGCACAATTCGTGCCGAAATTAAAATACTGATTTCATAAAGCAGTATTAACGGCAGGCTAACCAGAATCTGACTGAAGATATCAGGAGGTGTAATGATAGCAGCGAGAAGCAGAATCAGCACAATTGCGTGCTTGCGGTACTTTCGCAAAAAGCCGGGACCAACCAGGCCAATTTTTGTAAGGAAATAAATAATTACAGGCAATTCGAATACAATGCCACAACCAAGGGTAATGGTAGCAGAGGAAACGATGTAATTGTTCAGGTCAAAAAAGTTTTCAACCTGCGTGCTCACTACATAGGAACTAAAAAACTGAGTGGAAAGAGGAAGAAGGATAAAATACCCAAAGGCAACCCCGAGCAGAAAAAGGAATGATGTGTAAAACACGGCACCGCGAGCATATTTCCTTTCTTTCGGATACAGGGCCGGAGCAATGAAATTCCAGAACTGATAAAGTACATAAGGGAGCGCAACAATGATCCCTGCAATGAAGGAAACCACGATGTGTGTCGAAAACTGCCCGGCCATGCGGGTGTTTATCAGCCTGAGGTTATGCTGATTGATACAGAGATCCTGTATATGCACCCGCTGTCCCAGCTCGCAGAGAAGCCGGTTGGTAATGAACCATGGCTCCTTGGGGGCAAGAATAACTTTGTCAAAGAGAATCCCTTTGAAGACAAAGGCAACAATAGCCATCAGAACAATTGCCATAACCGCACGGACAAGATGCCATCTGAGCTCCTCCAGATGCTCCAGAAAGGTCATCTCATGATCTTCCTTCTTTGCCATTCCGTTTCATTTTTTCAAAGTTACAAAGGTATGTTTTTTTTGCTTCCTGCATCCGGGGCTGAATTTATGCAGAACTGTCCGAATTCGAGAAGTCAGGGAACCTGAAAGTGATCTGTGTCCCGAATTGTGCATCCGGAAGGCAATATGCCAATATCGGCGAATAAGTCTGAAAGTCAGGATTTAGCTTAGCGCAACCAAATTGAAATAAAAGAAGGCTGTAAGGCGTAGACTGCATTGCAAATGCATAACTCAAGCTGAAATGCAAGAGCGAATTCAGCCTTCCAGTTGAAAATTCAAAAGCCTATATGAATAACTATTCAGATTATCAATGTGATAATCAGGTTTGTGCATACAATTGTACAAAGTTTTGTTAAATTAGGTTAATTTCGTGCGCTTTTTTGCATTTTTTGACTAACTTTAATATTCTTAAAACATTTAAATTCTATAAAAACATTTAACAGGTTTAACAGTAACCACCAGGTTGTGAGGTAATAAAAATGACAGACTATTCGAAAGTTTCACTCCAGGAGCTTTTAAAGAAATATTTTGGATTTGACAGTTTCAAGGGAAATCAGGAAGCGATCATCCGCAATGTACTGGCAGGAAAAGACACGTTTGTTCTGATGCCCACGGGAGGCGGCAAGTCGCTCTGTTATCAGCTTCCTTCATTGATTTTACCAGGGACGGCGATTGTGATTTCTCCACTTATTGCCCTGATGAAAAATCAGGTAGATGCTATGCGGAGTTTCAGCAACGAAGAAGGCATAGCCCATTTTCTGAATTCCTCCCTTACAAAGAAGGAAATATCCGATGTAAAGCAGGACATTCTCGACGGGAAAACACGTCTTCTGTATGTGGCTCCTGAATCACTGACCAAAGAAGAAAATATCCAGTTTCTTCGTCAGGTAAAGGTGTCATTCTATGCTATTGATGAAGCTCACTGTATTTCAGAATGGGGGCACGATTTCAGGCCGGAATACCGCCGGATTCGTCCTATCATAAATGAAATCGGAGAGGCACCGCTGATTGCCCTGACGGCCACAGCTACTCCCAAAGTGCAGCATGATATCCAGAAAAACCTGGGTATGCTGGATGCAACGGTGTTTAAATCCTCCTTTAACCGGCCGAACCTGTATTATGAGGTACGTCCTAAAGTCCACGCCACAAGAGAAATTATTAAAATTCTTAAGAACAACCCCCGGAAATCGGCTATTGTTTATTGCCTTAGCCGGAAAAAAGTGGAAGAAATGGCTGAGGCACTTCAAATTAATGGTATCAAGGCACTTCCTTACCATGCCGGAATGGATTCGGCCACGCGTACCCAGAATCAGGATAGTTTTCTTAGGGAGGATGTGGATGTAATTGTTGCTACCATCGCCTTTGGAATGGGAATCGATAAACCTGACGTGCGTTTTGTCATACATTATGACATACCGAAGAGTCTGGAGGGGTACTACCAGGAAACCGGCCGGGCTGGTCGTGACGGAGGCGAAGGAAATTGTATTACCTTCTACAAATACGAGGATATTTTGAAGCTGGAAAAATTCATGCAGGGAAAGCCCGTTGCCGAGCAGGAGATCGGAAAACAGCTTTTGCTTGAAACGGTTGCTTATGCCGAATCCTCTGTATGCCGCCGGAAGCTTCTTCTCAACTATTTCGGTGAGGAATACCCTGAAGAAAACTGCCACAATTGCGATAACTGCCTGCATCCGAAAGAACAGTTCGAAGGGCAGGAATATGTTGTCACCGTGCTGGAATGCATACAGGAAGTGAAGGAAAAATTCAAGGGAGAACATATTGCCAATATTCTTTCAGGCAATATGAATGCTGCCATTAAATCATACCGCCATCATGAACTCGAGAGTTTTGGCGCGGGAAGCGAGGAAGATACCAAATTCTGGAATGCCGTTATCAGGCAGATGCTAATAGGTAATCTGCTGCAGAAGGATATCGAAAATTATGGTACCTTGAAAATTACAGATGAGGGGAGGAAATTTCTGCAGAACCCGACTTCTTTCATGATTACTCGTGACCATGACTACCAGACCGAGGGAGAGGCAGATCTTCTTGACGAAGCTGAACGCACAAGCACCCTTGACAATGAATTGTTCAATATTCTGAAGGACCTGCGCAAAAAAATAGCCAAGCAGAGGAATATTCCTCCTTTTGTCATTTTCCAGGACCCCTCACTCCAGGACATGGCTACACAATATCCGGTATCGCTCGAGGAACTGCAGAATATTACAGGGGTTGGTGCCGGTAAAGCCCAGCGGTTCGGGAAGGAATTTGTGGACATCATTAAAAAATACGTTGAAGAAAAAGAAATCATCCGCCCCCAGGATATGGTGGTGAAATCGGTGGTGAATAAATCAGGGCTGAAAGTTTATATTATTCAGAGCATCGACCGGAAGATGTCGCTGGAGGATATAGCCGCCGCGAAAAACCTCGAAATGGAAGATCTGCTCAGGGAAATAGAATCCATAGTCTATAGTGGCACAAGGCTGAACATCGACTATTATATCAATGAAGTAATGGACGAGGATCATATTCAGGAGGTATATGATTATTTTCGTGAAGCCGAAACGGAGTCGGTTGAGGATGCTTTGAGGGAACTTGGTGAGGATGAATATACCCCGGAAGAGATCCGCCTGGTGCGTATCAAGTTCCTTTCTGAAATGGGCAATTAATCTCACAATCCGAAGGCATGGAATTTTAATAAGTTATATATCAGGTTGTTGGTGCAGGGCGCCATATCCGATATATACAATTCTTTCCCGGGATGTCCTAAAACGAAGTTTTGCAACATTCTCCGGAATAATTGCCTTTTCAATTCAGCGAAAGCCGAATTTTCCAAGCTGGCAGGCAGTGAAAGCGGCTATCGGTCTTCGGAGTTATGCAGACTAAACTGTCTTTATATCAAAGGCATCGCGCAATGCATTCCCTGCCAGGGTAAAGGAAAGAACAAGAATCATGATGGCAATGCCGGGAATCATGGCCAGATAAGCCTGATGAATGAGAATATATCCGTAATGTTCCCTAACCATGCTTCCCCAGCTTGGTACGGGTGGTTGTACTCCAAGCCCAAGAAAACTCAGGCCAGCCTCCATCAATATGGCCGATGCAAAATTGGATGCGCTGATAATGATAACAGGGCCTGCCAGGTTAGGAAGGATATGGCGGAACAGAATGCCAAAATCGCTCAATCCGATGGCTTTTGCAGCCATAACATACTCCTTTTCGCGCAGGGAGAGCACTTGCCCGCGCACAACACGGGCTACTTCAACCCACATGGTGAGGCCGACAGCTATAAAAACCTGCCAGAATCCCTTGCCCAGGACAAAAGTTATGGCAATGACCATCAGAAGGGTTGGCACGCTCCATACCACCTGAATAAGCCAGAGCACCAGCCGGTCAGGCCAGCCACTGTAATATCCGGCAATACTTCCCAGCAGAAGGCCAAGCAACAGGGAAATAGAAACGGCAATGAATCCAACGGAGAAAGACATGCGGGCACCAAGAATCATGCGGCTTAGAAGATCACGGCCAAACCTGTCAGTACCCAGCAGGAACTTTCTTTCCTCTATGGATCCGGAAATTACCTTTTTCTGCAGTTCAGAAACAGAAGCTTTCATTCGTTTACCATCGCCTGCAATCCAGCTGATGCTGTCTCCCTGTTCCAAGTAAACCGAATCAGGCTGGATATGATAGAGGATATCAGGAAGAAGAAACGTTTCGGTAAGAGCCACAGTGTCTTCGCCCTGGTCAAAAAGGACCGCCACAACATGCGCCCTGTCGAACCGGATCTGTTTAACCGGAATTGAACGGTATGCGGGTTCCGATCCGTTTATCAGCTTGTCAATCA
>Ga0101944_10005676_pt1 | contig 13896 bp, 8 predicted proteins | sample DewCreD2012metaG_FD_75245 | JGI IMG/M metagenome (GOLD analysis project Ga0101944, IMG submission 75245) | Hot spring sediment bacterial and archeal communities from British Columbia, Canada, to study Microbial Dark Matter (Phase II) - Dewar... ... | reverse complement strand
TAGGAGAAATGCGGCGCAGGCAGATCAAGGAGTCGTGGGACGCTGCCCGCGGAATGCGCGACGTGATGATTTTCCTGCACGGACACGGGGTGGGGACCGCTCAGGCAGGCCGCATTTACCGGCAATACGGTTCGAACGCCATAGCCGTCATCAAGGAGAATCCGTACCGACTGTGCTCGGAAGTCTGGGGGATAGGCTTCAAGACTGCGGACCGGGTTGCGATGAATCTTGGCGTCTCGCGGGATTCGGAGCTCCGCGCGCGGGCCGGGATAGTCCATGCCCTGGAGACCATGCGGGAGGAAGGCCATTGCTACTGCACGGTTCCGGAACTTATTATCAGCGCCACGAGTCTGCTGGAAATCCCGGCGGAACGTCTCGCGGAGGCGCTCAACCACGATGTGGAACAGGGGCTGCTTTCCAGGGAGGATGACCGTATCTATCTTCCGGATCTCCGAAACGCAGAGCAGAGGGTCGCAGAGAAGCTGCTGAGGCTCATGCGGACTCCGCGGCGGTTTCGGCCGTTTCAGACCGCGAACGCGCTCGCTCATGCGGAGCGGAACATGGGCCTGCGGTTCGCGCCTATGCAGGTCGAGGCTCTCAACATGGCGCTGACTCAGAAGGTCTGCGTCATAACGGGCGGGCCGGGCGTGGGCAAAACCACCATCATAAAGGCTCTGGTGGATATTTTCGACGCACAGAGGCTCCAGACGCACCTCGCGGCGCCCACGGGCCGGGCGGCCAAAAGGATGGAAGAGGCCACAGGCCGACCCGCCCGTACGGTGCACCGGCTCCTCAAGTATACGCCGGCGCTCGGCCGGTTCGAGCACGGGCCGGGTTCGCCGATACCCGGCGATGTCTTCATACTGGACGAGGTCTCGATGATGGACCTTCTGCTCATGGATTCGTTTCTTTCCGCTCTTCCCGACCAGGCGTGTCTGATTCTTGTCGGAGATGTTGACCAGCTTCCGAGCGTGGGGCCGGGGAACATTCTGCGAGACATCATTGACTCCGGAGTCGTTCCGTTCCGCAAACTGGAGACCATTTTCCGGCAGGAGAAGGGCGGCTGGATAGTGCGCAATGCGCATCATGTGAACAGGGGCGAGAGGCTGGAAACTCCGGCAGGCGACGAGGATTCGGACTTTTACTTCATCGCGGCGAACGAACCGGAGCGGATTCTGCAGATTGCGATCGAACTTGTGACGGTCCGCATCCCGCGCAGATTCGGGTTCGATCCGTTGAACGACATTCAGGTGCTCACACCCATGCGGAAGGCTCTTCTTGGAACTGACAATCTTAACCAATTGCTCCAGAAGGCGCTTAACCAGCATGAACCGGCCGTGGAGAGGTTCGGGCGCGCGTACAGAGTCGGCGACCGTGTGATGCAGATAAGGAACAATTACGACAAGGGTGTGTTCAACGGCGATATCGGGAGAATATGCGATGTTGACCCGGAGTACGGTTCGCTGGCCGTGGATTTCGATGGGACGCGCGTGCAGTATTCACCAGACGAAATTGACGAGCTTGTTCACGCCTACGCCTGCTCGATACACAAGTCCCAGGGCAGCGAATATCCGGCAGTAGTGGTGGTGATGGACACGCAGCACTTCAAACTTCTGCAGAGGAATCTGCTTTACACAGCCATAACCCGGGGCCGCAAGCTTGTGTGCCTCGTCGGAAAGCCGAAGGCCGTTTACATGGCCATCCGAAACAACGAGATTCTCCTCAGGCGCACCACGCTGAAAGAACGGCTCGCGGCCGGAGCAGTCACGCTCCAAACGCCCGGAAAATGAGGTGCGCAGCGACGCTCCACGCCGCTATTGCGGCCAGCGGGACGAGGATGGCCCTGATTATTCCTCCCCCTGCGCATGAGAAGTAGTCCCTTGTCGTAAGAAGGCACAGATGGACGGGGGAAAGCATCATGCCGATGTACCCCCATCCGTATGCCAGGACCAGCGTGGCCATGGGAGTCAGCCCCGAACCCGGCGCATTCATGAGACCGACGACCATAGGGAACGAAGTCCCGGTGAAACCCATTGCGATGCCGGTGACGAATCCTGCGAGCCAGGGCAGCGCAGCCGCGGCCAGCCATGCCGGCAGACCGCTTTGCGCAAGTTCGCGCGCGGCTGCCGGAAGAAGGCCGGATTCCGCCAGGAAAAATTTGAACACCAGCACGCCGAAAAGGGAGATTTGCGTGTTGATGGAGGCGGGTTTCAGTTGGGTCGAGAAGAGCCTGAGCCGCCGCGCTGGAGCGCCGGGTCCGGACGCCGTGCAAAGCGTGCCCGACCTCAGGATTTCGACCGCCGCAACATAAGCAACAGCGCAGGCAAGGCCGGCAAGCAGAACGAGCATGTCGCGGATTTTCTTCTCCACGCCGGGCAGCAGCGTTTCCATCAGGGGCGGCAGGGCAAACAGGCACGCGACCACGATAGCCACAGGCAGGAGCACGAGCCATGCCCTCAGCGTGACGGGAGGATCTGATGAGGCTTCAGCCGTGAGCCGCCTCACATGCGGTCTCACCAGAACGGCGTAGCCGACGGCGAGGGCGATGACCGTGTAGAATGCCTCCGCGGCAAAGAACTTTCTGAAATCCATTTCGAACACCGACAGGGCGACAATCACTCCGGGATACAGCGGCCACCAGTATTCCCACACGTGTCTGAACCAGTAATTCACCGCCGCCTTCCACTGCGACAATTCCTGCGCATCTCCGCCGGCCTGCTGCACAAAAGGCGCGGAGACCAGCGCGCCGGCCGGCATGGGAATGAGACCGATGACCGCCGGCAGAGCCATTATCGTGGCGACGCGTCCGTTCCTGCCGCCCCAGCGCCGGACGGCGGAGAGCACCGCATCGGAGTTTTCCTTCTCCGTCAGATAGCGGCCGATTTCGACTATGAGGGCGATAATTCCCACGAATATCCACAGTTCCGGGTTGCGCAATGATTTGGCGAAATTTGCCGCGATGCGCGAAACGGGAAGACCGGCCAACGCATTCAGAGCGATGCCTCCGACCACCAGCGCGGCCCCCAGATGCAGCCGGAACCTCGTGAGGGCAAGCACTCCGGCGAAAACGGCGAGTATTTTGACGACGGCCGGCATGGGTTAGGGATGGCTCAGCCCGCCGGTCTGCGCTGCGGCTCTGACAGCTGTCTGAATTTCACGCCGGCCTCGCGGAACAGCCGTTTTGTCCGGGCGCTGAACTCGTATTCGTTCTCGAACACGACCTCGCGGATGCCGGCATTGATGATCATGCGCGCGCAAATGAGGCAGGGGCTCATGGTGCAATAAAGGGTGGCATCCGCCAGGGCTATGCCGTGATAGGCGGCCTGAGCTATGGCGTTCTCCTCGGCGTGCGAACACACGCACTCGCCGAGCCCTGCGCCGGAAGGAAGGTCGCTTGCGCATCGCTCGCACCCGCCTTCGAAGCAGTTCTTCACGCCGCGCGGCGTGCCGTTGTAACCGGTGGATATTATCTGCTCGTCCTTCACTATGATAGCCGCGACCCTTCTTCTCAGACAGTTGCCACGCAGCGCCACGACTCGGGCTATGTTCATGAAATACTCGTCCCATTCCGGCCGCGGGCGCCTCGGTTCAGCCGCGCCCTTTTTCTTCGGAGTCACGGAACCCTCCTTTTCCTGCCAGGGCTTCATTCATACATGTTCACGGCGCGCGGGCAAGCAGTTACGCAGCACTCCGCTTGCGCCGCTCTCCTGCTGCCGCCGGCGATGCCCCGCTCAGGCCAATCGGAAAGGACAGGCTCAAGGCAAGAGCAGGCTGCGACTGGCATCAGGCATGCGAGCGGTGATTCAGCGCAGCTGGATGACTGTGCCAGGCAATTGGAGGCGTCCCCAGACAATGGTTCCGGGTTCGCCCCATCTTGCCGGTTCCGGACTGTCGCCCCGGGCGGCAGTCACCCTGTTGGTGGAGAAGTCGAATTGGTCATAAACGCTCCATACCGCAATTCGACCCCCGCCGCCCGCAGCTCCACTGGAGCCAGTGTAATGATGACCGCCATTTGCATTGAGCGAACCGTCGCCTTCCAGATACCGGCATCGCAGATAAATCCCGCCGCCGGACGCGGAGCCGACCGTGTGCCCAGACCAAGCAGGATCGCTGGCGGTAAGGGTCCCGTAAATCTTGATCCTTGTCGCTTCGACCCTGATCAATCCTCCGCCGCGCATGCCGCCGCCGGTCCCCCCGCCTCCTCCGCTGCCCGGGTGCACGGGAGCGTTGGACGAGCCATATGTCTGACCATACTCTCCGGAAGCATAGCCGCCTTTGCCGCCATAGCCCCCGCCACCGTAAACAGATCCTCTTCCCCGGCCAGGCCCCCAACCGTCGGCTGGCTCGGCCGGATTGGTGGCAAGGCCGCCGGCAAAGCCGGTGTAGTTTGCGTCGAACACTCCTCCGCGGTTAACACAAAGCGTCCGGCATGTGAATTTGGGAGATCCGCCGTTTGTCGGGTGGGACCATGGCTTGAGGTAAGTGTTCGTGGCAATTACAATGTCGCCGGCCTCGTTGACGAGGACCCCATAGTCTGGCGCAGCCGCGTTCGTCTGGCCGCTGTATATATTCAGGGTCACCGGCCCCGAGAGGGTTCTGTTTGTCACGACAAGGTTGCCACCCACCGACATCATGGCGGGAGTGCCGCCGTCCAGCCAGAGATTTATCAGGCCGCAAGAGTCAACTGTAAGGTTGCTGCCAACAATCAGGGATGCTGTGTTGGTCAGGAACAGGCCGCCGTAGTTTGTGATGCACAGATTGTTGCTCACAGCGAGAAGGAACCCTGGAGGCAAGGTTACCACGCCATAACCCTGTATCCACAGATCGCCCGGCTGCCAGGAAGTGAATCCGGGTATCAGATACTGCCCGCCCTGCATGCGCTCTGCCAGGATGGTGGAATCCGACAGGTATATCGTTCCCTGTCCGGCATGCGGGCCTGACGGGCGGAACCCTCCGCTTGCCGAAAACGTGAGCGCTGCTTTTGGCGTCGCATTGCTTTGAGCCGCAGTGTCGAAATGCACAGCGATCCTGCCGCCTCCGCCGGGAGTGCCGCTGGAGCCGGCATAGTGATTGTCCCCGTCAGCCATTATGAAGCCGGAACCATGGATTGTCCTGCACTGGATGAACACTGCGCCCCCCGCGCCTGCGCCGACTGTGTGGCCTGGCCACGTATTTGTGCCTGCCACAATGGAACCATTCACCGTGACCTTGTCCAATGCCACAATGCGGACGACACCGCCACCTGCCAGTCCGCCTCCGGGTCCGCCGCCTCCTCCGCTGCCAGGATCCTGTGGATCGTAAATGTCGTCGTATGCGACTCCCCATGTGCCTGTAGCTCCGCCCCCTGCGCCGCCATGACCACCGCCGCCGTAAGCGTTGCCGCCTCCCAGCACTCCAGAAAGATATCCTCCTCCTCCGGGACCGCACCCCTGGGCATTGGTGCCTCCCGCATATCCCTTTCGCGCGACGAATATGGTTCCCTGGGGAGCGATCGTGAGATTTGTGCAGACAAAGAACACGCGGTTGTCTGGGATCCATTGACCGGACGCATTTGTTGTTGAGGCGCTCTGAGGAAGGTGGCTGACGCATCCGGAGACGGCGACATTTACGGCTGTTACCACTGTTGACCACCCTGAAAAGATGAGCGTTCCGCCCTGGTTCACGGCAAGTGAGTTGAGAAGTGCCGTTGACACGTCAACTGTTACAGAGTGTCCGCTGCGAATCGTGGCATCCTGGCCGGGGCCCGGAACCGCGCCGCCTGACCATGTCGCGCCGTTCGTCCACAAACCCGATGCCGCGGATTCGACGCCTGGGGCGGATTCTGCGGCCGCCAGCAAGAACATCAGGGCTGCGGCTGAAGCGAACCGCGCACGGCCTTCGACTTGCATTTTCTCAGCGGCGGGCGCGCATGTGCAGCCATGCTGCAAACTGTTCGCATCTGCCGCAGCGGCGTCCATGGCAAAGGCAGGGTTCACATTGCGAATTACGCTACTCGCCTTTCCATGATATTGCAAGTCTGGCACAGACGGCGTACCTTCGCCCCGTCGAGGTCGAAATTGGACATGTCGGCGAAAACGGCGAACAGACACCGGCTCATGGGGATCGCGGCGGTGGTGCTGATATCCGCGCTTGCGGCCGAAACGGTCGGCGTGCTCGGCGGAATGGTTTTCGCGCCTCTGGAAACCGCGGCGTCCGACTTCCTCATGCGCAGCCTGTACGCTTTCAGAAAACGGATAGGAGACCCGCGAGCGACCCCCTCCGGCGAGATCACGCTTGTGGCTGTGGACACCCGCACTCAGGAAATCTACGGCAGATTCGGGCTGGGGCCCTGGCTCACGCGGGAGCCGTTTGTGTATCAGCTCGAAATGTTCCGCTCGCGTCTGAATCCGGCTGTGCTGGGCTATGACATTCTTTTCCAGGACACGCTGGGGTCGTGGGCCCGTGCGGCCGGCCGGGTCAGCGAATCGCCCGAGAAACTGGCGAGAATAGCGGACGAAATTGCCCGCATAAAAGAGGACCCGACCGAACTTGTGTCCCTGGGTTCGCTGCCGGACATGAACCGGTTTTCGATGGAGCAGGGAAACAGCATTCTTGCAAACTCATTCGCGGCGCTGCAGGAAAGGGGCGATTATCCCGCGGTGCTCGCCTGCTTCTTCCGCGGCGGCGAGGTTGACCCGCAGGCGTCGTCAGTTCCGCCGTGGTCGGAACAGGACATCTCTGGAAAAGGCCGGACCGAGGAGTCGGGCGAGAAGATTCCCTATCTGCTGGACATGGCGATTCCGGCGGAAAACGTGCATTTCGCCGGAGGGAACGAAAAGCCGTACAGGTGGTCGGTAAACGCCACCATGCCGAGCAGGGAGCTTCTTGACTACTCGCTTCTCGGATTCGTGAACGGACCGCGCGACGATGACGGCATCATGCGCCGGCTTCCGGCGGTGGTTGGATTCTCGTACCGCAGCCCCGCGCTCGGCCGTGAACGCCATGTGGTCGTGCCGTCTTTCGCCCTGGCGCTTGCCCTTGTGCGCATGGGTGTCGGCTTTCCTCTGAAACCCGGGACTGTGGATGTCTTCCTGGGAGACAAAATCGTGGTGAGGCCGCCGGGAAGGCGGGAAATTTCAGTTCCGATAGACAGCCGCGGATTCATGGAATTGAACTTCGCGGCCATGCTGCGGGATTTCCGGATGATAAGCTTCTGCGACGCGGCTGTGCCTCCGTCTGCCGACCCGGACAGGGCGGAACGAGCCGCTGATTCGATTCGCGCGATGATTGACGGGAAGATCGTGTTGGTGGGAGTCACATCGGCCGGCATAGACGTGGGCGCGACGCCCATTGCTCCGAACACGCCGCTGGTTTTCCTCCACATGACGGCGATTGACAATATCCTGAGGGGAATGTGTCTGACGCCGTGGCGGCCGGCGTATGCGTGGCCGCTTTACTGCGGCCTGTTCCTTCTGTTCACCGCTGCCTGCCTCTGCCTTCCAACCGCCCGCCTGGGCTTTGGCGCGCTCCTGTTTGCGGTGTTCTATGTGATGCTCGCGGGATACGCGCTGGACAGGAGTTTCATGCGCCTGCCGGTTGTAGGTCCGGTCGCGTACATCGGGATGACGGCATTCGGCGTGACCTCGTACAGATTCTTCGTCGAGGAAAGGGAACGCCGGAAAATACGCGGCATGTTCTCCACAATGGTTTCGGACAAGGTTCTGTCGTATCTGGAGGAGAATCCGGAAAGCTTTTCCCTCAAGGGGCGCGACATGGAAACCACGGTTCTGTTCTCCGATATCCAGGGTTTCACCCGCATAAGCGAGGCCCTGCCTGCGGACCGACTGACCGCTTTTCTGAATGCGTACCTGACGCCCATGACCGACTGCATCCTGAGACGCGGCGGATATGTGGACAAGTACCTGGGAGACGGCATAATGGCCGTATGGGGGGCGCCTTACGCGGATCCGCGGCATGCCGTGGAAGCCTGTCTGTCCGCCTGGGAGCAGCAGCAGATTGCGAAGGATCTGAGCCAGCGCATGGCGCGGGAATTTGGAGCTGATCTGCGCATTCGCATCGGGATAAACTCCGGCAGAGTCATAGCAGGAAACATGGGATCCGAGCGCAAATTTCAGTTCACGGTGATCGGGGATGTGGTGAATCTTGCGGCCAGGCTGGAGCCGGCGAACAAGGATTTCGGCACGGAAATCATCATCTCCGGAGCCACCCGGCGCATGGCGGGCAATCTCATCGAGGCCAGGCGTCTGGGCCGGATCCGGGTGGCCGGCAAGGAGGATGTGGCTGACATTTACGAGATGCTGGGGCCGGCAGGAACCGCCAGCCCGGCCGCGCAGCATGTTTCTTTGCGCTACGAAGAGGCACTCGGCCTTTTCGAGAGCCGCCGTTGGGAGGAAGCGCTTGCTGTCCTGGACGGAATCCTCGCGGCCGCTGATGACGGCCCGTCCAGGCACCTTCGCCGGCTTGTTCTTGCCTTCATGCAGAGTCCGCCCGGCCCTGACTGGCAGGGGGAGTATTTCCGCGCAGAAAAGACGTAGTCCCGGATGTTGCGTTTGCGAGATGGCCGGGTCCGGCAAGAGGAGGCTATGGCCCCTGAACCTTTGGAAGAAGAATGGAAAAGGTCGCGCCCTCGCCGAGGCGGCTGGAGACAAGCAGGTCGCCCTTGTGGTCCCTGACGATGCTCCTTGCTATGGAAAGGCCCAGTCCAGTCCCTTTTCCCTTCTCCTTGGTGGTGAAAAACGACTGGAAAATATCCTCGAGAAGATTTTCCGGTATTCCGGTGCCTGTGTCCGCGACGTCGCATTGCCATCCTTCCGAGCCATCCGGCAGGGCGCATGGCTTCATGCTCAGACGCAGTTCGCGCTTCGGCTGCTGGGCCATGGCGTCGCATGCGTTGTTGATGAGGTTCACCAGAACCTGCTCTATGTTGTTCGGGCAGCCTCTGATGTAGTAGAGGCCCTTCTTGATTTGGTTGATAACCGTAACACCGGTGGCAAGGGTCTTGTTGTTCGTGATGAACAGCGCGTCGCTGACACAGTCGAAGAAGTCCAGAGTCTGAAAGCTTTCGGCTCTGCTGCGCGAGAAGTTGCGCAGATGCGTCGCCAGTTTCTGGATTGAACCGGACGCCCTCTGGATGTCCTTTGCGAAGGCGAGCGCCCTCGCTGCCGCGGACCCTTCCGGATGCGGCATTTTTTCGAGCTCGGTCAGGAGCATTTCATTCGAAAGCAGAATGACGGTGAGAGGGTTGTTGATGTCGTGCGCCACTCCCGAGGCCATTTCTCCGATGGCCGCCAGCCTGCCGGCGTGCACCAGGCTGTTCTGGAGTTCCTTGATCTGTCGGATGTCGCGGAGTATGGAAAACGTGCGAAGAAAATTGCCCTCGTCGTCGTAAATGCTGAAGGAGCGGATTTCCACTGGGATTTTCGTGCCGTCCTTGGCCTTGAGGATGCTCTCCACCGACTTGTCGCCGCGCTCCTTGAGGTCCCTGAAGCCCTTTTCCACCGCCTCCAGAACCTCGTCGGCATATATCTGGCGGATGTTCATCCGCAGAAGCTCTTCGCGGGTGTATCCAAGCAGCCGCTCCGCCGTTCTGTTCGTATAGACGATATTTCCCTGATCGTCTATCGAGTGGATCATGTCGGGGAAGTGGTCCAGAAGGATCTCGAATATGTCGGCATCGCGTATTTCGATCTTGTCTATGCGCATCCGCGACATGGCGAGCCTCGCCCGGCGGGCGGGTCAGCGGCAGAAAGCGTTGTACCCGCAACACCGATCAATGCTCTCTTTTCTCATTTTTCGCCCGCTGCGTCAAATCCATTTCAGGTCCGGGCTTCCGTCCGCAATTCGACACGCTCGCCGTTGCCGCAGACGAGGGTTCTCAGGCCGGGATATTTCACGCGCATGTATTCAGAGAATGCCGCCAGGTCGCCTGGATTGAACGCAAACATGTCGTAATGAGCCGGAACGACCAGCCGCGGCGCCAGCTCTCCGGCCAGATCCGCCGCCTCCTGGTATGTCATGTTTCCCAGACATCCAGCGGCGTACCTTTTCGCGTCCCTGCCGTTGATCGGCAGAAAAACCGCATCGAATTTCCAGCGCCGGAGCCTTGCCAGCATTCCATCGTAGCAGCAGGTATCGCCGGCATGATAAATGCAGCAGCCGTTCATCTCGATCACGTAACCCAGGAAAGGACAGCGTCCTGTTGCCGGATCGCGCGCGAGGAATTCGTGCGCGGCCGCGATGCCGGTAATGATCACGCCTGAGACACTGACTGAAACTCGGTCATCCAGGCCCACTGCGCGTTCAGGGGGGATTCCTGTTGCTCTCAGCACATCGGGCTTCGCGGCTTGGGGCAGGACGAAAATGGCGCGGCGCGAAGCCTGCGCAATTGCCGGCCATGCCGGTCTGTCTATATGGTCGGAATGGTCATGCGTGCCGAGCACCAGATCCGCGTTGCGAACCTGATCCGGAGAAAGGAGTGGAGGCACGAGCCTCGATTCCGTCGGCGAGAGATACGGGTCAACATACACAACGGTCGTCCCGCCCTTTATTGCCAATCCATGCTGGCCCAGCCGCCAGAAGGCCAGAGTTCCAAAGGCGGGAGAACACGAATCAATGTCGGCGGCCAGTTCAATGCTGCGTTTCATCACGCGCTGTTCCGGCAGGCGAGCTTCGCTGACGCCGCCGGCGTTGTGCCGGAGGCAGGCATGAGCCGATGCATGTCAGAGCTTAACGGCGGTTGATTTCGAGTTCCGTACGACCTCGTCGGCTGAGACCTCCCTGCCCAGCCTGTCGGAAAGATATATTCCTTCGCTTATGAGCATGGTCTGCAGCGCCACCTCGTCTGTCGGGAGGAGCGGAGTTGCTCCCTTCAAAGCCGCGATCCAGTGATGCTGGGGGGAATCGTACGCCCACTCTTTCTCGTTCAACTGATGCCAGCGCCAGTCCGTGCCGTTGATGTCGAAGGAAGCATCCATCTCGATGTCGTCTGTCGTCGTGTGGAAGCTGAACGGCGAAAGTCTTATGCCTGCCTTGGATCCGGCGATGAAACTGCCCTCGAACGGCCCCATATGAATTGCCCATGACTCTATGATGTCCATCGTCACGCCGCCGGCGAACCGGACGAAGCCCAGCCCCAGTTCTTCCACGTCGTACCCGCTCAGTTTCCGGCGTCGCGGGTCCATGCCGGTTTCCTGATACACCTTGCCGCTTATGCGTTCGACCTTCGGAGTGCCGAGGAGATAGAGGATCTGCGAGATGTGATACACGCCCATGTCATAGAGGGCGCCGCCGGCGGCCACGGCCTTCCTGACGAAGGAACTGGTGCCGTATCCGTCAACATACGGCCGCCCCCTCCTCCTGTAACCGGTTGACCGGGCGTGATAGATCCTGCCGAGGCGGCCCTTGTCTATCAGACGCTTGGCGATCTTGGTCTCCTTCGAGAACAGGGTGGAAAGCTGGATGCTCAGCTTCAGTTTGCGGCGGCGGGCTTCATCGTACATGGCCCTGGCATCGGCATACGAACCGGCCATGGGCTTTTCGCAGTAAACATGTTTTCCTGCGCGAAGCGCCTCGATTGTGACCGGCGCGTGATAGTTGTTGTGCAGGCACACATCAACCGCTTCGATGTCATCCCTTTCGAGCAATTTCCTGAAATCGGTGTATGTGTGAGGGATTTTGAATTCCGCTGCGACCCTGGCCATTTCAGCCTCGTTTACATCCGCAGCGGCGATGACCGCGGCGTCCTGAATTGCCGCATAGTTGCGCAGATGATGTTTGCCAATCTGTCCGACACCTATGATTCCTATGCGCACCTGAGTCATTTTTCAGTCCTCCCCAGTCTTTTACAGACGCGTGCGGCAGGCTGCGCCGGCGCGCGCCTCATGCCAGTACGAAACAAAGCGCCGCTCATGTCAAGCAGGCAACGCGCGCTCCTGCGGTTCGCGCTTCCCGCCCGGTGCGCGCAGCGGAACCGGCCAGCGTCCGGACTCCTCTCGCCTCCCAGCGTTCTGCGGATTCCCGGAAAGCCAGAGTATCGAGGTCACGCCCCGCGGGTAGTACTTGCTGCCCCGGGCAATACCGGAAACAATCTGATCGCTCCAGCTCCAGTATGCGCTCTCAGGCCGGAGAAGCCAGTGCGCGTGTGCCTCGTCCGCTCTTTCATACAGCTCAGGCCGTCTGAGGCCGAGAATTTCACGCGCCACGAACTGGCAGAGATAAATCTTGCTCAGCCACGAGTTCTCGCTCGTTGAGGACATCTTCCATCCGTTGTCCGGGAACAGACATATCCCCGGCTTCAGAACAGTTTCGATGTGGCGGCGTAAGGCGCGCACAAGCGTCGAAAACCGTCCGTTCTCGTCCAGGGCCTCACGGCAGCCGGCGAACCATGGAAAGACGAGCCCCTCGATTGCAGGAATGATCCTCGATTCGCTCGGCTCGTCCATCACAGCCGGAATGTATCCCTCGCCGGTCGCGTGCGCCGCTATCGTGTTTGCGCAGGCTTCAGCCTGCCGCGATGCCGTACGCGCGCGGGAGGTCTGGCCGAGGAGTTCGAAAATGCGCTCGAGCAGGACGTAGGCCGCCCAGGTTTTCACAGCAAGGTAGAGGTTGTTCCGGGCCTGGCCAAGCGAAGCGTCGAGGCTGTCATAGGTCGTGATTTCAGCTCCCGCGAGCGTCCGCGAACTGTCGAGCTTCATTACGCCTGTCCTCTTCGCCGGCGCTGGATGATCGCGGTTTACAAGGCTTTTCAGGCATGCGGCGAGAGTTCCGGCCCGTCTTTTCAGCCAGACTAAGTCTTCTGTTCTCAACGCGTACGTTGCCGCGCAGCAGACCCAGTTCACGAGCTGCTCATGGGTCATATGTGAGAAACATCCGCTAAGTCCGAAGAGCTCATAGGCCGAACGGCCGGGTGGAGCAAAGACATTAGCGACGCCCATGTCATGCGTGAAGCTCACTCCGCCGGGGTGCAGGCGGGTGTCGTTCGGCAAATGCGTCCTGTCGCGGTACGAATATCTGTCGGCGAACATGTCCAGAACATTGCGCACTGTCCACGGATTCATCCGCATCTCGAAGAAGAGGTGATCGGCCGTGAGATCGAAAGTGTTCATCATCCTGTATTCGCCTTCATTCACGATCCATACCGGCCTTCCGTCGAGGTCCAGAAGCTCAGTGCTTCCATAGTAACTGCGTATTGCATGCGCCATCATGAACTTCTGCGTTTCAGAAAGAGGCGCCCGTTCGAGCAGCGCATCGGCCTGCGCGGCCCACTTCTCGTAAACGTTCCAGTTCGAAAGGGCGAATGACGCCACTTCCTCGATGTCCTTGAAAAGCCGCGTATAGTAGTACCTTGTTTTCAATCCCGCAGTGGCTGGGCCATGCCTGAAGAAACAGACGGCGAATCGGAATGAAATCTTTTTCCCCGGGGGAACGATACCGGTCAGGGCCGCGACAGGACCCAGGCCGAATGTTCTGTTCGCCTCCACAGCGGGCGCGACAAGCGACTCGATGTTGAATCCTGTTCCGGGCGAAACAGCCCTGTCGCGGACAAAGATGCCTGTGCGAAGTCCCTGGCTTACGCCCTGCAGGGGAATGCGGCCGGCTCCCGACACGTACCTCATGGCGCTGTAGGGGTCGCTTCCCTGATAGCCGAAAAACACGCGCCGAGGACGGTCCGATGCTCTGTTGTCCAGCGTAAGTTCGGCCAGGACAGCAGGCGCAAGGACGAGACGCAACTGGCGTGAAGACGCCCTGCCCGGCTCAGGCACGGGCCTGACAGGACTCAGCACGCGAAAGACAAGGTCGCCTGCCTGCCATGTGTCGGTGGAAAGGCGGAAACGGCGGGTGATTTTCTCGTCTGGGAAGGGGACGACTACCGGCCGCTTCGCTCCTCCTTCGTTCCGT
>Ga0101944_10005675_pt1 | contig 13897 bp, 10 predicted proteins | sample DewCreD2012metaG_FD_75245 | JGI IMG/M metagenome (GOLD analysis project Ga0101944, IMG submission 75245) | Hot spring sediment bacterial and archeal communities from British Columbia, Canada, to study Microbial Dark Matter (Phase II) - Dewar... ... | reverse complement strand
GCAGGACGACCGTCTGGGCGTGAAGACCGCCGACCGCACACAGTGTCATCGCGCCCAACAACAGCAGCAGCAAACCGGTAGACATCTTCTTCTCCTGAAGACAGTAGCGCCACCGGCCTTCACGCCGCCGATGGCGCTACTGCGATCCACGACGATCCGCCCTACTTCACCACCACATCCACTTCCGGACCGCGATATTCCTTGCCGTCGTTGTCGAATGAGGTGGCATAGACCCTGACCGTGGCCGGCAGGGCGGGCGCCTTGCCGACAAGCTTCAGTCCGCCGCCGCGGGTCAGCTCGAACGGATTGCCTTCCGGTTGGGACACGATCTTGAAGGCATCGCTTCCTTCCGGTTTCGATGCCCTGGGCAAGCCGCCATCCGTGACGATCAATCCCACGATCCCATCGGCCGTCTTGTCCGCCATCTTGAACACCTGGCCGGTCCGTACCGCCGGGGGCACATCCCAGCGCCAGGTCGAGCCATAGGGGCAGAGGCTGTTCAGGTTCTCGAAGCCGTGGAAGAAGTTCTGCGGCTTGATGGCCGGCATCTGTTCCGGGCCATGCTGGTGCTCCGAGCGAAACAACACCACCCCGTCCATGGCCTTCACCCGCAACGTCAGGGGCACGGGCATATCGCGCGTCATGGCCAAACCGGCCAGGACATTGCGCATCCAGTCGCCCACGACCATGTTCGTGTCCCAGTCGGGCTGCATGTTGATGCCACAGGCCTCTTTTCGGTTCGACTTCTTCCTCGCCTCCTCGTCATGCGCCGCCTGCACTTGCTTCCAGGTCGTGAACAGGTTCGTGCCATCCCCGACGAACAAGGTGTTGCCGCTGGCGGCATTGCGCCAGTTCAGGTCCGGCGAGGCGATGGCGTTGGCCCGGAAGCTGGCGAAGTACTCCAGCACCGCCGGGCCCATCTCGCCCGCCACCCCCAGGTTGACCGCATCGAGAGCGGCGTACATCACGAAACTGTTCATGAAGGAGGCGTTCCTTCTTCCGCCCGTATGCGCCACCCATCCGCCCAGCTCGCCGCGTTCGGCCTTGAGCCGTTCCAGATCGGCGCCATACGAGTTGATGTATGCCAGGGCGTTTTGAGTGAAGTACTGGCGGTTGGGGTAGTTGTCCGGCAGGAAGGCGGCCGCCCGGGCCGAGTCGCGCAGCGACCAGGCATACGTGCGGGTCTGCGGCGCGCCGGGCTCCGGTGCCCAGCCCACCCCCGTCTTGTAGTCGGGCGCAGCCGCCACCGTGCCGTCTTTGTTCTTCTTGTGGTACTGTCCGATCGGCGTCCAACACGCATTCATCGCCATGCCGTCAAACGCCATCCGCCGGCCGCCCAGTACGGCGGGAGCGCTCCAGTAGTCGGCGTTGTGCGCGTGGTCCACGCCGACGTGGATCTTGGTGTTGCAGCCCAAGCCTTCGCCTTTTGGCATGGCCGTGGCCTTCTCGCGCGGCACGCCAAGGGGGCAGGAATTCGCCCAAGGAGCGTCGGTGGTCAGCTTCGGCCAGTCCAGCACGTTGACCCAGCGCCCCAGCTCCGCGTCCCACAGGTTCTGGTGCCGTGACATGCCCACCTCGAACTGCCGGTGGGCCAGGAACTGCGCCGCCGGATCCCCGTGCTTGATCCATTGCATGCCGGCGTAGGTGTGGTAGCCGATCTCCTGGCGCCCACCCACCTGCGTCGCCTCCCGATTGATCCCCCACGCCGGATAGGCGTCGTTGGCCTTGGGCGTCCAGTATTCGATCGTCTTCAGCACATAATCCCTGTAGGTGTTCGGATTCGACGGCAGGCCGCGGTCCCAGGGAAGGGTGAACCCGCTCTTGACCAGCACATCGTAGTCGGGCCGCACCAACGGACGCTGCGGCATGGCGCCGCCCTTTGCCCGGCCATTGCGCCGTACCCAAGCGGTGTAGCGGATCTGGGTGAACGGAGCCTGCCGGTAGACGTCCTGCCCATCGATCGTCACCTTGTAGCCATAGGTCGCCGGGCCGCCGCCGACAATACGGATAGCGTCGTTGGCCAGACGGCTGTCGATCTCCAGGTTGCCGTCCTTGGTGGCAACCACATCGGCCACCAGACGCACGGACGTCGCCCCGACGCACTCCGCCGGAAGCTTCGCTTCCACTCGGGTCGAGACCGCCAACGGGCCGTCATGCCAGCGGTCCTTGTTTCCCGCAGCGACGGCAGGCGCAAGCAGGTCGAGGATCCACACCCCCCCTTTGCCCGTTCCCCCTGCCGCCGCATCCCCCATGCTTCCCATGGCGGCCTGCTGCTCCGTTCCGCCTCCTGCAACCTCGATCGTCGCCTTGCGGTCTTTGAGCAGTGCCGCCAGGTCCAGTGGCGCGCCATTCCCAGGCTTCGCGACGACCAGCACGCATTCCAGTTCCTTTCCCTGCGGAAGCGTCGGGCATTCCACCGCCAGCAGGGCGATCCGCACGCTGCCGTCGTCCCAACTCGTGATGGGGTTCGCCTGCGTCGGCAACAACGCGCCGCTGTCCGTGCGTTTCAAGGCCAGGGGGTCAACCGGTTTGAGGACGCCTTTGGGGAAACTGTGCCCGAAGAGGGCCACGGTCCCTTCGGGCGCCCCCGTTCCCAGGATCGCCAGTTTGGCGACGGGGTTCTGCCCGTTCGTTTGCTCGCCCTAGGCCTGCGGGTATATAAAGCAGCTCAGCGCCAGCAGCAACATCGCCCTTCGAAATCCCGATGCCTTCCTGTCCATGTTGGTCTCCTTGGCCGGTTCGGCTCTTGTTCGGCGCCGGGGCGCCTGCCGCGAATGCCTGGGATCCGTTTCTCGCGGTGGTCAACGACCAACCTTGACGGTCACCGGCACCGTGGGTCCGCGGTGCTCCTGCTCCTTCTCGTCGTAGGTCGTGGCGTAGAGCTTGAGCGTGTGCGTCCCGGCGGGCGCCTTGCCCGCCAGCCGCAGCCCGCCGCCTCGGGACACGGCGAAAGGATTGCCGGGCGGCTGCTCGACGATGACGAAGGCATCCGTGCCTTCCGGCCTCGAGGCGCGCGGGAGGCCGCCGTCCGTAACGACGAGGCCTACGAATGCGCCTTCGGGCGCATCATCGGGCACCGTGAAGGTCTGTCCCGCGCGGATCGCGGGCGGCACATCCCATCTCCACGTGGATCCCAGCGAACAGAGGCTGTTGAGGTTCTCGAAGGGACCGAAGAACCGAGGCGGGGTTATCCACGGGTGCCCTTCGATGCCGATCTGACGTTCCGAGCGGAAGAGCACCATGCCATCGGCCGCCTTGGCCCGCATTTCGTCCTGGATGGGGGCATCGCGCAGGAGGGCCAGGCCCGCCAGGACGTTGCGCTGCCAGTCGCCGCCGCCGATGTGCGCCGACCAGTTGGCCGGCGTGTCGTCGCCCTGTTCCCTGTACCGTTGCTGAACCTGGGCCCAGGTGGTGAAGAGCTTCGAGCCATCCCCGATGGGGATATCCCTGCCGCATGCCGCATTGCGCCAGTTGAACTCGGGCCGGTTGAACGCATTGATGCGGAAGTTGCTGAAGTACTGCAGTACCGCCGGACCGTGCGGGCCGGCCACGCCCAGGTTGAGGGCGTCCAGGAGGGCGTAGAACACGAAGCTGGTCATGAAACCGGGGGTGTGCGTGCGCCCGTTGGTGTGCGGAATCCAACCGGCCAGCTCGCCCCGCTCCTCGGCCAGTGTTTTGAGGTTGACGCCGTAGGCGTTGATCCAGGCGAGGGCGTTTCGGTTGTAGTACTCGCGGCGGGGAAAGCGGTCCGGCAGGAGCGCCGCCGCCAAGGCGACGCTGCGCAGACCCCAGGCGAACCCGCGGACCTGCGGCGCGCCGGTTTTGGGTGCCCAAGCTACCCCCGTGTTGAAGTCCGGCGGACTCCACCAATCGAGCTTGCCGTCCGGCAACACGCGGGGCTGGCGTTCGTTGTTGTCGGCGGTCACCCAGGCGGCGTTCATCGCCAACCCGTCGAAGGCCATCCGCCGGCCGGAGAGAAGCGCGACGACGCTCCAGTAGTCGGCGTTGTGGGCGTGGTCGACAGTCACGTGCTCCTTGGCGTTGGCGGTCGATTTCTGATCGGCCGGGAAACCCGTCGCCTTCTCGCGCGGCACGTTGAGCGGGCAGGTGTTCTGCCACTGGACCCCGCTGGTGAAGCACGGCCAGTCCTCGAGCGTCAGCCACGTGCCGCGCTCCTCGTCCCAGAAGTTTTGCGGGCGCGAGCTGCCGACTTCCATCTGCCGATGGGCCAGGAACTGCGCCTCGGGATGGCCGGTCTTGATCCAGACCATGCCGGCGTAGGTGCGATAGCCGATCTCCTGCCGCCCCCCGACCTCGCCCGCCTGCCGGCAGATCCCCAATGCCGGGTAGGCGGTGTTGGCCGTCGGCAGGCCTTTCTGGATCGTCTGCGTGAGGTATTCGGCGTGCGCCTGCGAGGGGAGCGATCGATCCCACGGCAACGTGAAGCCGCCGCGCACCAAGAGATCGTAGTCCGGCCGGATCAGGGGTCGCTCGGGCATCGCCCCGCCGGCGGCCCGGCCCCGGGTACGCACCCAGGCGGTGTACTGGATGTGCTTGGCCTCGGCCTGGCTGTACACCGTCTCGCCGTCGATCGCCACCTCGTAGGCATAGGTCGCCGGCCCGCCGCCCGCCTTGCGGACCGCGTCGTTGGCCAGTCTCCAATCGATCTCCAGGATACCGTCCTGGGTCGCGATCACGTCCGCCACCAGCCGTACCGACGTCACGCCGTTCAAGTGCTGCGGAGGAACCTGCGTCTCGACGCGCGTCGAGAGGGCCAAGGGGCCGTCTCGCCAACGGTCCCGGTTCGCCTCCAGGCCCGCCAAGAGATCGAATCTCCAAGGCTCGCCCTCCTTGGGCTTGACGATCAATGTCGCTTGGCGACCTTTCACCAGCTTGGCCCATTCCAGTGGCGGGACCGCCCTCCCTTGAGCGGCCTTGACGAGAACGCATTCCAGCGCCTCACCCTTGTCCAGCGCCGGAGCCTCGACAGCCAGCAGCGCGACCTTCACGCTGCCGTCGGGCCAGCTGGTGACGGGATTCATCTGTGTCTGCAGCCGCGCCTGGTTGTCTGCCCGTTGCAGGACGACAGCCTCGGTCGGTTTCAGTTGCCCTTGAGCGAACCCGTGCGCAAAGAGGGCCACGATCCCTTCGGGCGCCCCCGTTCCCAGGATGGCCAGCTTGGCGACAGGGTTCTGCCCGTTCGTTTGCTCGCCCCAGGCCCGCGGGCACAACCCGCCCAACACCAACGCCGACAAAAGCCACGCCGCACTCCAGAATCCCGGTTTTCTCGTGCACATGGTCGGCTCCTTGGAAGCGGTCTGCCTACTGTTGTTCGGCGAGATGCTCAAGCATCTCGACGGCGAATTGACGGAGCGCCGGGTACGGGTCGCGGGCGGCCAGATCCTTCAACGCCGCTTCCGCTTCCGGTCCGCCCAGGAGGCCCAGCGCGCGGATGATGTGCAAACGGTAGTCGAAGCGCACCCGTCCCAGCGGCGCGATCAACTGCGGCACGACGCGACGGTCGCCGATGGCGGCCAGCACATCGGGGATGTACCGCGTTCCGGGGGCGCCCCGCGGCACGTCCTCCCAACTCTTCAGCAACGGTTCGATGGCCTTGGGATCCCTGATCTGCGCCAGCGCGTTGCAGAGGTGAAGCTTCAGGTCGATATCGGCTTCGGGCCACACCTCCAGCAAGGCATCGATGGCCTCGGGATAGTTCCCCAGGTCCTGCGCGGCATCCCAGCGCTTCCCGTTGGGGTCGCGGAGCACCTTGATCAAAGCCTCCATGGCCTCCCGGTCGCGGCGGACTTCCCTGCTCTGCGGGAAGAAGCCGCTGGTCTGCATGGGGTCGGTCTCGGGCGTCTTGACGGCCTTCGGCCGTGCCATGTCCGCCGGGTGGGGCGAAGGTTTGCGGAATTCCGCCTCGGCGGCGCCGGCCGGGAGGGAGGCGTCCGCCGGGGCGTCGCCGGCGCGGACGGCCGCGAGGACGATGCGATCCATCTGGAGCGCCCCGACGTTGAACGCCTGGTCGTAGTTCTTGAGCGGCGGCTCCTCGACCGGACCCGTGTCGATCTCGAAGTAGAACGGCAGGCTCGCGATGCGACAGCTCCGGCTCCGCTCCTCGCCGTTCACGCGGTAGCGCATCAGCAGATCGAGCTGTTGCCCCGGCTTCAGCTGGCCGCTCAGGCGGAGCACGTTCTTCCCCGGCATCAGGTTGGGCAGCGTGCGCTTATTGCACTGGCGGCGGACCGTAACGCGCAGGCGGTCCATGCCCACACCGCGCGGATCGCCGGCCGTCTGGAACTCGGCCCGCACCAGGAAATCGTAGCAGGAATAGACGTTCGGCCGGCCTTCCTCCCTTGCCGGCAGGCCGATGCTGACCTTCACCTGTTCCGCTCCCGTCTTCTCCTTGACGAAGACAGGTTTCCAACTCTTGCCGCCATCGACCGAAAGCGACAGCCGGCAGACGTCCGCCTCGTGCGACTTGACCAGCGCCGCTTCCACATCCGCGTCGACGGCCGTGAAGGGCGAGGGCACGCGATAGACGAAAAAGGCGGGCGCCCGGCTCCGGTCCGGATGCAGGGTCGCCTTGCCCTCCGAAACGGGGGAGCAGGCCGTGTGGGCGGAACCGGTGAAGAGCGCCGAGGCGTACCGCTCCGGCTCCGCCTCGACCGCCACGACCTGCGTCTCCTGCCCCACGGCGGCGTAGACGCCGTCGGTCCGCCCGGGCCGATACTCGTACGCAGGCGGCAGTTTCAGTTTCGGCCCCTGCTTGCCGTACGGGATCGCATACCCTTCGTTGTCCCACTTCCATTCGACCGTCTCGCCCGCCCGCAGGCTGCGCCACAGCGTGTGGACGCGTTGCGGGAAGACCAGGTGCCGGTGCACGTGCGAGCGCATCAACGGCATACTCCCGGTCGACACGATCCCCTTGGCCTCGTCCCAGTAGTAGAAATCGAACTCGGGTTCGAAGTTGTGGAAGCGCCAGTGACCGTCGTGGTCGCGATAACGGAGGCTGGGGATGGTGTGCGAGTGGTGACAGTGGTCGATGGCGACATAGCCGGCGCCGCGCCAGAGGTCCGACATCACCCAGGCCACGCCATCGCAATAGTGGTGGCCGTACGCGGTCAGGATCTTGTGCCCGTCGTACACGATCTGCCACTCGCCCTTCTCGTCGGCCTCGAAATAGTAGCCCCCGTACTTGGGGCTAAAGAGGATGCGCAGCCACTTCCACAGGGCCATGGCCTTGTCATGGTCGCTCCGGTCGGCCACGCCCTCGAGACGAAAGATGTCCGCAATGGCCGAGGCGCTGGAGTAACAGTCCGGCCAGCGGCTGTTGGCGAGGCGGAGGTCGGTGACCGCCTCGTCGGGACCCGTGAAGGTCTCCTGGATGCCCTCGCGCAGGTATTCGACGGGCGCCGGCGACTCGCCGGCACCTGCGGCCGGGACAAAGGCGGCCGCGGCCAGCGAGAGCACGGCCGTCATGGGCCAGGCGCCCGACGGTGCGGCGGGGGCATTCGTCGGCCGTGTCGGCGCCAGGATTCGGGCGTCTCGTTCTGCCATCGACATCGGAATCTCCTTGTACCGCGGTTTCCCTCGTGGTTGAGCCGGCGCGCCGGGCGCCTCGCTCGCCTATACCCTTTACCGAATTCGCGCCGGCAGGTGAACAGGGATAGCGCTCATGTATACTTTGCGTATACTATGCCGTCCCGCGCGAAGGAGGCGATCGGACATGGGACGAACCGGGTCGGGCGGGCGTACCGCCGATTCGTCGGGCGGATACCGAGCCGTGGCCGAGCGGATCGTCCGCCGGCTCGACCAGGGCGAGTGGGCAGTGGGCTCCCGCCTGCCGAGCTACCGGCAGTTGGCGCGGGAATACGGCGTCAGCCTGCGCACGCTCCAGCGCGCGCTGGCCGTGGTGCGGGCGGAGGGACGCGTCCGCATCGCGGGGAACCGGCCGGCCGTGGCCGCGCTCGGCGCGCCGCTGGAGTCCGTGTTGAACGACGCCATCGCCTTCGTGCTCTGGGACCGCCTTTCCATGATCCTCCGGCCCGGTCTTTACGGGCCGATCTGGCGCGGGATCGTGGAAGGCGTGGCGGAGGCGGAGTGCTCGCTGGTCATCCTTCAGCACCCGGACCGCTGGGTGCGCGAGTTTCCCGCGGGGTTGCGGCATCTTCCGCTGCGCGGCGTCCTGCTCCAGGGTCCGTTTCCGGCGGACCTGTTGAAACAGTACGAAGGGCTGGGGTTGCCCGTGGTTCTTCTGGACCAGCCCGGCTCCCGTTTCCGGCTGCATTCGATCACCGTGGAGAACCACGAGGCGGCCTTCGACGCCACCTCGCGGATGATTGCGGGCGGGCACCGGCAGATCGCCTTTGTCCGCTCGGTGGTGGGGTTCATCCGGGACATCGATCCCGACGCCAAGGAACGGCAGGCCGGTTTCCTGGCCGCCTGCCGGCGAGGGGGGCTCGAACCGGGCCAGTACCGGGTGTTCAGCGCCGGTTTCGGCTCGTCGAGCGCGACCGCCCAGGAACTGCTCCGTGCCAGGCCCCGTTTCACGGCCGTCCTGACGGCCGGCGAGGCACACGCCAGGCAGCTGGCGGGCGCGGCGAGCGCGGCGGGGCTGAGCATCCCGCGGGATCTCAGCGTCGTCACCTTCGGCTCGACCGACTCGCCCAACAGAAACTGGTCCGGTCCGCGCGTGGACTTCGCGCAGTTCGGGCGCCTGGGCGTCGAGATCCTTTGCGGCAGGCCCCGCGCCCTCCAACGCGTGCGCATCCGACCGGTATGGCATGAGGGCGACTCGCTCGGCCCGCCGCCGCGCCGCCTCACGTAAGCCTCCGATACGCTTGGCCGCACACAGAAGCAGGGCGATGCCGCGGTCAGGCCGAGGCCGGTTTGGCTGCGGACACCCCTCTTAAAACCAGGATTCTCGGCAGCCGGGTCGCTCCGCGCCCAGCCCACCGGGGCGCCAGCTGGAAAACAGCGTGGAGCACGGCATACTCGAGGCGACAAACAGGAGGCATTACTGGTGCGAATACGGTATTATTGCGATGCAGACTCCGGCCTGCCGCACATCGGCAAGCACGGTGTAAGCGAGAGGGACGTGCGGCATGTCCTGTTGCATCCCCATGCCATCCTGCGCGGCAAAGGGGGGACCAAACTGGCGTTGGGCCAGACTCGAGAAGGGGCGGCCTTGAAGGTTGTGTTCGTTCAGGATCCCGAACCAGATTCGGTTTTCGTTGTAACGGCGTACCGACTTGGCGGAAAGGCGCTTCGGGCCTACCGGCGCAACAGGAGAAAGACATGGCCAGGAAAAAGCTGAATCGGTTTCCCGCTGGGTGGGACGAACGGCGAACGAAAGCCATCGCCGACTATTACGACAACCAGTCGGACGAGGAGGCGGCCGCAGAGATCGACCTTGGCTTCAAACAGGAAACGGAAACCGTTGTGATCGTGCCCAAGAAGCTCGTTCCTGCAATCAAACGACTCATCGCACGGGGATGCCGGGCTGGGTAGCATGCCGTCGGTGTGGCAGGAGGGCGGCTTGCTCGGCCGCACACAGAAGCAGTGCGATGCCGCGGTCAGGCCGAGGCCGGTTTGGCTGCGGAATCCCCGCTGAAGACCAGGATTTTCGGCGCCCGGGTCCCCGTGTTCGCCAACCCATGGGTCCCGTCGAACGGATTGACGACGAGGTCGCCCGTCTTGACCGGGCAGGACCGCTTCTCGCCGGGCAGGACACCTTCGCCCTCCAGGATCACGCAGACCTTCTCGTTCCGTCCGTGCCTTTGACAGGATGAAGGGGGATGACAGGATGTAGCGGGAATGGAAGGCGGATGGCGTTTGGGAGGAAACGATCATGCTGCGCCTCGTCGCCATGCTTGTGCCGCTCGCGACAGTGGCCGTCTGCGTTCCGGGCTGCCGCAAGGTGGAGGGCACCGGCCGCAACCAGTTGCTGCTCACCTCGGAGGGCACCGAGACCCAACTGGGGTTGCAGGCCTTCAACGAAGTGCTGCAGAAGGAGAAACGTTCGACGGATCGACAGGCGATCGCGATCGTCGAACGGGTCGGCCAGCGAATCGCCGCGGCCGCGCCGCAGAAGGGTTTCCAGTACGAATTCGTCCTGCTGGAATCGAAGGAAGCCAACGCCTTCTGCCTGCCGGGCGGCAAGGTTTGCGTTTACACGGGGATCCTGAAGTATTGCCGGGATGAAGGCGGCCTGGCCACGGTGATGAGCCACGAGATCGCGCATGCGATCGCGCGCCACGGCGGCGAACGGATGTCGCAGGGGCTGATCGTCGAAGGCCTTTCCATGGGGCTGGACGCATACCTGCAGAGCAAGGGCGTTTCGCCGACCAAGACCAACGTGGCGCTGGCCGCTTTCGGTGCCGGCGCGCAGGTCGGCGTGCTGCTGCCCTACAGCCGCACGCACGAGTACGAAGCGGACTACCTGGGACTCACCTACATGGCCAAGGCCGGCTACGACCCGCGACTGGCCGAGCAGTTCTGGGAACGGTTCGCGAAAGCGATGGGCTCCGGCGGTCCGGCCTTCCTCAGCACGCACCCCGCCAGTGCCGAACGGGCGAAAAAGATGCGCGAAAACGTCGCCGAGGCGCTGAAGCTCTACGAAGCCTCGCCCAAGTACGGCGCCGGCGAAACGCTGCCGACACCGTATTTGAAGTAACCCGGCAGGACGGGTTTCGACCGGATGAACGGGGGCCGGCGCCCCTCGCCCGAAGGGCGTCGATCGAAAATCCAGACGACCGGCCGTCACGGCTTCTTCTGCAAGGCCTCATACTCCTTCGTGACCCGTTCCATCGCGTCTTCGATGGGGATGCGCACGATGCCTTTGGCCTGGTCCACGTAACCGTATTCGGCCAGCAGCGCACGCTGGCCGGCCTGGAGCTTGGTCAAACCCGCCGACGGCTGGTTGACATACTTCCGCTCGCGCTCGGCCTGCTCCATCTTGCCGAAGAGCACCATCAGTCCGAGGATCACCACGAAAGCCAGGATCGCGGCGACGAAGCCCAGCACGGCGATCATCGGCGCGTCGACGGTGTCCTCTTCGGCGGCCGGACGGCCCGCGCTGCCCGGCTGTGGCTCGGTCGCCTTCTTCTCTTCGCTCATACCTGGACCCTTGCGAATTGCCTGTATCCGGCCGATCCGCCGGAGCGGACGCAGGATCGGTCCCATCCCCGTTGCCTGTCGGTCCCGACGCGCCGTCGTGTGCGAAGCCGGCCTTCCCCTTCCCCGCTCCCCGCCGCTCCCTCCTCAGTACCGCGCCGCGAAAGTCTCTGACCCAAGGCGCCGCGTATTCCGTTGCGGCTCTTCGTTGCTCGCTCGTCGCGGATCTCCTTCGGATAGGCTCCTCGCTCGCGCCTCGATCCCGGACCCGCATCCGCGACGTCTTGGGTCAGGAACTTCCGCGGTGCGGTACTCAGCAGTTCTCGAACGCCAGCGACTCGTTCAACCTCGGATCCTTTACCGGCATCAACCGGCACGCCCGGGCGCGGTGCACCAGCACGGCCAGGTAAATGCCGCCCAAGCCGGTCAGACAGGCGACGTCCAGCGGCTGGAAGGTCGTGTCCTGCGCCAGCACCGCGTCCCAGCCGGCCTGGCGGAGCATCAGCTGGGGCATCGCCAGGTAGTACAGGTCCAGGTAGTGGAAAACCAGGAGCCAGACAGACCAGAACGACAGGATCGCCACGCGGCGTTTGGCGTGTCGCGAGATCAGTCCCACGAACGGGACGATGAAATGCCCGAAGAGCAGGGCCACCGAGAGCCCGGTCCAGCCGCCGGTCTGGCGCAGCCGGTACCAGCCCGTCTCTTCCGTCAGGTTCGCGTACCAGATCAGCAGGTACTGCGAGAAGGCGATGTAACCCCAGAAGAAGACGAAGGCAAAGAGCAGCTTGCCCAGGTCGTGATAGTGCTCGACCGTCACCCGGCCGGGCAAACGCCCGCGCCGCTGCAGGAAGAGCAGCGCCAGCGCGAGGAAGGCGAGGAACCCGACCACGCTGCCCGAGAAGACATAGACGCCGAAGATCGTGCTGAACCAGAACGGGTCGAGCGACATGACCAGGTCGAAGGCGGCGAAGGTGATCGTCAGCGCGAAGAGCAGCATGCCCGGCGCGCTGACCGATTCCATGCGCGTGGTCAGCGCGGGATCGCCGCTGACGTCCTGTTCGGTCGACCGTTTCAGGAAGTAGCGCGCCAACAGGATCCAGACCGCAAAGTAGAAGACGCAGCGCAGCGCGAAGAAAACGGGGTTTAGATAGGCCTGCTTCCTGTGCAGCAGCTCCTCCATCGCGTGCAGGCGGTCTTTCTCCAGAAATTCCCGGGCGAACGTCTCGTGGTTCGCCCAGGGGTACAGCGCGCCGCTGCCCAGCGCCGTCGCGAGGACGATCGGCAGCGCCATCACGGCCAGCAGCGGAAGGTTCCCCGCGATCAGTTCGGCCACCCGCCGCACGGTGACGCTCCAGCCGGCACGCGTCAGGTGCTGGAGGATGACGAAGAAGAGCGCGCCCAGCGAGAGGGTCAGGAGGAAGAGAAACGCCGTGAGATAGCAGTGGAAAAAGGAGCGCCACCCGTCCTGCTTGCCGACGCCCAGCATCAGCGCGCAGGCCAGGCCGACGCCGCCCACGGCCAGCGGGAAGACGGTCAGCGGGCGGGCCAGCCCGTTCAGGCGCAGGCCGTCGTCCCGTTCGATTGTCGCGCTCTGTTCCATCGCACCCATCCTGGTCCCGGAACCGGCAGGCAACCCTCCGACACGCTTCCCGGAGTGATGGCATCGCCTGGCGCAGGCCACCGGCGCGCGCCATCGGGAAAACGGCGTCGCTACCGCAGCGCCGGCCGCTTATCCTCCGGAACATCCTCCACCTTCGCGTGCTGGCTCCGCTGCAGCGCGCGCACGTAAAGCACGATCGCCCAACGATCCTCGACCGGAATCAGCGGCCCGTACGCAGGCATCTTGCGGACGCCATGCGCGATCGTGTTGTAGAGCTGTCCGTCGGGCTGTTTGACCACCGGCTCGCTGCCCAACCCCGCGGGCGGCACCCAGGTGCCTTCCGCGAGTTCGTCCGCGCGCCGGGCCACCATGCCGTCGCCGTTGCCGGCCAGCCCGTGACAGGTCGCGCAGTAGATGTGGTAGCGTTTCTGCCCGCGGTCCATGAGCGCCCGCGAGACCGGGATCGGAATCCGTTCGACCCATTTCTCGCCGACCTTCCCGCGGAAGACGGCGTCGTCTTCCTGCATCTCGCCGCGTGCCACCGTTCCCGGCACCTGCGGGCGCGAGGCGCGGTGGTCCTCGAAGAACGGCGAGCGATCCTGCGCGATGTACTTGGGCTGGTCCACCATCTCGGTGAAGAGCCGCGGCTGAGGCTCCTCGCGCGGACCGGCGCGATGGGCCGCGATCAGCATCAGCGGAACCAGCGATACGGCGATCAGCACGGCCGCGCCGAGCAGCAACCAGCGCGGCAAGCGGGCCGGCGTGGCCTCCTCCTCGAGGATCTCGACCGACACCGGCTGCAATCCGCGCAGCCACTCCGCCACCTTCGCCGCATCGAAGTCCGTCCCATCCGCCTCGACCGAGACGAAAAAACGGTCCGCGGTCGCACGGCGGAAACGCCGGCTCGTCAGCACCGGATGGCTGTACTGCGGCAGCAGGCTGAGCGCCAGCACGCCCAGGAAGACCGTGACGCCGCTCAACAACACCGTCAACTCGAAGGCCACCGGGATGTTCGCCTGCGGGCTGAAGAGCGGCTTGCCGCTGACGTTCAGCGGATAATCGAAGGCATTGGTGAACCACTGCAGGCCGATCGCCAGCGTCAGGCCGGTCAGCCCCGCACCGAAGACCAGCCAGGGCAGGAGGGTGGGCCTCAGGCCCATCGCCTTCTCGAGGCCG
>Ga0101944_10005674_pt1 | contig 13898 bp, 15 predicted proteins | sample DewCreD2012metaG_FD_75245 | JGI IMG/M metagenome (GOLD analysis project Ga0101944, IMG submission 75245) | Hot spring sediment bacterial and archeal communities from British Columbia, Canada, to study Microbial Dark Matter (Phase II) - Dewar... ... | reverse complement strand
TATTGCTTGTCGTATCAGAGAAGAATCAATATTCTCTCCAATTATAAGTACATTGGCTTTGTCTTTATCAGGCTTTCCATGCATAATAACATACCTTATTCCAGAAACAAGATTTATCTGATTGATAAACTCTTCCATTATTGTCTTTTTTTCTTTAATCACGGATTCAAGATATCTCGTCTTGTCATTTTCTGCTAAAGAATATATTTTAAGATGCTTAATCTTTTCAACCTGCAATATCTCCAACTCAACAAATTTATTGATTATCCTAAATGTTGATGCCAATGAAACTCTTGAATATTTAGAGATTTCTTTTAATGTAAATTTTTGATCTTTTCTATTAAGAAGAAGTCTTAAAATACTCAAAATTTTCTTGTCAAAAATACTTTCAAGTAATTTCTCAGATCCCATAATTTAAATTATATAAGCCTTTATATAAATGTTTTGTTTTATGAAAATAATTTTCAAAAATGAAAATACTTTATCAATGGACATTTAAGGATTAAAAATATAAACATTCATATAATCTTATAATAATGAACATCGTATGCCCAAAATGCTATGCAAAAGGATTAAAAAAATGTTTCTGCATCTTGCGCGAACGTATAAAACTAGAAAAAAACATTAATCAAAATTTCAAAAAAGAATTTTTTGGAGAGAACTACAACATATTTGTAGGCCGATTTGGATATCCAAACATAAATGTAGGATTAGTAAGCCTTCCTGAACCAAAAAAGGATGAGCAATATGATAATCCTAATCTTTGGGCAAATAAAGAATATGACATAAACACAATAATTAATCTAAGGACACAAATGATTAATGCTAACTTCAAAACAGACATAAAAGGTACAAAACTCAGAGAATTATATCAGGAATTGTCACTTTCATCAAAACCGGTCGATACAGAAATTGTTCTTGAAAAACCCCCAACACTCAAAATTAGTTTTAATGCTGAAGCAACACCATTCGGTCCATCAATCAAACTTGAAAAAGCAAAAATAACAGAAAATCCTAAAATACCATGGAAAATAGACAAGATAGTAAATGATGAACTTACAGCAGTAGAATCCCTTAATTTATTATATAATAAAGGATTTGATGAACATTACCTTACAAAAATATTCAGTGCAGGCAATATTGGGAGAACCACTGAAAAGAAGCTTGTCCCGACAAGATGGTCGATTACGGCAGTAGATGATACGCTTGGAAAAAATATAATAACGGAAATTAAAGAGTACAAGCATATAGATTACAATATTTATTTTGGAGGATATCTAGGAAATTATTATGTAATATTGACATATCCTGAACCATGGAGTTATGAATTGTTTGAGACATACTTGAAAACAGGCGAATTCTCTACAGACCACGAAAACTATTATGGCAGAAAAGATTATGCGATCAATACAGTAGGAGGATATTATGCATCACGACTTTCAATATTACAAAAATTAAAAGAACAAAAAAGGCAGGGAACAGTGCTTGCATTAAGATTCATAACAGATGAATACTGGGCACCATTAGGAGTGTGGGTTGTTAGAGAGGCAACAAAAAAAGCCATGAATTCAGAACCGATAAATTTTTCAGATAAGAAAAGTATGATGAAATATGCTATAGAATTTGTTAAAGAAACATTCGGATATGATTTAAACCAAATATTTAAAAAAAGCATTCTTATAAGAACATTAAATTCTCAAAAAAAGATAGGGGACTATGGTTAAATAGATGATTAATCGATTACAGAACAAATTAAATAATATTAAACGCTCTTTCTTAAAAATATATTAATAAAACAAAGCATTATTCAAACAAAGCATTATTCCGGTTTTAATTTCAGAACTTCTTTAATATATCTTTCAAATTCACCATAAGTTTCTTTTATTTTAATACTCTTTCTTGAACTGTCAAAAAAAGGATTTGTATTTGATAATACAATAAAATTACTATTGCTCCTATAGGTAGGATTATACTTGTTAGCGGGTATTACTGCTATTAAATAACCAATTATTGGCGGAGGCAATGTTTCTAATAATTTTGTTGCCTTTCCGCCCAGATTATTTAAAGAACTATAATCTCTTATTAACTCCACTCTATCCCCTACAAAATATTCTTTTTCTAATAAGTTAACTTTATCACCTATATTAATTTCTTTTGTTCCTAAATACTTCATTTTACATCTCAAATAAACACACCCCAACAATATTTGCTTACATATTACTAATTAATAATTAGGGTTTACAAACATTACAGGGTTTATATCCTTTTTTTAATGCTTCCTTAACATTATTAAACAATATAAGGTTCTTTTTTGGAATCTTTTTTATAACCATGCATCCCGTCTCGTGAAAACTATTCCCATTATATGTTGCAAATACAGGATTATCTTTTGGATTGTTTTTTTTTGCAATCTTTTTTGGAACAGTTTTAATTCTTGCTTTATTCTTTGCTGCATTATTTATTTCTGCTTGGGCTTTAACTAATTCTATTGCTTGTCTATTTAATTCCTGCTGTTTATTCAATAATTCTACTTCATGGACTTTCTTTTCTGCATCCAGCAACTCTTTTGCCTGACGTTTTAATTCTGCTTCTTTCAATACATTCTCTACTATGCTTGCTTTTTTAGCTGCATCTTCTATGGTTTTTGCTTCCTTAATAAGCTCAGTCTCTACCGCCTCAGTTTCTTTCTTTTTGATAAAGTTTTCAGCTCTTTTAAGCTCTGTTGCTTCTCTTTCAAGTTCATAAGCGAGTGCTTTAGCACGATATTTTTCATCCTCTTTCTTTGTTATTTTTTGTTTTTTCTCAATTTCGTCAAGATCGCGCTCCATTTCAGATAAGTCATATGTTTCCAGTTGCTTACTCAAATCTGGGGAGGGTTTAACATATTGATTTTTAGCATATTGATTTGATGTATCATAATCTTTAGTATAGTCTGTTGGTTTTAATGGCTGAGGCAATGATTTATGCGTAATCTTCTCATATGATAATATTGCTGATATCAAGAACAATAACATCTGTCCTATAGATATAACAATTAATAATTCCCCTTTGATATAAAACAAAAATAACAAATATATTGTTGATACAAATAGTGTTATGAATATATATAACTCTTTTGCCGTCCATTTTTTCATGAGCAATGATACGAATGTTATAATATCAATCAGTAGGAAAAAACCTAAAACAACATACATTGTGGTTGATTCTAAAGATAACAAAAACACAGAAAGTAATGCCTGAACTACCAATAGTATGTAAAGATTGTTTTTTTTCATTTTACCCCCGTCACCAATTATACACATGATATAATAATTATAATAATACATTATAACATATAGTATAAATATAACATATAGTAAATACATATACATCCATATACGTATTATTATAATGAAATATATTATAATGAAATATAACAAAAACTAAAATGTTTATAAATCTTTTGTTTATTATTTATTTAATAGTAGTGATTATAAAAATAATGTTTTTTAATTTTCAGATTTAATCTTTAGATAAAAACTCCCAACAAATTTAAAAATAACATACAAAATCCACATAAAAATGAGAAAATACAGTTTTTATGTTGGAACATTTCAACTGCACACTTCAGAAAAAGAATTGAAAGATTTATTTATTGCATGGATACTTATAAGTATTGCATTCGCAATAGTGCAGACTTCAGAAAACAGAATGCAAGGATTCATAAGTACCGGATTCTTAATGATGATATTAATTTCAGCATTAACAGTAGGCATAGCGTTTCTTTTCCATGAATTAGCACACAAAATAGTAGCACAACGATATAATTGTTGGGCAGAATTCAGGGCAGACATTACAATGTTGGTACTAGCGATAATGATGAGTTTCTTAGGATTTGTATTCATAGCGCCAGGCGCAGTAATGATATTCGGCAATATAACAAAGAGGCAGAATGGCATAATAAGTCTAGCAGGACCATTAACAAATATATCACTCGCAATAATAATGCTCCCATTACTTTTCGTAGAAATAACGGGAATATTGAAAGAAATAATACTTTCAGGATATATAATAAACTCTTGGCTTGCATTATTCAATATGATCCCCCTATGGAACTTTGACGGAACAAAAATCTGGAGATGGAACAAAACAGTATATATAATCACTGCGTTAAGCTCAGCAATATTGATCTTTATATTTTTTATAAGGTGAAATAATATGAACGATGATAAAAACAGCAAATTATACGAGGTAAAAACCTCAAAAATACACCATAAAGGAGTATATGCAATAAAAGATATTCCAAAAGGAAAATATATAATAGAATATAAAGGAGAAAAAATAACAAAAGAGGAAGCAGAAAAACGTCTTGATCAAACACTTAAAAAACATAAAGAAAATCCTGAAGAAAATGCCGCAGTATACATATTCGAACTGAATAACGAATACGATATTGATGGGGACATACCGGACAATGATGCCAAATATATAAACCATTCATGCGATCCAAACTGTGATTTCGAAATAAAAGAAGATCAAATATGGTTATATGCAATAAAAGATATAAAAAAAGGTGAAGAGTTAACATATAACTATGGATTCGAATTTGATGAAGATTATGCTGATCATCCATGCAAATGTGGTTCAAAAAACTGTGTTGGATATATATTGTCAGATGATGAATGGCCAAAACTGAGAGAATATTTGGAAAAAATAAAAAACAAACAACAGTAACCACAATATTTTAAAACCCCAACAGATTTATAAAATCAACTGATATGAGATTCTAAAAATGAGCTATAAAGATAGGGATATAAATACAAGAGATTTAACTGAAGATTATATGAGATCAGTATCTGAATCAGAACTCAGAGATAGAGCATACACTCCCTTTGAACTAGCCCAACATGAAAGAGATTCAATAGAAGAAATAAAAAAAGCAATAAAATTAAATAAATATACAGACAAAGATACAATAAAAGAAATTCTTGATTACATAGAAAACCTCGCGAATAAAATTAATATAGCAATACAAAATGAAAAAAGAGAAAACAAAACTACCTGGGAACTTGAAGCAGACTTAAATGATTTAAAAAAAGTATTTGAAAAATTAAACACGCTATTGAAGGAAATAGAATCCAAAGAGTCAGAAGATAGTGCAAAAATCTCTAGAAAAAACAATAGCAGAATATATCTAAAAAAATGAAGTGTGAAATATGCAATAAAAGAATAGAAACAACATTCATGAACAAAATAATAGGAACATATTATACTAAAGGAAAGAAAAAATATCCTGTATGCAGTGGATGCCAAAAAAGAAATTCTGACAAAGAAATAAGAGAAAAACTAAAAATTTAAAATACAATAATAATTCTTAATCAATATATAGCTTACATTTTAGTCAGTAAGACTTTTTTAGAAAAAATTTAGAAAAAGTCTAGAAAAAATGACAATTGCAAAGCAGTGCACGTTCGCCTCTGTAGCATAGTAGCTATTGCGGCTGCTTCGTATGTAATTATAAAATATTAACTAGAAAAAGCAGCAGGTCGAGGGTGCAACTCCCTCCAGAGGCTTTATATACTATTTTTATCTTCCTTTTTTTTCACGTCCTCGTATCTCACATAGAAGAATGCTGAATCATATATTGCTATTGGCTTGAATTTCTCTTTGTATTTTAAGAGATTCTTGTCAGATGAGCCAAAGTCAAGAAATTCAAATCCAGATTTTTTCAATTCATCTAAAAATATTACTGTCAAAAAATCTCCGAGTTCAGGAATAGAGTAATCATGCAAATTTATTCCGTAATAGACAGTTTTATTTTTATTTGGAACATGTGATGCTGATGCTAATCCCTTAACAATTCCATTAACTTTTAACAGCAATGTTAAAGCTGCGCCTTTACATCCGTTGTTTATAAATGATATATATGAATCATATATCGCCCTATCTTTAGCTTTTCTATTTTTTGCCCATGCTAATATCATGTTTTTTATTTCTGATAACGAGACACTTAGTATTTCATCATCTCTCAATATCTCTATAGTATAATTTCTAAAAAATCTTTTTTTTGCTTTACGCAGATTACTGAATTCAGAACCTTGAAGTTCTGGGTTCCATTTTTCTAAACTTATTATTGGGGTGTAATAATGCTCAACCACCCTGCCCACAACAATTATTTTTTCATCATCGTTTTTTTTGTTGTTCTCTTCTTTAACTTTTTTTATTATCTCCTTTCTTAAAGAAAATGGAAATTCCATCATTATTTTCTTTACACCTTTATTCTTAAATAAGTGTTTCGCAAACATCAAGAATATTTCTGCACGTTCATTTTCTGGAGCAAGTATCTCTGAGAGTATCTGCCAAACATCACCATAATCAATACCAAACAGTCCTTTATTATCCCCAAAATATACGAATGTCGGTTTTGAATCTTTTGCTTCGTGCGATACTAATTCAAAATAACTATGTTCTGGGGCAAATCCGTTCTTTTGTATAGAATCATTTATTATTTGTATAATTCTATCATTCCTAAGATCTGTGAATAATGTTATATCAACCATTTTAATAACTTTGTATTGATTTTTGTATCAATTAGCATATTAATTCTGTTGAATCTAAATTCTTTTTAATATATATATTCTTTTTAACATATATATATATATATATATATTCTTTCCTCAATATTTTCTTCGATATTACTTTTTCTTTATTATAGAGAATACGTGTGTCTTATAATAATATGTGGGTTTGAACTTGCTCTTGAAAGCAGTAAGATGACTCTCTCCTCCTCCAAAATCAACAATCTCATAACCCTGCTTTTTCAGTGTTATAAGATCATCCATGTTAGCTATTTCTACTATCCTGTCAAACTCTTTTATAGTTATTCCTATGCTTGAATAATAATAATTCCTATTAGTCAACACATATCCTGCAGTCACACCACATATCTTTCCATCTACTATCATCACACGAGTATTGTATCCAATGAAATCATTCTCTATGGCAGTAAGATAATAATGATCGTAAGTTTTATCCGAACCATTTCGTTCTTTTTTCCATCTCTTAACAATATCCTTCAATATCTCTTTGTCTTCTGACTTGTATTCCCTGAATTCTATTTTATGTTCTCTGAATAATTTATTCCAGTAATAACGCATATCTTTCCAGTCTTTGCCTTCCATCTTGTCGCCATTCCATTTTTTCATGTCAAATACTGGCCAAACTAACGTATAATTTATTCTATTCACTTTATATTGTGAATCTGCTAGACCATTAATAACTTTCTTCCTGAATGATGTCTTGAATTCACACCATACTTTTTTTGCACCTTTAGAAAACATATAATCCAGACATTGTCTTAATAAAACAACAGATTCATTTTCTGGGGCAAGTACCCCTACAAAAATATACCATTCATCATCATTAGTATTATGTTTTGCAAGTATTGCTTTGTTATCCTCCCATATGAAATAATATGGCTTCTCCGAAGGTTCGATATTGTAAAGATAACAATAATAATAATGCTCTGCACAATTTCCATATTTAAGTATGGAACTCTCAATACGTTCTTTGTTCCCCATTATATCAGAAGTCACTTCCATCTTATTGAAAACACCTTTTATACATAAATTTCATAACTAGGGATAGTGAGTATTTTTATTTATTGCTATTTTTTCTTATGATTATCAATAGGCGTTTCAAGACTGATAGAATTAGAAGGTCCTGGAGTAGAAACAACAATATCTGTTTTGGCTGTCTCAGGCTTCAATATATTTTCCATTGGTTTCGGAGAAGGTAATATCCTTATAGTCATATTATTTCTCTCTAAAGCTTCATTAAATATTTTCATTATTAATTCATCATAAGTTAAACCAGCTTTCTGACTAGCAAAAGGCATAAAATCTGGTTGTTCATCTGGGCCAAGATATGGGCTTATACCGGGGTTAGGATTCATTTCAAGAACATAAGGAACACCATCATTGCTTAATCTAAAATCTATTCTCCCATAATCTCTACATCCAAGAACATTATATACTTGTAATGCTGTCCTTTTTATCCTGTATTCCTGGTATTTAGGCAACGAAGGAGGACACTCTATTGTAACTCCTTTCCATTCATCAGAATCTTTCAACCATTTAGCTTCATAACTATATACTTTTGATTCGTTGTTTGGCCAATTCTTGAAAACTACTTCAGACAACGGCAGCACCATAGCATTTCGTCCATTTCCAAGGATTCCAACAGTTATCTCTTTTCCATCTATAAATTCCTCTACTAATGCTGGCTGATCATAAGTTCTTAATATATAGCTCACTTTACTTCTTAATTCATCCTCATTTCTTACAACTGCATCTGCACCTATACCTATACTATTGTCCATGCATACAGGCTTAACTATTAATGGAAATTTTAGCTCAGGATCAAGCTTTTTATTTCGTGAATAAAAAACCTGGTAATTAGGCGTCAATATTCCATGATGCATCAATATTTCTTTTACTCGGACTTTATTTATGCATGTAGCAAGTGTCAAAGGACCAGAACCGGTATAGGGAATATTAAGAAGTTCAAGCATTGACGCTATGTGTGGCTCAAAAAGACTTGATCCATTAAATCTTTCACATACGTTGAATGCCATGTCTATATTTGACTTCCTCAATTCTTCGAAAGTCTTCTCATTAACATCAAAAAATACTGCCTCATGGCCTGCTGCTTCAAGAACTCTTTTAACAGCATTTCCGACCTCCATTAGGTCTTCTTCGACTTCTTTGTATTCAGTGTTTTCCTTGAAGAGATTAGATAATATGGCTACTTTCATTGATTCCCACCAGACAGGTTCATATGTAGATTTATAGGTAATAGATTTATAGGTAATATATTCTTTGATATTATATAATTTATATACATATCATTATAAAGTATGCTTAGAAATTCCGTTATAAGTATTATTTTTTTGAAAAACATAGAGCGCACTTTTTTTCTTTGACAATTATTTTTATTTTATTTTTAGTTTTTTAATTTTACTTAACTATTTTTTTAACAAATTCAAATTATTTTTGACAAATATTATTTTTGACAAATATTATTTTTGACAAATATTTTTTAGCAGACATAACCATTTTAGAGATTTTCTGCTAAAAAAATTAATAATTTATTTTATAAAAGAACTCATTTAAATATTTTATCATTAAGTAATCAGACGAAATATTTTTATTAAAACAAAAGAAATATTTTTTCTCGTCGAAAAAAATAGTAAAAAATTATGTAGAAAAATAATTTTTGATTCAAGAAAAAACAAGCAACAAAACAAGCAACAAAAAACAAAGAGTAAAACTGATTAAATGTTTTAAGAAAAGAATACTTCATGAAATTTTTTGAATGTTAAAATTTTTTATAAACTTAACAACAAATCTGACAATAAAACAAAAAACAAAAATTTTGTAAATTCGACGACAAAATTAACAATAACATTTATAAATGTATAAGAGGTTCATTTAATAACAAAATTAAAACAATTTACAGACGAGAAAACACTTGATGTTTAGAAAAATCTGGCAGGTAGAAAAATGAGTGAAGAATCTCAAAAAAATGTTGCGTCAAAAGAATATGATGCATCGCACATAGTGGTCCTTGGAGGACTTGATGCAGTAAGAAAAAGACCTTCTATGTATATAGGAAGCACTTCATCAAGAGGATTACACCATATGGTATACGAAATAGTGGATAACAGTATAGATGAAGCATTAGCAGGGTTCTGTACAAAAATTAAAGTAATAATATTGAAAGACAATTCTATAACTGTAGAAGACAATGGTCGAGGTATTCCTGTAGATATGCATCCAAAATATAATATGCCTGCGCTTGAAGTAGTCATGACAAAACTTCATGCAGGAGGGAAATTTGACAAAAACACATACAAAGTCTCAGGAGGACTTCACGGAGTAGGATTAAGCGTCGTATCAGCATTGTCTAAAGAACTATCAATAGAAGTAAAGAAAGAAGGCAAAATATATTTTCAAAGATATCAATACGGAAATCCAGTTACTAAATTAGAAACTATAGGAGAATGCGATATAAAAGATACGGGTACAAAAATTACATTCCTGCCAGATGACACCATATTTACTGAAAGAGTTTTCGATTTCAATATATTAGAGAACAGATTAAGAGAACTTGCATTCTTGAACAAAGGAGTAAAAATAACGTTAAGAGATGAACGCATAGAGGATAACGAGAAAGATACTGAGGGAAACATAAAAGTTAGAGAGAGAGAATATTATTATGAAGGTGGAATAATAAGTTTCGTAGAATTCTTGAACAAGAACAAGAAAACCATACATCCTCCTATATATATAGCTAAACAAAAAGACAAGATAGATGTAGAGATAGCACTACAATATTCAGATTCATATAATGAAAATGTATATTCCTTCGTTAATAACATAAATACTGTAGAGGGGGGAACACACCTAATCGGATTTAAGACTGCACTTACTAGGACACTCAATAATTACATAGAACATAGCAACAACTTCAAAGAAAAAATCAAATTAAGCAGTGATGATGTGAGAGAAGGATTGTCAGCAATAATTTCAGTAAAAGTCCCGGAACCTCAATTTGAGGGGCAAACAAAAACGAAACTTGGAAACAGCGAAGTAAAAGGCATTGTAGACAGCGTGGTCAGCACATCATTAAATGCATTCCTTGAAGAAAACCCTAAAACAGCAGTAATGATTATTGAAAAATCTTTGCTCGCTGCAAGAGCAAGAGAAGCGGCGAGAAAAGCAAGAGAATTAACAAGAAGAAAATCTGCATTAGAATTCTCTACACTCCCAGGAAAACTTGCAGACTGTTCAGAAAGTGATCCAACAAAATCGGAGTTATTTATAGTAGAGGGAGATTCTGCGGGTGGAAGTGCAAAACAAGGCAGAAAAAGAGAATTTCAGGCAATATTGCCGTTAAGAGGAAAAATACTAAATGTAGAAAAAGCCAGATTGTCCAAAATATTATCTAGTCAAGAAATAACCAACATAATAACTGCACTAGGCACAAGCATAGGCGAAGATTTCAACATACAGAAATTAAGGTATCATAAGATAATACTGATGGCAGATTCAGATGTCGACGGAAGCCATATAAGAACACTACTGCTGACATTCTTCTACAGGTATATGAAGCCGTTAATAGAGCAGGGGCATATATATCTTGCACAGCCACCGCTATATTTGATAAAAAAAGGTAATCAGAAATATTATTGCCTAAGTGATAAAGAAAAAGATGAATTGATAGCAAATATCGGAGAAGATGTAAACATTCAGAGATATAAGGGACTTGGAGAGATGAATCCGGAACAATTATGGGAGACAACAATGGACCCTGAATCTAGAACTATAAAAAAAGTAACTATTGAAGATGCAATAGAAGCAGATCAAATATTTGAGACGCTCATGGGTGACGATGTTGTTCCAAGAAGAGAATTTATTGAATCACATGCAAAAGAAGTGACCAATTTAGACATATAAAACGCTACATAAAAGTAATAAAATACCATATAAAAGTAATGATCATATAACGTATAAATGAAATATATAAATGTAATAAATTTAGATGTGTAAAGAACAATATTATATTAACAAAATTATATATTAAAAAAAATTATATTAAAAAGGTGAAATAATGAAATTTGAACAAGTAGAAAATCTGAATCTCAATAAAATGATAGATAAAAAGATAAAAAATAGTAAAGAATTCGAAACTAGAGAAGACTTCATAGCATACTGTGTCAAGAAAGAACTGGGAGTAAATTAAAATATTTGTATATATATTTATTATATTTTAGCAATAATATTAACAACGCTTCCGGATTTAATAAAGTTTAAAAATAAATTATTTTTCAACAAAACATGCTTGTAACACCATTAGAGATATTTGATATTTTTGTAACTGTTGCATTAGTAGGTTTTCTATTCATGGATACATTCAAGACACCAAAAAATGATAAAGATGATATACTTGAAAAATACTTAAATAAAAAATCTAGTTTCTCAAGGTTTAATTGGAAAGATTTCTGGTTCGCAGCAATGGTGACTGCACCAGCAATATTATTGCATGAATTAGGTCACAAAATAGTTGCATTAAGTTATGGATATGAAGCTACATTTCATGCGTTCTATGCAAACAGTACCACATTATTTTTAGGAGTGGTATCTATAGCTATGAAATTGATGAATTTCGGAGTAATATTCCTTGTTCCAGGATTTGTAAGTATAACGGGTATTGGAAGACCAGAACAAGCCGGACTAATAGCATTTGCCGGACCAGGTGTAAACATGTTGCTGTTTCTAATATCGTTCATAATTTTAAAAACACAAAAACTTAGTAATAAAGCAGTACATTATTGGGTTTTAACAAAAAATATAAATTTATTCCTGCTGATATTTAATCTATTGCCTATTCCTGGGTTTGACGGATTTACAGTATGGTCAAGTCTATGGAATAATATAATGTAAGTAATGTTAGGGTATAAATAGTGTGCTTTATATATGATACTTTATTAATATTTATTAATAAGACAATTTATTAAAACAATTAATATGAGGGATAATTGTGCAATGGTAGATTTAAAATGAAGACAGGACTCGTTCTCAGCGGTGGAGGAGCAAGAGGGTTTGCACAAATAGGAATTCTTAAAGTTTTGCGCAAGAACGGGATATATATAGATGCAATATCCGGATGCTCTGTAGGTGCACTTATTGGTGCATGCTATGCATATGACCAGAATCCAGAAAATATTGAGAAATTAATGCTTAAAATACAATCAAGCAAAGATGTATATGATTATTCATTTTCAATAAAAGGACTGATAAAAGGATACAAACTGCAACAATACATAACAGAATACTTTAAAGAGGGTAAAGACGTCAAATTCAAAGACTTGAAAATACCATTATCTATAAATGCTACAGACATAGTTTTAGGAGAAGAGATAATATTCAGTAAAGGACAACTTGTACCTGCAATAATGGCGTCCCTATCTTATCCAGGATTCTTCACAACAAGAAAAGTCGATAACAGAATATGTGTTGATGGAGGAGTGATAAATCCTCTGCCATTAGATCATCTTGAAGGAATGGATTATTTAATATTAGTTGATGTATCTGAAGAGAATAAAAATATAGATGAAGAATCTAATCTAAAAGATGTTATAATACAATCAACACTTATAATGCAAAAGAAACTTGTAGAGAATAAAATAAAAGAATGCAAAACAAAATATGCGATTATAAAACCTGACTTGAAAAATATTCCCATATTGGACTTTAAGCAATCTCCTAAACTTATCACAATAGGAGAAAAAGAAGCAGAAAAGCATATAGAAAGAATAAAGAGAGATATAGAAAAAATACAAAAAGAACTCCATAATATAAAATAAAATTTAAATAATCAGATATACTTAAGGAATTTAATCTTATATATACTACAAAACCAAAAAAAGAATATATTTCTAGATTTTGAAAAATATTTATGGTTTCCAAAATATTTATAAATACCCCAAAACTCCGTGGACTGTGATTAAAAATGGCAGATAAATGTATTTCATGTAAAACTTCATTGGCGAACAATAAGGGAGCAACAAAATTCCTATGCCCAAATTGTGGAAAACAAGAGATTGCAAGATGCGGCAAATGTAGAGAAATAGTTACAAAGTATAAATGCCCAGAATGCGGATTTGAGGGACCAAATTAGTTCTAGGTGAAAAAATGGGAACAGCAGTAGTCACATTAAGAATAATGCCAGAAGATCCGAATATAGACCTTAAAAAAATTGAACATGAGGCTTTGAATCTTATATCTGCATTTTCTGATGAGAGGCAAAAAAAAGTAGATATACAACCTGTTGCTTTCGGATTGAAATCATTAAAT
>Ga0101944_10005673_pt1 | contig 13902 bp, 11 predicted proteins | sample DewCreD2012metaG_FD_75245 | JGI IMG/M metagenome (GOLD analysis project Ga0101944, IMG submission 75245) | Hot spring sediment bacterial and archeal communities from British Columbia, Canada, to study Microbial Dark Matter (Phase II) - Dewar... ... | reverse complement strand
CACAGGGGAAATTATCACCGTGAAACCTGGATTCGGTTTTCAAAAGAACCATTAATCAGTGAAAAATCAGCGATTTTCGAGATAATCCTTGAACCAAAGGGCATCTGGAAGACATGCGTAACAATTTTACCCGTTCTTGAAGGTTCACCGCCTGAAATTTCATGTATCCAGGAGTCCATTGGATCACCATTCGGTTCATACAACCGTAAGAGCCACAAGGTAGCGGTAACAGAACTGGAATCGAAAGTCACTGCGGGTCCACTGCGAGACATTCCGTTGCTCGAAACCAATAACATTGCTTTAAAACAGGCTTATGACCAGGCAGTTAATGACCTGCAGGCATTACTAATTCATCAGGGAAATGGAAATTATATACTTGCAGCAGGAATACCCTGGTTTGTAGCCATATTCGGTCGAGATAGTATTATAAGTGCAATCCAGACAAAATTGCTCGGCACCGACCTAATGGTCGGCACAATCCATACTCTGGCAAGCCTGCAGGCAATCAATTACGATCCTTTCAGAGACGCTGAACCAGGGAAAATGCCCCACGAAGTGAGAAAAGGTGAACTTTCTTATTTCGAAGAGGTACCTCATACCAGGTACTATGGAAGCGTGGATGCTACACCTCTTTTTATCAGGTTATTATGGGAGACCTATCAATGGACTGGTGACAAAAATATTTTAAACCGCTTTTTACCACCAGCAGAAGCAGCTCTGGAATGGATTGACCGATGGGGAGATATTGATAATGACGGATTTGTAGAATATCGTCGGAGATCGCGCAAAGGTTTAAAAAATCAGGGATGGAAAGACTCATTCGATTCGATTTCTTTTGACGATGGCACTCTTGCAGAGGGAAGTATAGCGCTGGCTGAGGTCCAGGGTTATGTATATGATGCCAAAATAAAAATGGCAGAAATCTACCGGATTCTGGGGAATCCTGACAAAGCCCAGACTCTTGAATCTGAAGCCAGTAAGCTGCGCAGACAATTTAACGAAGTTTTCTGGATGCCTGATAAAGGATACTATGCTATAGCACTGGATGGTAAGAAACGCCAGGTGAACAGCATTTCATCCAATCCAGGACACTGTCTCTGGAGTGGTATCGTGGATGAAGAAAAAGCTCCTCTGGTAGCATCACGTTTAATGGCACCCGATATGTTTTCAGGCTGGGGTATCCGAACATTATCAACAGAAATGGCACGTTATAATCCTCTCTCGTATCACAATGGTAGTATCTGGCCTCATGACAATTCAATTATAGCTGCTGGATTGCACCGTTATGGTTTCGTCAAAGAAGCACACGAGATAATTAACGCATTACTGGAGGCCAGTTCATACTTTCCGCTCCATCGTCTGCCAGAACTGTTTTCAGGTTATCCTCGACGGGAACGCTCTTTCCCTGTACCCTACCCTACAGCAAACAGTCCACAGGCATGGGCATCTGGAGCAATTATTTATTTTCTGGAAATTCTGTTAGGGGTCACGCCTGCGGGAGACCGTCTTCTGCTTGAGGCTCCACGAGAAGGTTCTTCAATTAGACTGAGCGGCGTCAATTATCGGGGTAACAAATTCATTCTATAGCTGCTTCAAAAGTCTTCAGAATTTCACAGTATATGCTTTTGCTTCCTGTAAATATTTAAGTTAAAATTGGGTTATTTCAGGAGGTAAAGTAGCTGTGTTCAAGAAGATATTGATTGCTAACCGCGGTGAAATAGCCGTTAGAATAATGCGTACATGCAAAGAAATGGGAATCCGTACAGTTGCAATCTTCTCAGATGCCGATGTAGATTCACTGCATGTCAAGATGGCGGATGAAGCATATCCACTCGGTGAGCCTGAGAGCCAGTACAGTTACCTGAATGCAGAGAAAATCCTGGAAGTCGCAAGGAAAAGCCAGGCAGAAGCCATTCATCCCGGCTATGGATTCCTGGCAGAAAACCTTGAATTTGTGGAAAAATGTGAGCAATCAGGTCTAATATTCATTGGCCCAACCAGCAGATCAATGCTTAAGGTAAAACCAAAACATGCAGCACGTCATTTAATGACTCTCTTAAATATCCCGATAGTGCCAGGATATGATCAGACTCTGGTTGATTCCAGTCTTGAGCGCTTTAAGGAAATTCAAAATGTTGCCGATAACATTGGATATCCGGTTGTGGTTAAACCATCTGGTGGCGGAGGAGGTATTGGAATGACTGTCGCCCATAACCGTGATGAACTTGGTATGGCGGTTCGTTCGGTTGAAGAGCGTGGCAAAAAACTATTCGGTGTATCATCATTTTATATCGAAAAATTGCTTTCTGGTATTAAACATATCGAATTTCAGGTTCTTGCTGATAAATATGGTAATGTGGTTCACCTTGGTGAAAGGGATTGTTCAATACAACGGCGCTTTCAGAAAATTATTGAAGAAGCTCCCTGCTCGATTCTTTCCCCACGCTTAAGAATGAAAATGGGTGCTGCTGCTCTTGATATTGCACTAGCTTTACAATATACCAATGCTCTGACAGTTGAGTTTTTTTACATCCCAACTACCGAAGAATTTTACTTTAATGAAGTCAATACCAGATTACAGGTGGAACATTGTGTCACCGAGCTTGTAACAGACATCGATATAGTAAAAGAACAGATCAAAATAGCTGCCGGTGAACCATTAAGTTTTACTCAGGATGATATTAACCGTAAAGCATGGGCAATCGAATGTCGTATTACCGCTGAAAATGTCTCACGTAATTTTTTACCTAGCCCTGGAAAAATTACTCACTTACATCTTCCTCATGGCCTGGGATTACGGATAGATGAAGGCATTTATGAAGGTTATAACGTATCACATTATTATGACTCTTTGTTACTTAAGTTGATGGCATGGGGGAAGAGCCGTGATGAAGCAATATCAAGAATGAAACGGGCTCTGAATGAGATGAAGATAGAAGGGATAGAAACAAATATACCTTTCCATCGCGTTGCTCTTGAAGATCCTGTTTTCAGGAGTGGGAAATACACGACAGATTTTGTAGAAAAGCAGCAAATAGTTAAGAGAGTCCGCGAGCAGTTAGCGAAAGAAAAAATAAAAGGTTAAAAGAGTCTGAAAGAATTAACAGCCACTGTATACAGGAAAGGTGAGTAATTTTTTGGAAAGTTTTTCTTTCAACTTAGATTTTTGTGTCAAAAGAATTTTCTCTCTTTTTACTATCATTGATTCGTATCTGATAATATTGTAAGATTATTCTATATCGAATCATATACTTTTCAAGGTATCGAGGTGTAAATTGGAAGATACTAGCAAAATAATCGAATGGTGGCAAAAGGATCAGGGCAGAGAAGCCAGATTAAGAAGAAGGAAGATTATCAGATTCACCATTCTTGGTGTAGTCTTGATCCTGTTAATTGTAGTAGGATTCTATTTCTTTACCGATTTTCTGGCAAAACCAATCCAGAGCCTGAATTCCAATTCAAAACCCGAAGAATGGGCGATGTTCGGCAGGGATCTTAGCCACACCAGCGTCGTAGATGCCACTACATTTGAACTACAGGGTAAAGTTACCAGGATACTATCAACCGGAGAAATCATTCATTCATCACCTGTAATCGTTGGAAACATGCTTTATGTCGGATCCAGGAATGGAATATTTTACGCACTTAACAAAGATACAGGCGAAAAGGTCTGGGAATTTGCCACCGGATCATGGGTGGAATCCTCTCCAGCAGTAGTAAACAAAACAGTTTATTTTGGCTCGAACGATGGCTTCTTCTACGCTCTGGATGCCCTTACTGGCAAGAAACTCTGGGATTTTCATACTAAATATCCAGTGAAATCTTCCCCGGCAGTAGTTGGGAATATGGTCTATTTTGGCTGTGATGATTTTTCTATTTACGCGGTTAATGCGGTGAATGGGAAGCGGATGTGGAAGGTAGAAACAAATGATTCTGTCTCCTCTTCACCTGCCATTGCCAACGGGATTTTATACGCTGGTTCAATGGACGGGACCTTTTATGCAATCGATGCTCGAAGCGGTCGAGTAAGATTAAGATTTCCTACCAATAGACCAATAATCTCCTCACCCGCAGTCAAGGAAGAAACTGTATTCTTTAATACAACGAATGGAATACTTTACGCTGTAGATGGAAAGGCGAAAAACTGGCTCTGGGAGAATAAGATCAGGCCGAATTGGATGGTACTGTATCTTTACGGTGCTGCTCCCCAACCTCCTCCACCTTCGGGATTTTTGTGGACAATTAATTTCAACTCAGCTACATCATCGTCTCCGGTTATTTCAGGCGATACCATTTTTCTCGGAGTTGGCACCAGGATAGTTTCTGTAGATATTAATAGCCATGCGAAGCTCTGGGAATTTACAGCCGATAGATTGTTCAGTTCTCCTCCTGTTGTACTGGATGGCAGGGTGTATGCCGCGAATGAAAACGGGCACTTATATATACTTGATGCAAAATCTGGATCCAGGTTGATGGATATTCAGGTAGGCGGAAAAATCACTTCATTGCCTGTAATATCTGGAAATACCATTTATATCAGCTCGGAAGATGGGAATCTATACGCGATAAATTAAACAAGTTTTATATTTATAATGTTTCCTTACCTGAACTTGCCCGGATAATGTTATATCCGGGCAAGTTTTTTGCTGACGTCGCATGAGATTTATGTATTTTCTGCGGGCGTAGGTTAAAATTAGCTTTGTAATATTACGAGAACTTCTTCAAATAGAATTCCCTTGAGAATAAAACCTGATCGAACCAATTATAAATGGTATATTTTAGCCCTTACTATGCTCACTTACGGGGTTATTGCCGGATTGGAGAGGATGTGCATGCCTGTCCTCTTCAAAGAGATATCGGATGACCTTGGTTTAAGTGTGGCTCAAATTGGAATTATCTGGGGGCTGGACCCCCTCGCCGGAGTGTTTATTGGCTTACCGGGTGGGTTACTGGCAGATCGGTTTGGTGTTAAACGAATGTTAGCCATAGTTTGTCTGCTCTCTGGAATTTTCGGCGCATTGAGGGGCTTGTCAATCGATTTTCTTACAATGTCGGTATCCATGTTCCTTTTCGGTTTAATGGCAGCCACGACTCCCAGTATTGCACCCAAAGTCACAGCGCAGTGGTTCAGCCGCAATCAACTCGGGTTAACCAATGCCCTGCTGGCAATTTCCTGGTCAGTTGGCTCTATGATCGCAACCATGACAAGTGCCACTGTACTTTCACCTTTACTGGGAGGCTGGAGAAACGTAATCTTTGCCATGGGAATCCCCGCAATTGTTGCAGGATTGCTCTGGTTTACTACTGGTAAGGAACCTCATGATGAGATGAAATCTTCCAGGCTGGCATCGGTTTCATTTCGTGAGACACTCCTAAAAGTTATCAGACTGAAGGAAGTATGGGTGATTGGTTTCCTGCAGTTTACTCAATGGGGTGCTAACATGGGCTTAAGTGGCTACCTCTCATATTATTTAAAAAACACCGGATGGACTGCAGCCGGAGCAGATAGTGCAGTGACCCTGATAAGTGCTGCAAGCTTGGCTGGAGTAATACCGATGGTCATTCTTGCGGACAGAATCGGATCCCGTAAAAAAATGCTATTCTTTTCGGTAGTAGTAATGTCTCTAAGTCTGCTTCTTTTGCCATTTACCAGAGGAGTCATGGTTTATATCGTTCTGGTCATCAGTTGTTTCCTGCGCGCAGGTTTGCCAGCTTTGTTCAATACTCTAGTTATCGAAATTAAAGGCATCGGTTCCCAGTATGGGGGCTCGGCTATCGGATTAGCCAGCACTATTGGCATGATAGGTGCATTTATAGGTCCACCGCTGGGCAACAGCTTTGCTTCAAGCACACATCCTGAATTGCCCTTCTTTTTCTGGGCAGCATTTTCGTCTATCGGTCTTCCGCTCTTCATTTTTCTAAGAAAGAGCTCAGGATAAGAAGACTAACCACTAACATTTTCATAACTACGATTAATCTTAAATATAGTAGAAAACGGATAATCTGTAGCAATAATAGCATATGCTTTACCGATATTTTATAATAGCAGTGTACAGAGGAAAGTTGGAGGAAAAATGAATAATCCGAACGGACCATATCCCGGACGTCAATTATTTCTTGGTCTTACAGTGAATAATAGCCCATGTTTCGCCTATCTGGTGACCGGTCGTTCTCCTGCCAGTCGAGAGAGAATGGCTGTCAGGATTGAAAACGGTATTAGAATTGGCCCCATCAGTAATGTCAGGTACGATCCACTAAGACATTATAATGCTGTAAAGTACGATCAGGGGTCAGGGATACTTGTTGTTACCAATGGGATTCAAACCGAAGCTATTTTCGAGACCTACAAATTGATTTATAACACTGGCAACTTCCCGGAAGAAATTTATCTAAAAATTATTTTGCAGGGAGCTGGAGCTGAACCTGACCCGCCATTAAACACTCCGCGGATTGCAGGAGTCATAACCAGAACTAAAGAAGGACAGCCAATCTTTTTCATCGGAATCAAACCTTATAACATGGAAGCAAAAACCTGGCGGATTTCCGTTTCAGCCGGTAAACTCAGCGGGATTTCCACCTACCAGGGAAACATCGATAATCCTGCGGCTTTTGACCCGGGTCGAGGACTGCCTGTCCTTGAATTTGCGGGCAGAACTCCACAGGAATTAGCAAGATTTATTTTTGATATCTCAGAAGCTAAATATAATGGCTCTGATATCCGTGTCTGTTCAGCAGGTGGCATTCTTACCAATCAGGGATGGAATATCGAAATAATCAACGTGGTTGCAGTTTAACATGGACTTCAACGAAACCGGCACCAATTCCAGTGCTGTAGTGATTGATCTCGATGGTACTCTGCTCAATAATAGTTCCCTGATCTCGGAAAGGAATAGGCAGGCTATTTTGAAATTAGTCAGTCTTGGAATCCCTGTTATTATTGCAACTTCTCGTTCAGCAAGAAGTACAGGCTATATTTGTGGACCAGAGATCGGGAGCAAGTGCACACTGGTTGTTCTTAACGGGGCAATTGGCAAGGCTGCAAATCCACTTTCCGGAAACATTTTTGAGACAATCCCATCAGATACAGCACAGAATATAGTTGACATAATACTGTATTTTGATCCGAATATTAGGGTTACCATTGAACTGGATGGATTTTTTTTCGGTGCAAACTGGAATGACAGTCCTGAGCAGCTCTGGACATTAAACTCAGCCACTCCTGATATGATATTACCTTTCAGGGAAGTATTAAGCAGAAATCCTGCCAAAATAGCTGCCAGATGTACTGAGCATGATCTATCTGAATTGAACAATGAAATATCGAGAAAATTCAACGAAATAGTAAATGTTATACCGTCAAACCAGAACACATTTCTAAATATTATTAGCAAAAAGGCATCTAAATCCGAGACTGTAAAAAGATTATTAAAATCAAAAAATATAGAAATGAAAGAAGTAATAGCCTTTGGTGATGATATTCCTGATTATGACTTACTCTATGCTTGTGGATTTCCGGTGGCCATGGCAAATGCAGTCCCTGAAATTAAATCTATTTGCCGGTACCAGACTTTAAGCAACGAGGAGGATGGGGTGGGAATCTTTCTGGAGAAGTTGTTGGAAAATAATTACGGATTATCTTTTTCTTGAAAATATACTGATAGGTCATAAAATTGTGAACTTTAAACATTGTCCTGAAAGTTGATAGTGATATCTTGTTTAAGAAAATCATTATTAAGGTGCTAAATTGGCAAATAATAATCTCGAGTCTGCAACTCAAGTGAACCAGGGACATAAAATTTTCTACGGGTGGTATATTGTAGGACTGGCAATTGTTTCCATGATGCTGATTTACGGCATCAGAAGTTCTTTCTCAATCTTTTTTCAACCTATCCTCGATCAATTCCACTGGAGCAGGGGAAGCACCTCCCTAATGCTATCATTAAATATACTGGTTTACGGACTGTTCGCTCCTTTTGCTGGTAGTCTTGGTGATCGCTGGAAACCCCGCCGGATGGTAATGATAGGAGCCATCATTCTTGGATTGGCTACTGCAGGTTGTGGCTTCGCTACTCAAATCTGGCATTTTTATCTCCTTTTTGGCGTGATTTCACCAATTGGTACAGCATGCTGTGGAACTCCCCTGCTCACACCAGCGATATCCAACTGGTTTTCCAGAAGAAGACAGCTTGCGATCAGTATGGGACAAATTGGTGGCGGGCTCAGCTTCGCCTATGGACTCCTTGCTGAAACTGTAATTTCACACTTGGGATGGAGACCGGCTTATTTTGTTTTGGCAGCAATTTTGCTTGCCATCCTGCTTCCACTTTATTTCTTCGTTTTCTATCATCGCCCATCTGATAAAGGGCTTGTTCCCGATGGGGGAACGGCGACAGAAGAAAGCAAAAAGATTATTCTCAGGCAGACAGTAGTTAAAAATTGGGATTTTAAATCAGCTATCAAATCTTACCGATTGTGGATGCTCGTTCTGGCAGATTTCTTTTACTGGGGACTGGGTAATTATCTGGTCATTGCTCATCAAGTAAAATTTGCTCAGGACGCCGGCTACAGTAGCCTTTTTGCAACATCTGTTTTTGCTTTATTTGGCATCATTTCTATCGCCGGTCAAATTGCAGCTCCGATCGCCGATTGGATTGGACGTGAAAAAACTGTCACACTCGCATCAATACTGGCAATTGGTGCTGTATTGGCCCTTATTTCCGTTCACGATACCTCTCAACCCTGGTTATTGTATGCTTACGCTGTTTGTTCTGGTTTCGCCACAGGACTGTTCTCTCCAACCATCTTTACGGGCGTTGCCGACATTTTTTATGGTCGCAGTTATGGCGCAATTAGCTCACTATTGCTCACCGGAGTGGGAATCGGTGGAGCAATTGGGCCTTGGCTCGGTGGTTATATATTCGATGTTACGGATAGCTATTTTACCGCTTTCCTCATTTCAATCGCCGGTTTTGGTCTTGCGTGTGTTTGCTTCTGGATCGCTGCGCCACGTCGTGAATTCAGGGCACGCTCGAACGGACGTCAGTAAATAGTTAAAATGATAAAAATTAACTTATTTTCCTCCCTACAGAGAGAATATAAAGAGGAGTCTCTTTTTCATCCATTTTCAACAATTTTTTAACCTGATCATCATGAAATGCCCCGATGGTCACTACTCCCAATCCCAGTGCTGTAGCCTGCAAACATACGTTTTGAGCAGAATGTCCTACTTCAAGGTGAACATAACGGATGCCACGATCTCCATATTTTACTGTTGTTCGTTCGTAAAACGCAGATATGATCAAGTTTACCGCGGCATTCTTCACAGGAGACTGTCCGAGTGCTGCTTTTGACAAACTGTCACTCAAGTCCCCTTCAATTATCATGGTCAATTTATGCCCTTGAGGTTCATAAAGATAAACTCCAGGCAACAGGTTTTCAACATTTTTGACAGCCAGATAAATCTCAAGAGGATACAATGCGCCGGCTGATGGAGCGGTTCTTCGCTCATCCTCGGCAGTTATACCTTGCGCTGCCCAGAGCAATTGGGAAATCTGAGAAAGGTTCATAGGGTCCGTGGAATATTCTCGGATGGATCTTCTTCTCAGCACCGCTTCTTCTAATGACATATCTCCCGAAAAACGTGGATCTGGCAAATCAAAAATTAAAGAACTCGATTCAGGTCTGGAATTAATACTGGAAGTAATAGGAATGCTCTGGTTATACGATTTAAAACATCCAGTTAACAGCAATGCCAGGATAATCAGCGAAACCATCCATCTCTCCATTCTTTCACCTCCTGAAAATGCTGCGGTTTGATAATTCTTAATTCTCCAGAAATCAGCACAATATTAATTTCTGCATTCAATAGGTGGCTGATTTCTGGAGGGTAACAGTAACAGTATTATTCACACCAGCCGTAACTACCACATCAATTGTCTGAGGTTCATAGTCAAATCTGCTGATTTGAAATTCATAATTTCCTGCTTTTATCCCATTAAATAGCACCATACCATCATAATTTGTTATGCCAGTCACTTTTAATTGGTTCTCAGGAGAATTTTGGGAAACAACTTTGGCACCGTTCAATGAATTTCCAGATTCATCACGGACAAAGAAACTTAGATTTCCTGCCATATCTCCATCTGAAAATGTTGAAACAGGAGTACCTGAGCACGTATAAATCGGCAAAGTAAATAATACAACGCTCAATAAAAGAAAAAAGGCTTTTTTCAGGTTAAACATTTTTAATCCTTTACGGGCAGCGATAGAGGGAACTATAAAAGATTATACCGTTAATTTCAAGGAGATTTCATAAACATTTATCAAAAGCCGGACATATGCTATAATTTCGTAATAGCGTGGGGATATAGCTTAGCTGGGAGAGCGCTGCGTTCGCATCGCAGAGGTCGGGGGTTCGAATCCCCCTATCTCCACCATTGGTAATAGTATTACCAATCTGGCATTTTTATTTCCAAAGTTTAGCTTCAGGTTTTCTAGCCCCTCGGTTGTCGAATAATTCTCCTTCGTGAAACACTGGTAATAATATTGCCATTACGCTGGCGGGAGACCTTAGGGGACAATGGTGAATGGTCGTGGATTCCGAAATGCCGAGTAGTGAAAAATTGTCTGAAGATTATGGGTTTGCTACAATGTAAGCGTGTTTGTTTTTACCGGTTTTCATTACAAATCATGTAGAAATTCAGGAGAAAAAATATTAATGAAAAGTACTCGCAGTTCATTTATATTGATATTTATTATTCTAGTGGCGTCTATATTTGTATCCTCTTGTGCGGGTAAATCGGAGGGCGTCGCCTGGAAGTACCAAAATAAGATAACTCAACCACTGGAGGTAGTAGCTTCCCAGCAGGAGGTTAAAGCTGGTGACCTGGCTACCCATCAATTCCAGTTAACCATACCGGCTAATGCGTTTGATTCGGCAATCAGGATTACCGTTCAAACACCTAAAGAAGTACCTGTTGTCAACAGCAAAGAATTTACTCCGATAGGAGCCCCCATCGAAGTCGGTGGCGCTGCAACGCGCTTGAATCAGCCAGCAGTTTTGACCTTTCAGGTTGATAATAGCAAATATGCTTCCGACCTCAAAGCCAAGAGCATCTGGGTTGCCTATTACGATGGCGATAAGTGGACCTATTTCAAGCCATCAAGTACAGATACAGCCAACGGGATTGTGATTTACCACACTTTTCATTTCAGCCTTTTTGGAGCCGGGAAAATCAGTGTTGAGGAAAGAATCAGTCAGTATGCCCACAGCCAAGCTTTGGGCAAGCTTGCGCAGGACAAGGTGGATGACGTGGTGGATGAGATGGTGAAGAACACCGTGGAATACATGCTGAAAAAACGGATGGGCCTGGATGATGAAGCTGCGGAGAATTCGATTAAGTTCAAGATAATGTCCAGCCTGGCTAATGATGATGAATACAAAGACCTAATTGATAAGTTCCAGGAAGGGGATGTCACCGGTTTTAATGAGACATTTAATGTATTTGTGGGTAAGAAGATTGCCGAAAACCTGGAAGATTCCATATGGAAAAGCACCCTGGAGTTTGTCTCCGATTCCGGGGACCTGATAAAGGCGGCGTCTGAGGCGGCCGGATATGCCGCTGAAGGGCAATATCTGGAGGCGGGCCGGATATTGGGCACACAGATTGCCGAAGAGTTTATGATAACGAAAATAATTCAGTCAGGTGTGGAAATTGTCCAGTACAACATTGACGCCTGGAAAGATGCCGAGATAGAGGCAGCTTATGAAGCTTATAAAAACGGCGCGGATAACAAATTCTTCGGTTATAACGTGGATGCCGGCGATTTTGATGCCGTCTGGAACCAGATGCGGGGTATTGCCACGCGGCTGGAGTCGGAAGCGGTCAACCGGGAGATAGCCCGGCGGGAAAGCATGGGGATGCCAGCGCCAACGGATAAAGACCTGGATAAAGTAAGGGCGCAGGTAAGGGAAAATCTAAAGGAACAGTTTGAAAACAGGCTCAAGAGTGAGGCGGAAATTGAGAAAAACGAGGCTAAAATCAAGGCGCTGGTGATAAAATTCGAGGAAAGCCGACTGCTGGAAAACGCGATGTACGGTTATGATGACACCTATGATGACATGGAGTCTCGGCTGGACAAGCTTTTCCATTTAACCCAGAAGATATTGAGGGACACCGGAAGAAAAGACTGGAACCTGACTGCTTTCACCAATGAAAGAGAAATCTCCGCCAACGATGTTATTGCTCTCATCAAAGCCTGGTATTCCACCAACGGCCGGGAAGAATATGCGAAAATGCTCAAGGAACGCTTCAAAATCGGGATTGAAGAAAATACCGGTATCAAAGGTGATTTTAGGCTTATCCCAGTTTTCAATTCCCCACAGCAGCTTAAGGGGCTAGGAGTTGATGAAAAACTTATTAAAGATGCTGGCCCGATTGATGTAATCGGCGGTGTATTTTCCACCCAATCCACAGTAGCCAATTATGAGAGCGCGAACAATCCGGACGGCATTACGTTGCATTTCCCCAGTGGCCAGTGTGTAATTTCTGGTACCTATAATTCCACTAATGGTTTTCTCAAGGGAACCGTAGCTTACGGTTATTACCAAGAAGAGAAGGACACCAAGAGGACCTTTGAAGCAACCGTCCCATTTGAAGCAACTATAAGCAACAATGATAAAACTGTTACATTGAGTCTCAAAGGAACTGGCAAACAGACAGAACAGCTTAGATTTATCAATAACAAGGGTGAGTACACCTGGACAAAACCGCGTGTAGAGGATTGGCAGCTTGATTGGGATATCCAGTTTGAAGTAGAGATTATCCGTAAATAGGCGCCTTAGAGAGCGCATTAGGGCAAATAGGTAGAAAAAACAAGACCGGCGTTTAAAAGAATAACGCTGGTTCAATAACCCTCGTCGAACGAATTTATATAAAGAATGCTTGGGAAAGCCTGATACAACGATAAGTGCCGGGGGCCAACCTATGGGTGTAAGATTTACAAAGAAAAACAAGCAAACATATAATAGCTAAAATTCTAAGCCCCGGCAGGCTTTATTCTTAGCCGCGTGAGTAAGTTGCTCTCAACTGCTGCACCGCCGGTATTAAGTGCTTCTTCTCAAACATTTATTCGGGAACTGTCCCCCAATGCCCACCAGAGGTATCAATAGGTAGAACTGCTACATCCTGCCAACCGTCCGTGTCCTGCACCAGCGGCAACTTATAATGGATTGTCACCTGTTTACCTTCCGTCTCGATGCGCCTGATATACGAACGCAGGAAAGCCTTTCTCTCGGTGAGGCTGGATTCCACAAGCAATTGACGCAAATCCTGGGCATGTTTCTTGATGAGATCGACATTCAGAGGCTGGACTCCTTTGGAGGCTAAATCGGCCTCTATGTTTGCTTGGGATTTTTCCAGCTCAGTGAGGCGGGCTTTCAACTCCTTGATTCTTGGCGAGAGGTCGTCCAGGTCAACCTTGCCGGTTTCCAGGGCATCATAAAGATTGCAGAGAGTCATCGAGGAGGAAGTTCAGAGCTATTTGAGAGACCTGCTCCAGCAATCCTATAACCCGCAAGATTTGCTGCGTTTTGTGGGCGGCATAGGCGCTGACCCTTCCTGGCTCACCGGTCTGCAGGGTCAGCCAGCAGGGTTTAACCCCTACCGTGTGCTGGGACTGGAGAAGACAGCAACAGACGAAGAGGTTAAAAAGCGCTATCGGGAGCTACTTTTGAAGCTGCACCCGGATACTGCCGGCGTTAAAGGCAACGACTTTCTGCTCCAGATGATGCTGGCGGCCTACCAACAGAAAGCCCGAGAGAGGGGCTGGCAGTGAAGCGGTAGAAGGAACCTGTCTCAATTTACTGGGTAAGAAGGATAAACCAGATGGCGAAGTTTATCT
>Ga0101944_10005672_pt1 | contig 13903 bp, 12 predicted proteins | sample DewCreD2012metaG_FD_75245 | JGI IMG/M metagenome (GOLD analysis project Ga0101944, IMG submission 75245) | Hot spring sediment bacterial and archeal communities from British Columbia, Canada, to study Microbial Dark Matter (Phase II) - Dewar... ... | reverse complement strand
CAGCCCCTCTCCCAGAGGGAGAGGGGGGCAAAGGTACGGGCTTCCTCTCACCCAGCGGGGGATGGGTCAGGGGTGAGGGCCGGTCTGAAGTCCGCCCGCGCCTGGCTGCCCAGACCGATGTGGACGCCCTGTGGGAGAATCTCGATGTGATTGACTGCTTCGCCACCGACCACGCCCCGCACACCCTGGCTGAAAAAGACGGCCCCAACCCTCCGCCCGGTTTCCCCGGCCTCGAAACGCTCCTGCCGCTGCTGTTGACGGCAGCGGAGGAGGGGCGATTGACCATTGATGACATTATCCAAAAATCGGTCATCAACCCGCGCAAGATTTTCCACCTGCCCGAACAGCCCGAAACCTGGGTCGAAGTGGACGAAACCGCCCAATACGAAATCCGCGCCAGCGAGATGAAATCACGCTGCGGCTGGACCCCCTTCGAGGGCTGGAAAGTGAGAGGAAAAGTGAGAAAAGTCGTTCTGCGCGGGCGCGAGGTCTTCAGAGATGGCGAAATCTTGGCAGAGCCGGGTTTTGGCCGGGACGTGAGAGCCTGTTGAACCATCTGGAATCAAAAAGGGCGACGGTGTTTCGCCTGTCGCCCTTTTTTCTGTGCCTTTTGGTTTAGCCCATCAGGTTCGCAAGCAACCGCAATGGTAGTTTGATTAGGGGAAGCCAGCCAGGCAGTCGGTCTTCGCGTAGGTGGGTTGCCTGCGGCCTGGCCAGCCCGGCATATTCTTGCGTCATATAGAATCGCCGCTTATCATGTTCAAGCGCAGCCATTTTTATTTCATAAGCGCTTCTCCAGGCTGGGCGTTTTTCTGCGTTTGTGTGGTGATAGATAGTAAGCATCGCGTTTTCCTTTCTTAAAAACGAAACAAGTCTTTTACCATTCGAAAGTCATCTTCGCAGTGTGCAAAGATTCACGAGGAGTAGTACCCTGTTGATGGGTGTTTCCTGCGCGTTCTTCGACGCCTGCGAGGTTAGCTGTCGGGCTGGAACAGAAGACTTGCTCTACAACGCGATGACGTTGTTTCGCCCCGGGAGTGGGTTCCCCGCTCGAAAAGATTCGGCGTAATTTTCAAATTTCTGGTATGAAATATAGCACAAAGTTTTTCAGAATGCAACCCAATTTTGTCAAAATTACCCGTTTAGGTGATAGCAAAAACTCATACCCAGTTACCACAACAATCCACAAGTGTGTTACAGTTACATCATCAATATCACCCTCAAGGAATGCAAGCGCGCTTGCATCACACGGCTTGCCTTCGGGGATTCTCTGCAAGAAAGAAAATTTCACCATGTCCCTGAGTTTACGCGCCCGTTTTTGGCGGCGGGTTCTGCGCCGCATGTACAACGAACAATTGGCCGAACTTGCCGACAGCCGGCTGCGAGAAGCCAATCTCGCAGCGTTCAGCCGCCATGTCACGCGCGGAGTGCGCATTGAACGGTTCGAGATAGAGGGCCTGCCCGCCGCCTGGCTGGGTCCAGAAAGCAAGCCCGATGCCCAAATCGTTCTCTACCTGCACGGCGGCGGGTACGTTTCCGGTTCCATCAACTCGCACCTGATTCTCTGCTTGCCTATGACGCAGGCGATTCATCGAAATATCCTGTTCCCCGAATACCGCCTTGCGCCTGAACATCCCTTCCCGGCCGCGCTGGAAGATGCGCTGGTAGTATACCGCTGGCTGTTGCGCGAGGGCTATTCCCCGCAAAATATCGTCATTGCCGGCGATTCGGCCGGCGGTGGGTTGGGACTTGCCACCACCCTGGCCTTGCGCGATGCAGGTGATCCCCTTCCGGCAGCGGTCATCTGCCTCTCGCCTTGGGCTGACCTGACCAACTCGGGGCAGAGTCACATTACCAAAGCGGCTGCCGAACCGTTGCTCAAAACGGAGGTGCTCAAACAATGGGCGGCCTGGTATGCGGATTCGACCCCACTTACGCACCCGTTTGTTTCGCCTGTTTATGCTGACTTTCACGGCTTCCCGCCCCTTTTCATTCAGGTCGGCAGCGACGAGATTCTGCTCGATGACGCGCGCCGGCTGGCAGAAAAAGCCCGCGCCGATGGGGTGGATGTCACGCTCAGCGTTTGGGACGGCCTGTGGCACGTCTGGCACGCTCTGGGTGGGCTTACGCCCGAAAGCACGCAAGCATTCAAGGAAATTGGGGAATTTCTCCGAACAAAAATCCCTTCGGGTAAGTAAGCAATGCGACTCAACCAAGATTTCTTCGCCGGGGCGCGCACCGCCCTCCCCATCCTGCTCGGCGTCGTGCCGTTTGCCATGATTTCGGGCGCAGCCGCCGTCAGCGTTGGCCTGTCGGCCTTCGAAGCGGTCGGCATGTCGTTCCTCGTCTTTGCCGGGGCCTCGCAGTTGGTTGTCTTCCAATTGATGAGCGCAGGCAGTCCCTGGATTATCATGCTGCTCACAGCCTGGGTGATCAACCTGCGTTTTATGATGTACAGCGCCACGCTTGCGCCCTACCTGCAACGGCTGCCGACCTGGCAAAAGGCCCCCCTGGCCTACATGCTCTCTGACCAGGCCTTTGGCGTCAGCATGGGACGTTTCGTGACCGACGAAACCGTCAGCCGCCGCTGGTTCTACTTTGGCGCGGCCCTCACCGTCTGGACAACCTGGCAGGTCAGCGCCGTCACCGGCGCGCTGTTAGGAAAGTTAATCCCCGATAGTTGGGGCTTCGAGTTTGCCTTCCCGCTCAGTTTCATGGCCCTGATGTTCGGCGCGTTGCGCGACCGCCCGGCGGTGATTGCCGCCCTTACCGGCGGCCTGGTGGCGGTCCTGGCAAAGGGCCTGCCCTATAACCTGGGACTGGTGCTGGCCTCCTTACTTGGAATCGCTGCCGGAACCCTGGCCGAAACCATCGAAGCCCGTCGAAGGAGACCGTTATGAGCGCGGCCTCGCTCTGGCTCCTGTTCCTCGCCATCGGGCTGGGGACATTTTCCATGCGTTTCTCATTCATTTACTTGTTCGGCAGAATCACCATGCCCGAATGGTTGCGGCGCGCCCTGAAATACGTCCCGGCAGCCGTGCTGGCCGCTCTCGTTTTCCCGGCCCTCACCCACCCGGCGGGAACGCTCGATATTTCCCTCAACAACCTGCGCCTGCTGGCCGGGTTGGGCGGCGCCATCGTGGCCTGGAAAACCCGCAACGTTTTGTGGACTCTCATAACCGGCATGACGCTGCTCTGGATTTTGCAAGCACTGGGATAAGGAGATAAGGAAACTGGTAAACAGGAAAACAGGAAAACAGGAAAACAGGTAAACAGGTAAACAGGTAAATTGGTAAACAGGAAAACAGGTAAACAGGTAAACAGGAAAACTCGATAATCAGTAAATCCGCAATCCAAAATCTAAAATCTAAAATCGCTATGAACCTCGACGACCTTTCCCTTCTTTCCCAACTCGACCCCCAAAACATGCTGGCGGAAATCGACAACCTGCCCCAGCAACTCGCCACAGCCTGGCAACTCGGCCAAAGCCTGCCGCTGCCTCAAACGGACGCGCCCATCGAACGCATTGTCCTCTCGGGCATGGGCGGCTCGGCCATCGGCGCCGATTTGCTGGCCGCCTACGCTGCTGAAACCTGTCCCGTCCCGGTCATCGTCCACCGTGATTACGGCCTGCCGGCCTTCGCCAACGGCCCAGGAACGCTGCTCGTGGCCTCGTCACACTCCGGCAATACCGAAGAAACGCTCGACTCATTCAACACGGCTCTCCAGCGTGGCTGCGCGGCTTTGGCAATCACCACTGGCGGCAAACTGGCCCAGGCAGCCGCCTCCGCGAACACCCCGCTCTGGACGTTCACCCATCAGGGCCAGCCGCGCGCCGCAGTCGGTTATTCCTTTGGGCTTTTGCTGGCCCTCTTTAGCCGCCTGAGATTGATACCCGACCAGGTTGATGAAGTTGCCGGCGCGGTCGAATCCATGCGGCAGCAGCAAGCCAACCTGCGGGCCGAAATCCCCGCCGCCCTCAACCCTGCCAAGCGTTACGCCGGGCAACTGGTCGGGCGCTGGGTAACGGTTTTTGGCTCCGGCGCGCTCGCTCCGGTTGCCCGGCGCTGGAAGACCCAAATCAACGAACTCGCCAAAGCCCCCGCCAATTTCGAGTTCCTGCCCGAAGCCGACCACAACGCCCTGGCCGCTCTTGCCAACCCCGCCGACCTGCTCCAAAGCCGTACCCTGGCGATGTTCCTGGTCGCCCCTTCCGACCATCCGCGCAACCGTCTGCGCAGCGAATTCACTCGGCAGGTCTTCATGCTTGAAGGCTCCAACACCGATTTTTACCTGGCAAAAGGCAATTCCAAACTTGCCCACATGTTCACCGCACTCCATTTTGGAGACTACCTTGCCTACTATCTCGCCATCGCCTACCAGACCGACCCCACCCCGGTCGAAGCCCTCGCGCACCTGAAAGAAATGCTCGCCAACGCAAAAGACTCCAACGTCTCCTGACGTTGGAAATCCAAAATCTGGAGATTTTGGAGTCCATGAAAACCTCCCGCCTCGTTCCCCTGGCTGCCTGGGGACTGGTTGCCCTCGGCATCGCCCTGCGCCTGCGCCAATATCTCGCCAACCGCTCGCTGTGGCTCGACGAGGCCATGCTGGCCTTGAACATCATCCATAAAGACGTTTGGGGGCTTTTGGGAAAACTGGACTACGAACAGGGCGCGCCCCTCGGCTTCCTCCTGCTCGAAAAACTTGCCGCCACCCTGCTCGGAGACGGGGAACGCGCCTTGCGCCTGCTTCCGTTACTGGCAGGCTGCGCCTCGCTGATATTTTTTTACCTGCTCACCCGTCAGATTCTCCGTTCCCCCAGCCTGCTCACCGCCCTGGCCCTCTTTGCCCTCAGCCCCACCCTGGTTTACTATTCCTCCGAAGTCAAACAATACGCCCTGGATGTCTTCTTCGCCGTCCTACTGCTTTATCTGTTTACTCGTCACTCCTCACTTGCCACACGTAATTCATCACTCATCACTCATCATTTCTCACTCATCATTCATCATTCTGCCTTCCTCCTCGCCCCCTGGTTCTCCCATCCTGCCATCTTCGTCTTGGCCGCCATTGGCCTGACCCTCCTCGTCCAGAACCGCCGCAATCCCATCCCTACCCTGGCGATGGGCGCGGGTTGGCTGGTCAGTTTTGGGGCGTTATACCTCGTCAGCCTGCGTGGCCTCTCCGAAAACGAGTTTCTGCGCGGCTACTGGCAGGAGTATTTTCGCGTCAATCCTCTCGATATGCTGCTGGGCCTGTTTGCCAACCCCGGCGGGCTGATGGCGTATGCCCCCGCTCTGCTGGCCGTCATGCTCGCTGGGGCGGGAATGTTGCTCGCGCGGCAAAGAAAGGCTGCGGGGAGTGTGCTCCTGGTATTCCTTTTCGCCGGAGCCGCTTCGTGGATGCAGTTCTATCCCTTCGCTGGTCGAATGATTCTCTTTCTCATCCCGTTGGTTTACATTTTCCTGGCGGCAGCGGTCGATTTACTCTGGAGCATTCCTCTGCGCCCGCGCATTTTATCTCCGCTCCTGGCACTTTCCCTGGCCGGGTTTTTGCTCTACACCCCGCTCATCGTCTCCGCCGAGCGATTCGCCAGCCCGAAATATCCCGAACACATCCGCCCGGCCATAGCCTACCTGAACGCCAACCACAAACCCGGCGATTTAATTTACGTTTATTACTGGGCATTGCCTGCGTTTCGCTATTATGCTCGCCCGGATATGGAATATGTCGCAGGTGGCTTGCATACCGACGACCCGCGCGCCCTGCTGAGCGAACTCGACCGGCTGCACGGCCAGCGGCGCGTCTGGGTTTTGTTTTCGCATGTTTACGAGCGTGGGGAATTTAACGAGAGGGATTGGGCGCTGGCCTATCTCAGCCAAATCGGCGAACGCAAACGCCAGTTCATCGAACCGGGGACAAGCGTCTACCTGTATTTATATGATTTGAAGTGAGCCTGGGGAGGCAATCTGGCTTATTCTCCCGGCAGTCTCACAATGCGTGGGTTTGATTTCGCATAGATTATTTTCATCGTTTTTCCCTCCTGCATGGAGGGGGTCACTTTTGCCACCTCTGCCTCAAGCCGCAAAGGGGAATTTGCGCCTTCAGGGGCAAATTCAAATGTAATGACAGTGAAAGAAACCTGTGTACGGTTGTTAGGGTCAATCGTGCCGATGAAACGCGACCGTTTTTCTTTTTTTATCACCAGGGCTGTCGTGGAAATGCCCTCCCGATTTAACTCACTTGCCCGCGCAGCAGGGATAACGATGCTGAAGAAAATCAAGAAGACAAACGCCGCTGCGGCAACCAACCCGCCTGCGAAATATCCCATTGAAAATGGCTCTACGAAGAAACTCAATGTAGCAACTGCAATCGAAACCAGAAGCGCGGGAAAGTAAAGGACGGTTGGAATTTGAAACATTTCTTTCCAACTGCTCATGGATTTTAGGCGTTTCTTTGGGTTCATAAAAATTTTCCTGGGAATAGATAAAATTTAGGAATAGATAAAATTTATGGTCCGCCCGTAGAGGCGCGGGTTGGCCAGCGCGTGTCGGTGGGACGTGGCGTGAGCGAAGGAACGCGCGTTTGGGTTGGGGTACGGGTTGGCGTGAGCGTCCGCGTTGGCGAGGGGCCAGGCGTGCGCGTAAAAGTGCGGGTAGGCGTTGGAGTACGGGTAAATGTTGGCGTGCGCGAGGGTGTCAGGGTGCGGGTGAATGTTGGCGTGCGGGTATTCGTTGGCGTGCGTGAAGGCGTGAGGGTACGGGTAAATGTCGGTGTGCGGGTGATGGTGGGGGTGCGCGAAGCGGTCGGCGTGCGAGATGGGGTTGGCGTTCGAGAGGCGGTCAAGGTGCGGGTCGGAATGCGCGTATCGGAGGGACGTGGGGTGTTGGTAATGGAGGGGGTGCGGGTCGGCCAGCGCGTATCGGTCGGACGAATAGCAGAAGTGTTGGTCGGCGTGCGGGTGGCCGTTGGGGTGCGGGTGATGGTGGGCGTGCGCGTCACGGTCGGTGTGTTCGTCACTGTTGGGGTGCGGGTCACGGTTGGGGTCAGCGAGACGGTTGGCGTGGAGGTAATCGTTGGCGTGTCTGATGGGAGGGGCGTTCCCGGCGCGAGCGGGACAAATCTCACCGCGTCGGCGGCAAGTTCCAGCGAGGCGGCATCCCCGGTCATATCCTGGGTGCGGTTTCCTAATTGGACATATTCCAGCGTCACTCCGTTGAAGTAATACTTCCCAACATACACCCAGCCGGTTGGGACGTTGAGATTGGGGAAGACCGCCTGGTTGACGACCACCATGTCAGTTTTTCCATCATGGATAATGTAGTATAACGCGCCGCGGCTGGTGGCGCGGACGGCGGGAATGCGCACATAAATGGCATATGTCCCGGCCCCCGAGCCGAGCGGCAGTTTCCAGCGCGCCCGGCAGGTATCTGAACCGCTGGTGATGGGCTGGATGTTCAACATACGCCCGTTTTGACTGTTGGCCGCGCTGGTGTTGACGACCGTCCAGCAGCCTTCGGGAATCTGGTCGAAGCGCGGGTCGAGGTCATCGACCAGGAGACCGATGGGCGGCTCAGTAGGAGTGGGCAATGGCGCGCCGCCAGGATAGACGTTTTTGGGATAGCCGCTGATGTCGGGCAGTTGCGCCCAGAGCGATTCGGGTTGGTTGTATTCCCAGGGATCCTGTCCTGCCGGGCCAACCCAGCCATAAGGGTCCACCGCCCGGTTCTGTGGATTGGTGACGCGGAAGTGAAGGTGCGGGCCGGAGGAGTTGCCGGTGCTGCCGCTGATACCGATGACTTCGCCTTGCGGGATGTTCGCGCAGCCGACCGTCGGACAGGACTGCACCGCAATCGCGCTCATGTGGCCGTACCAGGTGTTGTATCCGTTGGGGTGACGCAGGCGGACGAAGATGCCCAGGTTCGAGCCATGGTCTTGGGGGTTGTACCAACCGGCATAGACGACCTGGTTGGCGTCGGCGGCAGCCAGCAGGGGGCGATAACTGATGCCGTAGTCGATGCCGTCGTGGCCGTTGTACCACAGGTAAATGCCGAGTTTGTAACTCCAATAACTGCCATAGCCCTGGTCGCACAGGCCGTTGGGCGGCGGCGTGCCGGGCGGCGCGGGAACAGGGCAAGTTTTGTTCAACACTTCGCCGCTGTAGGTGACGATTTTGTTGTCGGTCAGGGTGTAGTTGGGGGAACTGTGGTCGAAAACAGACTCTTCTGATGAGCGTCCGTAATAGGGAGGGTATAAAAACGGCGCAACTGCCTGCTCTTGTCCCGAGGCACGAGGGAGCGAACGGGCCGCCGCCAGGCGCGAACCGCCAAGCCAAAGCACCCCGGCCAGGGCCAGGACGATGAGGGCAGGTTTGGTGAAGCGGCGAAAGTCCATTACGAGGTTGGTGAGTCGAGATGAGAGATTAGATTCCTGCGAACCGATACCCGATTATCGAATACCGAATTATGGCATTGCCGGAGTTGAGCGTAGCGTTGCCAAAACTGCCTCAGCGGCTTCGATACACTGTTCTTTTTGCTCCTCGAAAGCCACTTGAAAGCCGGTCACGATTTTCCGGTCGCCGCCCACATAAGCGACGAATTCAAGGTTGCCATCGCGCGTGATGGTATGCACATCGAAATTCGCCACGCCAATTGCCCGGAATTCATGCTCCACCCGCAAACCGGCAGGCAGGCCGCGCCCGCTCCAGGGGAGCAGGATGCAGTACGGAATTTGGCGGTGCGCCAGCACCATTGCCCCGAAGTTATCTTCGGTCAGCGCCCACCGGTCAGGGTCGTAATCCACCCGAAACAGAAAGCCCGGTTCAGAATCAGCCGGATAGGTGGGCGATCCTGTCCAGGCCATGCGGGATGGCGCAAAGGGTTGCTCGGTGGGCAATTCCAGCAGCGGCAGGAGCGTCTCGGTTGGCGTTGGGCCGGGCAGGGTAGTGGTGTAAGATGGAGTGGATGTAAATTGTGGTTGACGCGTAGCCGTTGCTAAAACACGAAACGCTGTGGAGGTGACAGGCGGGGGGGAGGGCGAGCCAGGCTCCGGCGAGACAAAAAAACGCTGCAGTTCGGGCGTAATGGTCACCAATCCTGGGAAAGGCGGCAGTTCCGTTGGCATGGGAGCGCAAGCGGAAAGCAGAAAAGCCAGGATGAGAAAGACAAATTTCTTCATGAGAAAGAGAATGCTCTGCTCGCTCAGAACGTTTACGGTGTCAGACTAACGTATCCAACCTGCGCAGCAGGCTGTTTCGGCAATTTTTTCTGCACGCTGCGCGGCGACATCGTATCGCCACACGGCGATTGTATCACCTTCGCGCGCAGTAAAAACCAAAAACGCGCCATCGGGAGACCAAACCGGAGGGGTGACGAGCGACGATGGATGCGTGATAATCGAAGAAGTTGCCAGGTCGTAGATGGACAAGTTGATGGATGAGGCATCCGCCAGGTCGTTTCGACCGATGAAGGCAATTTTCATCCCATCGGGCGACCAAACCGGGGGAAAACCGCGCCCGGCATCCGTTCCTGCCGCCAGGAAGAGATTTCCACCATCTGAATCCATAATCCACAACTCCCCGGCGGGAAACGGCTCCTGCGAATCGGGCATTTTGATATAAGCGATTTTTCTGCCATCGGGCGAAAACTGCGCCAGGGCGGTGATGTGATTCGGCTCGATCAACAATTGCGAGGCGTTTTTGGCGTTTTCCGCGCCCAGCCAGGTCTCCGACCCGAACCCGATTCCGTTGGAGAGCGAGTACAACACCTGCCCGCCGTCGGGTGATACCGCTACATCATAGACGAAGGCTGCCACGGGAAGTTCAGTCGCCCGCAACGTCTCGACATCGACCCGAATCACCTGCGGGAACGAGAGCATCCCAATTTTGAGATAGACCGAGCCGCCATCAGGATGCCAGGCCAGCAGGCGGTTGTCGAGCGTCTGGTCGTCGATGGCAAGGCGGATGCGCCCGCTGGCGCTGTCGAACAACCCCAGCCTCGGCCCGGAGGGACAGTCCCATTCGACTGCAATCCAGCGTCCGCGCGGGGCCGGGCGGATGGCGTAGAGCGTGCAATCGGAAGGCGCGGGCAGGCGATACGAACGGTCCTCAAAGACCAGAGAAGACTCGGCCAGCGAGTAGTAAAAAAAGCCGGGCGCGTAGGGCGCGTTGGGGTTGGCAACAGGGGCGCAGGCAGTCATCAGTAAGCAGTAAACAGTGAGCAGTAACCAGTAACCAGTGACCAGTGACCAGTGAGCAGTGAGCAGTGAACCCGAACGAAATTTTTTTACAGGGCGAAGGGCTGGGGTGGGAAACATGAAGGGATTATAATTCCTCCCGGCTGTTCGTTCAAAAATCGTCAATCCAAAATCAAAAATCGAAAATTCCATGTCCACTCTCATTCACCAGCGCGTCGAACTGGCCCGCCAGGGCCAAAATCCGACTGTTTTAGCCCGCATGGAGTCGGGCTGGGCGGTCATCGGGGATGTGCAGATTCTCAACGGCTACTGCTTGCTGCTGCCCGACCCGGTCGTCCCCACCCTGAATGACCTGGGCCTGCGCGAACGGGAAGTTTTCCTGCGCGATATGACCATCCTCGGCGATGCCATCCTTGAAGCCACCGGCGCGGCGCGCATTAACTACGAAATTTTAGGCAATTCCGACCCGGCCTTGCACGCCCATGTCATCCCGCGCTACCAGGCCGAACCGGAGAACCTGCGCGCCGGCCCGGTCTGGTTTTATGACTTCAGCAAAGCCCCGCGCCTGAACCTGGAAAATCCGGCTCACCAGGCGCTTAAGGCCAAACTCGAGGCGGCGTTGAAGGCCAGGCTGTAGATTTGTCCACAGATTACACCAATTTCACGGATTTTGAAAACCGGTGCAATCTTCGAAATCGGTGAACGCAGTTGGGGTTAACATGAATCGCAAAATCCGCAATCTCACGCTCTTTGGTCTGGGCAGTCTCCTGGTCGCCTTCCTGCTGACCTTTGGCATTTATCTGCCCTATAGCCGCGCCTATGGGCTGGTGCATCCGGCTCGCGCGCCCATCGACCGCTCCCCCGCCGACCTGGGTCTGCCTTACGAAGACATCTTACTGACCACCTCCGACGGGCTGGCCCTGACCGGCTGGTACATCGCGCCGCGCAACGGGGTCGTGGTTATCTGCGTGCATGGCATGGGCGGCAACCGCGCGCAATTCCTGGAGGAGGCTGTTTTCCTCCATCGAAAAAAATACGGCGTCTTGCTGCTCGATTTGCGCAATCATGGTGAAAGTGATGGGGATGTGACCACCCTCGGCCTGCACGAGACCCGCGACATCGCCGCCGCTGTCACATTTATCCGCCAAAGAGAGGGAGCGGACGCGGCGGTAGCCGCCTTCGGGCATTCGATGGGCGCGGCGGCTGTGCTACTGGCTGCCGCCCAACTCCCCGAGGTTGAGGCCGTTATCGCCGCCAGTCCCTTTACCAGCCTGGAAGACAACGTTAGCGAGGGAATCCGCTCTCTGACCGGGCTCAACCCGCGCTTTTTCGCCCCGCTGGTTCTTTTTTTCGCACAGAGAGAGGCTGGGGTAGATATCTCCACCGTCCGCCCGGTGGATGTCATCGGGAGCATCAGCCCCAGGCCGGTGCTGCTCATTCACGGGGCGAAGGACGAAACGCTTCCGGCGCGGAACAGTTATCAGTTGTACGAGGCGGCTCGTGACCCGAAAGAGTTGGTCGTGTATGAAGGCGTGGGTCACGGCGGGTTCGTCTTCCAAGAGCCAAAACAATATCCCAAAACCGTGCTGAATTTTTTGGAGAAATATTTGCTGCCCTGAGACCATAAACTCTAATCATATTCATATAATTTCACTTCTCGCTTTTTTGGTAAAATCGAAACAGACCTTTCTTGTCGAATTGGTCAAGGAGACTTTATGGCCGGTATGGAACGTTTTACTCAACGTGCTCGCAGAGTTTTGAGCCTGGCGCATGCCGAGGCGGAACGCGCTCATCATCCGTTGATTGGGACCGAGCATTTATTAATTGGCTTGATTGAAGAAGAAGGCGGCGTGGCTGGGCGAGTCCTGCGCGAAATGGGATTCGAGCCGGAGCGCGTGCGCGAAATCGTCTTCCGGCTGACCGGGGAGGGCAAAAACCCACCCGGTGAGAAAATCGAACTCTCTAACGACACCCAGCAAGTGTTGGAATATGCCGTAGATGAAGCCCGCCGCATGGGACATCACTACATCGGCACGGAACACCTGCTGTTGGGATTGGTGCGCACCGAAGGGACGGCCATGGAAGCCCTGCGCCGCCTGGGCGCGACCCCTGATGAAATCCGCCGCCAAACCCGGCGCGTGTTGCAGGAATCGTCCTCGCCCAACCTGCCCGCCGCCCCCGCCGGGCGCGAACCCGCCAAACCGGGCGCGCCGCAGGGAGGGCAGCAGGGCGCCAAGACCCCGCTGGTGGACCAACTCGCCAGCGACCTGACCGCTAAGGCCGAACAGGGCAAACTCGACCCGGTGATCGGCCGCCAGATGGAAATCGAGCGCGTCATCCAGATTTTGGCGCGCCGTACCAAAAACAACCCGGCGCTCATTGGCGAGCCGGGCGTGGGCAAGACCGCAATTGTGGAAGGCCTGGCCCAGCGCATTGTGGATGGCGATGTGCCAGCCCCGTTGATGAACAAGCGCGTGCTGCAACTGGATGTCGGCTCGCTGGTGGCCGGGACGATGTATCGCGGCCAGTTCGAGGAACGCCTGAAGCGCGTCATCGACGAGTTGAAGCAGGCCGGTTCCATCCTTTTCATCGACGAAGTCCACATGCTGGTGGGGGCCGGGGCCGCCGGTTCGAGCGTCGATGCGGCCAACATCCTGAAACCCGCCCTTTCGCGCGGCGAATTGCAGGTCATTGGGGCGACCACGCTCGATGAGTATCGCAAGCACATCGAGTCGGATGCCGCCCTCGAGCGCCGCTTCCAGCAGGTGCAGGTGGACGAACCCTCCGAATCGGAGACCATCGAAATCCTGCGCGGCATTCGCGGAGCATACGAGGAACATCACAAACTGGTGATTTCCGACGAGGCCCTCGAAGCCGCCGCCCACCTTTCCAGCCGCTACGTTACCGAGCGATTCCTGCCCGACAAGGCCATCGACCTGATTGACGAGTCGGCCTCGCGGGTGCGCATGTACAAATCCCCGGCAGCCAAACAGGCCAAAGACCTGTTCACCCAACTGCGCGAAGTGCGCCAGAACCGCGCCCTGGCCCAGGAGGAAGGCAACTTAGACGAAGTGCGCTCGTGGCAGGAACGCGAAATCTCCATCGAAAACCAATTGGAGCGGCTGCGCACCGGCTGGGACCGCGCCAACAGCCCGGTAGTCACTGCCGAAGACATCGCCGAAGTCATCTCGATGTGGACCGGCGTGCCGCTGATGCAGATTGCCGAAGAAGAATCTGAACGACTGCTGCGGATGGAAGAGGAACTCAAAAAATCGATTATCGGCCAGGACGAGGCGATTGTCGCCATCTCACGCGCGGTGCGCCGCGCCCGGGCTGGTCTCAAAGACCCGCGCCGCCCCATCGGCTCGTTCATTTTCCTCGGCCCGACCGGCGTGGGCAAGACCGAACTGACCAAAACCCTCGCCAAATTCATGTTCGGCTCGGAAGAAGCCGCCCTGCAGCTCGACATGTCTGAGTTCATGGAACGGCACACCGCCAGCCGCCTGGTGGGCGCGCCTCCCGGCTATGTGGGCTACGAGGACGCCGGCCAGTTGACCGAAGCCCTGCGCCGCCGACCCTATTCGATTGTGGTATTCGACGAAATCGAAAAGGCGCACCCCGAAGTCCACAACATGCTGCTGCAAATCATGGAAGAAGGCCACCTTTCGGATGCCAAAGGCCGCAAGGTCGATTTCCGCAACGCGATAAT
>Ga0101944_10005671_pt1 | contig 13905 bp, 9 predicted proteins | sample DewCreD2012metaG_FD_75245 | JGI IMG/M metagenome (GOLD analysis project Ga0101944, IMG submission 75245) | Hot spring sediment bacterial and archeal communities from British Columbia, Canada, to study Microbial Dark Matter (Phase II) - Dewar... ... | reverse complement strand
GTTCGTATTGCAGGTTGCGGCCGCTGATGTCGAGCGTGCCGCCGTTGGTGATGATAGTGCCGCCGGCGCCCGTGCCCAAGCCCGCGTTGTTGCTGACCACCACCATCCCGCCCCGGATTTCTACCGGGCCGGTGAAGGCATTGCTGGTGTTCAACACCAGGGTGCTTGGGCCGTCCTTAACGATTCCGCCCACGCCGGTCAATTGGCCGGCACCGCCGAAGTTGTAGCTGTTCACCGAACCGGTCACCGTGATGCCGCCGGGGGATAATGGAACGGTCAGGTTGATCATAGTGTTCAAGCCAAGATCATCGAAAAACACCGGGTATCCCACGCCGCCATTCTCCGTATAAACCTGCACTTGGCCGGAAACGGGGTTGGTCCAATTAAAAGAGGCGTTGATATCCCAATCAGCGGTGGCACCCAGCCAAATTAGCGGATTGACCGCGTCAATCACCAGTTCGACTCGTTTATTGATTTCATCCACTTCGATGTGCGCGTCAATCCCGCTCGGCATTGTGCCGGTGTCAAAGCCGGCGCTGCCCGCCACCTCGCCGGTGTATTCAAGGAGGGTGAAACGCCCCGCCGCCAGCCCGCCGCCCGCGACGTTGAAGGGCAAAACGCCGCCCCCGAGGAAATTGAAATTGGCAGTCCGCAATACCGGTTGCGTCGGATTGCCGGCCGCCAGCAGGTTGAAATTCAAGCTGGCGCCATCCCCAATGGTCAGATCGCCGATTTGCAAAGTGGCGCCGGCTTGCAACAAATCAATGCCCAAGGAGGCGTTGTCGGCCACCGTGACACTGCCGCCCCCGGTGCTGGATGAATTCATGCGCAACTGCCCGGCGTTGACCACCGTCGGCCCCGTGTAAGTGTTGGCTCCGCTGAGGATTAGCGTGCCCGTGCCAGACTTGGTCAAACCGCCACTGGTGTTGGCTCCGATGGTGGCGGTAGCCCCCAGATAATCCGGCGCGCCACCGCCGGTCAGGGTAACCGTCGGTATGCTGGTATAGCCGACGCCGGGGCAGGTGACGACCAGCCCGGTCACGCTGCCGCTGTGCGGATCGAAGAGCGCCACCGCCGTGGCCCCGTAACCGCCGCCTTCGCTGATGGACACATAAGGAGCGCCGATATAACCGCCGAGCGACGCAACGCCAAGACTTAGACTGGTCACTCCCGATCCGAAAGGCGCCAGGAGCGGCTGGGCAATCGTAATGGCGTTGCCGCCATCGTCAATCATGGCTCCGCCCGCATGAACAAACGCGCTGTCCACCGCGCCCACGCCTCCCGCACCAGTGCCCATCACGGTCCCCGCTGCGGTGACCTGCCACAGGCCGCCGTTAAAGTTGACGATGTTCGTGCTTCCGGTGCCCGCCGCGTTTTTATAGATCTTGGGTGCCTGCAAGGTGCCGCCATTGAGATTAAGAACGCTGAAATTGGTGCCACCCGCTTGATTCAGCAATACCCCGATGCTGCCGATGCTGACCGTGGCGTTCCCGGCAATGGTCGCTTCCCCGCGGCTGCCGCCATTCCAGCCAACCCCCATCCGGTTGGCGCCCGCGTAGCCATTGGCAAAATAAAGCACTCCCGTGCTGCTGCCCCCGGCGTTATTCCCCACGACAAACCCGTTGGCGTTGGTGACCACCATAATGCCGCCGTCCTGGTAGATAATTCCAATGCCGCCGCCGCGGGCGGCTTGAATCCAAGTGGCATTGGTCAGCGTTCCGCCGGAGAGTTGATAGTAACCCTGGCCGCCCGCATTCTGGTAGGAGACATCGAATTCGCCGCCGCTGTAAATGTCCCCGCCGAATTGATACAGCGCGCCCACCCCGCCGTTGCCGATGGTAATGCCGCCGACGTTTTGGATCAGGCCATCCACCATCCGCACCACTCCCGTCGCGCCGTTCAGACCGATTTGGAACCACTGGTTCTGGCTTTTAACGATCTGGCTGTTGTTGGTCAAAACCAGGGTGGCGTTGTCGCCGGCGGCGTTGCCAACCCGATCCTGCACTGCGCCGCTGTTGGTAAAAGCGCTGCCGTTCATCACCAGGGTGCCTTGCCTGACCTGGAGGCCGCCCCCACTAATCTGCACCGCATTGCTCGAAAACTCCAAGGTGCCGGCGCCCATTTTAATGATATTGGTGGGACCGCTTATAGAGCCACCCAACTGCACCACAACCCCCGGGTCCACCTCCACAGTCGGCAGCGATGTGGTCAAGGTTACCAAGCCCGTGTTTGTGGAGTCACTCGTTAGCCGCAGAGTGCCGCCCAGCGTCAGTGAACTGGCGGGGTTAACACCCAGGCTGGGGGTTGTTAGTGTTCCCGACACGGTCGTGTCCCCGGTGTATTCCACCGGTCCGCTCAAAGTGAGCGTGCCGGTGCCCGCCTTGACCAGCGACAGCGGCGCGCCCGCATTCTCGCGGATCGCCCCCGAGAACGAGCCGGAAGCGTTGTTGTTGCCGGCCGTCAAGGTGACCGGATTCACCCCGCTGTTGGTGATCAACCCCGTGCCATTGAGGCCGTTCACGCCCGCGCTAAAACCGTTCAGTTCCAGTATGCCATTCACCGCCAGGTTGCCTTTGCCGGTTCCGGTGGGGATCACGTTGTTGGTCGCCAATCTGAGTGTTCCGGCATTGATTAGGGTGTCGCCGCTGTAAGTGTTGCTGGTCCCGATCGTCAGCAGCCCCGGCCCATCCTTGGTCAGCCGACCGGCGCCAATGATGCTGAAAGCGCCCTCGATGGAATAATCCTTGTTGGTATTGATGACGGTCACCCCGGAAGGAGAGACATTGGTGCTCAGGACCACCACATTGGTTCCCTCGGCATTGTCATCAAACACCACCGACAGCCCGTCGCTGAAAAAGGCCGGCAGCAGGGCAAACGGATCGAACCAATTGGAGGTGGTGTTGATGTCCCACTCGCTTTGCAGCATCAGGCCGCTGCCGTCGTTGGTGGCGCCGGTCCAGACGATATAGGGGGCCTGGGTGACCACCAGGTCAATCGAGGAGTTGGCGGCGTTATTCGAGGCATAACCAATAACGCCGGACGGCAGGCTGGCGGCGACAAAAGTGTTGTCGCCTATGCCGGTGGCCGTTTCATATTGAATCAGCGGGAATTGCCCCACGGAAAGGCCCACGCCAGTGATGTTCATATAGACCGTGCCGTTGACAGCCAGATTCGTGGCCATGATAACCGGCACCGTCGGATTGCCGCTGCCCAGGTTGAAGTTGTTGGTCAAGTCGCCGCCGTTGCCCATCACCAGGTTGGGGGTGGCCAGGAAGGTGCCGCCGATTGGCACGGTCACCACCAGCGTGGACAAATCCGCATTGGTGATGCTTCCCGGACCCGTGAAAAGCGTGTTGATGCCGAGAATACCGCGCGTGCCGACGGTGTAGGATCCATTGCCGGCCTGCGAACCGGTAAAGAGGAGCGCGCCCTCGCTGACCATGGTGTCGCCGCTGAAGGAGTGCGCATTGGTCAAGGTCAGGGCAAGCCCGGAGATGGTCAGCCCGATTTTGCCCACACCATCCAAGATGCGCCCCCGGAAGGTGTAGTTGCCAGTGCCCACCACTGATAGGGTGGAATTGGCGCTCGTGCTGCTGTTGGTGATGATGTTGTTGTTGGGACCCGTTTCCGCGGGATTGCTCGACAGCGCGGTCACGGTTTGGTTAAAACCAGCCAAGTCCAGTTTAGGGGTGTTGGCGCCACTTTGACCAAGGGTCAATGGAGCCGTCACACAAAGCGCATCATGCGCGCCCAGCACAACGGGACCATTGGCAATGATGGTGTTGCCCCAAGTATGTCCAGAGGTATTGACGTAGATCGTGGAGGAGTCCGTGTGGTTGAAGGTCGCCGCGCCCAAATTGATGTTTGGGCTGTTGATATTCATCGTGCCGCCGCCGCCGCGCAAAAACAAAGTGCCGGTGAAGTTGTTGCCGGTAATGTTGCCGTTGATGTTCAATGTGTGCCCGGAATCGGCGTAAAGCTGGCAGAGGTCGTTACCCGTCACGATGATGTTGCCATTGACGGCGGAAGTGCCGCCCCGGGTCTGGATCGCGGTGCGATAAGTGTTGTTGGTGCCATAGATGTTGTTGGTGGAAATCATGGTGATGGTCACTGAATTCGGCACGGTATTGGCATTCAAGCCCAAGGTGGTGCCGGTGCCGCTGGCAGTCACGCTATGCTTGACAATGACTTGCGTGCTGTTGCCCAAAGCGGCGGCGTTCTGCAAGCGCAGTTCGCCATTGGTGACGGTGGTCACCCCGCTGTAAGTATTGGCGCCGCTTAACACCAGCGGCGAGCCGCCAATTTTCAACAAGCCTTGGGTCCCCGCCAGCGGCGCGCTGATGAAGTTGGTGCGGCTGGCCGATTCAATGGTTGGCGTATTGGCGTTGTTGTTTAAGGTCAATACACTGGTGCCGCCCAAGGTCCAAGTATGGCTGGCGGTGGTCGAATCATTGAAACGCAGCCGGCCAATTGTCCGGGCGGCATTGTTGGTGACGGTGCGGTTGGCGGTGATGTTAAAATCAAAGTTGGCGATGAAGCCCGCGCCGTCGGCCACCTGGTTGTTGGTCCAGGCGCCGGCCGCGTTCCAGTTCGTGCTGATGTCCAAGTTCCACTTGCCATCCAGAGCTTGGGCCAGGTTGGCGCCCAAAAGCAGGGCGATGCCGATTGACAGTCCGGCGGCGAATTTGATTTTTTTCATAGTATCGTTGTTTTGTCATGACCAATGTGGTTGTAGATACGCGGGCCGTCAAGGGCATTTATTCAAAAAACAGGCCAACATGTGGAAAAAGCTCGGTATAAGACCGGCGGAAAAGACATAAAAGGCGCTAAACGGTCGAGAGGGGGTTGATGCCGGGCCGCCTGTGAATATTTCGCGCCTACGCGGTTCGCGGTTGGCCTCTTCCCCCTTTGCGCTCCTTGCGTTCTTTCGCGGCTCCTCCCCTTTCAGCCTCTCTTTTGGCTCCTTTTGTGGATTTCCGCCGCTGGCGGAATCCGTGGACAACCGCAGGCAGGCGCGGTCAGTTTGGTGGAGAAAAATTGGATTCGCTTTTTTCGGTTGGGCGGCTAGGCTGGCCGTGGGTTTTGTCATCATGGGATTGCAATTATTCAACACCTTGAACCGGACGGTCGAGGCCTTTGAACCGCTGGCATCAGACGGTCGTAATGTCGGCATTTATTGCTGCGGGCCAACCGTTTACGACCTGGCCCACATCGGCAATTTCCGCACCTTCGTGGCGGCGGACCTGGTCCGGCGCTACCTCGAATTCCGGGGCTTCGAGGTCCGGCACGTCATGAACATCACCGACGTGGAGGACAAGATCATCAAGCGGGTGCGGGAGACTGGGAAATCCTTGAAGGATTACACCGCCCAGTATGAGCAGGAGTTCTTCCGGGATTTTGACGAACTGCGCTGCCGCCGCCCTCACCAATTGCCCCGGGCGACCGATCATATCCCGGAGATGCTGGCGCTCATCGGCAAACTGATGGAGCGCGGCATCGCCTATCGCGCCCCGGACGGCTCGATTTACTTTAGCATCGAAAAATACCGGGGTTGCGGCTGTCATTACGGGCAACTGGTGAAATTAAACTTTGACCAGATGCGGTCCGGTGAGCGGGTCAGCAGCGACGAATACGAGAAGGAGGCGGTGGCCGACTTCGCGCTTTGGAAAGCGCGGGTGCCGGAGGATGGCGCGGTGTTCTGGCCGAGCCCGTGGGGCGAAGGCCGGCCCGGCTGGCATATCGAGTGCAGCGCCATGAGCATGAAATGGCTGGGGCCGAGCTTCGACCTGCACTTGGGTGGCGAAGACCTCGCTTTTCCGCATCACGAGGACGAAATCGCCCAAAGCGAAGGTTCGGGAGCGCAGGAGCCGGGCCAGCGGTTCGTCAAATACTGGCTGCACGTGGCCCACCTGATGGTGGAGGGACGCAAGATGGCCAAGTCCCTGGGCAATTTCTTTACCCTGAGGGATTTGTTGAGCAAAGGCTTTACCGGTCGGGAAGTCCGTTACCTGCTGCTGACCGCGCATTACCGGGAGACCTTTAACTTCACTTTGGAGGGATTGGCGGGGGCGCGCTCGGCTCTGGGCCGGCTGGACGAGTGCCTCCAGAAGTTGGTGGAACTGGCGGGGGGCGCGACGGCGGAACCGGACTCGGGTCTGATCGAGCGATTTACCGCCGCGTTGGACGACGACCTGAATATATCCAAGGCCTGGGCGGTGGTGTTCGAGTGGGTGCGCGATTGCAACCGTAAATTGGCCGAAGCGTCCTTGACCGCCGTCGAGGCCGCCGCCGCCTTGGCCGCCTGGAAACGACTCGACACGGTATTGGCGGTCGGCAAGGCGCAGGAAGAAGCCATTCCTGCCGAAATCACTGCCTTATTGGAGGCCCGGCAGCAGGCTCGCAAAGCCAGGGACTTCAAGCGCAGCGACGCCATTCGCGATGAACTCAAGGCCAAGGGCTGGGTCATTGAGGACACCCCCAAAGGTCCGCGGCTCAAAAAATTGTAACCTCGCGTCCAGCCAAGGAACGGGTAGCATGCCAATCGCTTTCGCCAGCGATTTTGCCCTCGTCATGAATCCCCTGGTTGTCGGAGCCGTCACGGCGCGGGGACTGGAGGGCGGCTCGCAGTGATGACCGAGTTCATGGTGCCGTCGTTGCGGGCCACCCGGGCCTCGCGGAAACCGGCCTGCTCCAGGTCCTCCCGGATTTCCTCGAAGGTGTAGGTGCCGCCGCCGTCGGTGCCCACGAGCATATTGAGGGCGAACAACGCGCCGGCGACGGGTCGGGTGCGGCCCTCCTCCATGATTAAATCGCGAATGGCCAGGCGACCCCCGGGAACCAGTGCCGCGAACAGGCTGCGGAAAAGTTGGCGGTTTTGGGCGCGCGAGTTCTGGTGGATGATGGCGCTCACCCAGGCCAGGTCGGCGCCTTCCGGCAAGGGGTCGCGCAGGTAATCACCCGCCACCAGGCGGACTCGCTCCAGCGCGCCCGCCGCGCGCAACCGCTGCTCCGCCATAGGAATGACCGCCGGCAGGTCAAAGAGGGTCGCACCGGCCTGCGGTTGCATCCATAAAAAGGCCAAAGTCCAGGTTCCCGAGGCGCCCCCCACATCGAGCAGATGCCGGCAGTTCTCCGTAACCGCCGCCCGCATCACCTCGGCGGCGTGCGGCGCGGAAATGTTGTGCATGGCGAGAATGAAGGCGGCGTGGTCGGCGCTTTCGCCCCGGATGCTGGGCGCGACGGGCGCGGGGCGTCCGCTCTTGACGCTTTGGGCCAACTGCGCCCAGCGGCGCAGGCAGTTGGCCTGATGCTGCGCCATGCCCAGCACGGATTCCGGGCTGCGTGCGGTCAGCCAGCGCGCGACGTCGGGAGGCAACGAATAGACACTGGCGGATTTGGCCAGCAGTTCGAGGGCGGCCAGGGCGTCGAGCAGCGCCGTGGTGGCGCGCAAATCGCCGCCGATCTTTTCCGCCGCCTGCGCCGCCGTCAACGGGCCGCGGTCAAGCAAGTCGAACAATTCCAAGTCGGCGGCGGCCGCCAGCACAGAGGCGGCCTGGTAGCCGCGGCCCAGCTCGAGGATGTCATTTACGGACCAGTTTTTCATGTGGTTCTTTCTCGCGGGCAAGTTGCCAGTCGGGCGGCTGGAGGACAAGCGGAAACCCGCCGCTGCGGCGCGCGGCGTGTCTGCCTGTTGTGCCGCAGACTTCCAGTCTGCTGCCTGCCCGCCGCCAGGCAGGCGGGTATCGCGGGTTTCCAAGCCCGCAAGACTCCCCATAACCCAACGGCTTGGGATTATCCCGGACCCTGCCGACTTGGAAGTCGGCGACACAGCAGGTTGGAAACCTGCGGCACAAATTTGCCGTTCCGCCCGCGCGCCTCAGCGGGGGATGACCGGCAGTAGGAGGTGCGAAGGGCGATCGCGGTCGTGAAAGATGGTTTGAGTGGCTTTGGCGAGTTCGGCGTCCACGCCGAAGTCGTGGCCGGTGTTGGGATTGCGGTCGAAGCGGGGGAAGTTGCTGCTGGAGACGTGAACGCGGATGCGGTGGCCGGGCCGGAAGAGGTTGCTGGTGACCCAAAGGTCAATTTCGTAGCGGTACGTCTGGCCGGGTTTGATGAGGGAGGTCGGCTGGGCGGGTTCGCGAAAGCGGGCGCGGATGATGCCATCGCACAGGTTGTAGGCTTTGCCGTCCGGGTGAACATCCAGGAGCTTGGCGGTGAAGTCGGTATCCGGGGCGGTGGAGGCGGCGTACAGGATCATCTTGACGGGGCCGGTGACTTCAACGGCTTTGCCCAGCGGCGCGGAGGTATAAACGAGGACGTCGGGTCGGTCTTCGAGGGTGGATTGATCGAAAGGTCCGGCGAGCGGGCCAAAGAGATTGTTGCCGCCGAGCGTAGTGACGGGATTGGCGGGGTCGTAGGTAAAAGTGTCCGATGGCTCGGCGCCGGGCGCGGCGGGGGTCAACTGGCCGTCGCCGTCGCGGTTGGCGGCCTTGCCTTGGCTGTGCAGATACCAGGGGGTGTAGCGCGTGCGGGCCAGAGGCCATTCGGATTCGTTGCGCCATTGGTTTTCGCCCATGACAAAAATTTTCACCGCCGGCCAGTTGGTGACGCCGGTGTCGCGGCCTTTGAGCCAGTAGTCGAACCAACTGGCCTCGAGGCGGCTGGTGTCCATCCGTGCCGCCGGGCCGAAATCAAGCTGGCCGGTCTTCTGGCCGCCAACGCTATGCCCCCACGGCCCCATGACCACGTATTGATGACGATGGGCGAGCGGGTTCTTTGAGGAGCGGCGGACGGCGTTGACCTGGTCGAGGGTAGCCTTGGAAAAGATGTCGAACCAGCCGCCGATGTTCAGCACGGGCACGGTGACAAGGTCGTAGCGGCCATCCACGCCGCGCGCGCGCCAGTAGTCGTCGTAGGTGGGGTGCTCGACCCATTCGCGCAGAAAGAAGGCCTGCGGGCCGTCGTCCTTGGCGAAATCGTTCAGAGGCAGTTTCAGGAAGCGCAGCGGCCATTGGTAAGGCGGCACTTTGATGCCGGCGACGGATGCGCCCCAGCCAAAGCAAAGAGAGAGTTGCAGGGCGCCGCCGGGGAAGGCGATCTCGTGGTAAGCGTCGGAAAACGGCACCACCGGGACCATGCAGACGAGGTGTTTTGAGCCGCGCGGCGCGGCGGCCCACTGCGTCCAGCCGACATAGGAGGCGCCGGAGGTGCCGATCTTGCCGTTGCACCACGGCTGGCGGCCAATCCATTCCTGGGTGTCGAAACCGTCATCGGCGTCGTGGCGGAAGGGCTCCCAGCGGCCCTGCGACGCGCCGCGCCCGCGGCAATCCTGCGCGACCACCACGTAGCCGCGGGCGCAGTAGTTCCTGGGCAGGCCGGCGGTCTCGCCCATCTTGCCGTAAGGCGTGCGTTGGAGGATGACGGGGAAAGGTCCGCCTTCCTTGGGGCGAAAGATGTTGGCGGCGAGCCGCGTGCCGTCGCGCATCGGGATCATGACGTTCTTCTCGAAAACAAATGGCAGATTGGCGTCCGGCGCCTGCGCGCGCAGGTCGCAGCCAAGCACCGCCAGCAGGAGGAGGATTCGTGCGACGATCGGTTTCATGGCGGGAGCATTGGAGATTTTTGCTTCGTGCGGCAAGGAGAAAGGTGGCCGCGACGGGAGCGCGGAGCTCCAGCTCCGCTCTTGGGGCGCGAGGGGTCAGGCCAAGGCGACCGCCAGCGCGGGCATCGTGTGTGCCTGCCGAAGGATGGATTATTGGCGGTTCTTCGCTTGCCACGCGGGCGGAAACGCCGCATGATGACGCCAGAAGAAAACGATGAAATCCATTGCCAGTCTCGCCTTGGTGTCGGGGGTGTTCTTGCTGGCTGCTTCCTGGCCAATGCCAGCGGCGGAGAACGCCAGCGATCAATTTCAAATTCCCGCCAATGATGACGGCTTGCCGGGAGCGGGGCCGATCCGGCGCTACGATTGGTTCCGCAAGCTGTGGGCGCAGAAGCGGGCCGGCTGGGCGCAGCGCGCCGACCAGGACCAAGGCGCGCTGGTATTCCTCGGCGATTCCATTACGCAAGGCTGGGGCGATAAGATGGGAAGCATGTTTCCGGGCGTGAAGGTGGCCAACCGCGGCATCAGCGGCGACACGACGCGCGGGGTGCTGATCCGGCTGGCCGAGGACGTCCTGGCGCTGCGACCGGCAGGCGTGGTGCTGTTGATCGGCACGAACGACCTCGAAGAGCAGGCCGACCCCGAAACCATCGCCGGCAATCTCAAGCTCATCCTCGCCGAGTTCAAGAAGCATAACCCCAAAATGCCGGTCATCCTGTGCCAGGTGTTTCCCAGTTCGGCGTCCAAGAAAAGGCCGGCGGACAAGATCAAACAGATCAACAAGCTTTATGCGGCGGCGGTAAAGGGCGATCCGCAAGTCATTCTGCTGGAGACGTGGCCGTTGTTTGCCGATGCCCAGGGGGACGCGCGGAAAGAGGAATTCCCCGACCTGTTGCATCCGAACAAAGCCGGCTATGCCAAGTGGGCCGCGGCGCTGCGGCCGATCCTGGCGACGCTGGGTTTCCTCGAAAACGAGCCCGAAGCATTCGCGCCGGAGCCGGGATTTGTGAGCTTGTTCAACGGGCGCGACCTGACGGGATGGGGCTATCGCACGAACAATTTTGACGGCCTGGCCGCCAGCCCCGACGGGCGATATGTCGCGAAAAACGGGCGGCTGATCGTCACCACGCCGCCGGAATACTCGAAGATTCAGCAGCTTTGGACCACGCGGGAGTTTCCCAAGAATTTTGTGCTCAAGCTCGAATTCCGCGCGACGCCGAACGCGGACAGCGGCGTCTTTATTCGCAAGCCGCAGTTGCAGTGCCGCGATTACCTGCTGGCCGGCCCCTACAAAACGCTGGCGAATTACCAGGCGCAGGATTGGAATGAATTGGTGGTGACGGTGAAGGATGGCGCGGCGCATTGCACGTGCAACGGCGAGGTGCTGGAAGCCGCTTTGAAGGTGCCCGAGACCGGCCCCATCGGGCTTGAAGGCGACCGCGGCCAGATGGAATACCGGCGGATTCGGATTCAAGAATTGCCTTAAAACCCTGAAAAACCCATGGCCGAAGGATTCAAAGAATCGGATTGGCGGCAGTTTAAGGCGGTCCATGAAATACTGCGGGACCGCTACTGCCAGCAAGTGCTTGACGAAATAAGCGCCAAGGTGACTTCCGCCAAAGGCACCCCGACCGAGCGTTTTTGGGATGTTGTTAAAATGCTAAAAAAGCGTGCAAAAGAGCAAGAGGACACGTTTGCGGATTACCGGCGATCCACGGCGTTTTTCCAATTGCTGCGCATGCGCCGCTTGGGCTTGCTGACCGATGAGGAGTTGAGCCGGTTTTCTGAGCAACTTCAGCAACAAATTCGGTATTTCGCGGAAATGTGAAAGGTGATGGGTTGTTTGGACGCGCCGGATGGTCGCCCAAGCTTGGCAAATGACATGATGCTCAGCAAGGAAGTGGAGGCACTGGCACGGACAATTTGGGATTATCATCACCTGAATCACCGGCTGGAAAAGGCCGATGTCATTGTGGCGATGGGCAGCCACGATTTGCGGGTGGCCGAGTGGGCCGCGCGCTTGTGGCTAGACGGGTGGGCGCCGTGGTTGGTTTGCTCGGGGGCTTTGGGCAATCTCACTCGTCACCTCTGGAAGCGCACAGAAGCGGATTTATTTGCCGAAACGGCGGCGCGATTGGGGGTGCCGCGCGAGCGTATCCTCATCGAAGATCAGTCCACCAACACTGGCGAAAACATCCTATTCACCGATCGTTTGCTGAAGAGCAGGGGCATCAAGTCGGAGCGATTGATTTTGGCGCACAAACCCTACATGGAACGGCGCGCTTATGCCACCGCTCGCGTTTATTGGCCGCGCCAGCAATTGTTCGTAACCTCGCCGCCCATTGCGTTCGAAGACTACCCGAATGCGGAAATCCCACAGGAGCAAATGATCAACATCATGGTGGGGGACCTTCAGCGTTTGCGGGATTACCCGGCCAAAGGTTTTATGATCCCGCAGGAGATTCCGTCATCGGTCCTAGCGGCGTTCGAGCGGTTGGTGGCGCTGGGATTCAACCGGCATTTGGCAAATTACTGATGAGTGCTTGGGATAGACGACACGCGCCCCCTCACCCTGCCCTCTCCCCCCAAGGGGGGAGAGACTTCCCCGAAAACCGGTTTCGCGCATTGCCACACCTGAACCGCGTAGGAGCCGACGTAAGGAGGCTCAAATTTGCCTCTGGGCGTGATAGCCATGATATCAGAGCCTCCTTACGTCGGCTCCTACAACCAGAGGGTTCATGGGGAGGGAGAAGGTCGCCCACGGTGACCAATTTTGTATTGCATCCCGGAGACCATACAGTAACTAACCGCGATGGTGTAATATGCTGGTCTGCAATAGTTTATTTGCATTTTAGCCGGTAACGCCAAGTTGGAATTACATGGGGAAAATAATTTTTATTGCCGGCACAGATACCGGGGTGGGCAAGACCCTGCTGACGGCCTTGTTGTTAATCCACGCACGGGCTCGGGGACGCAACGCTTTGGCGATAAAACCTTTTTGCTCGGGCGGACGGGAGGACGTGGAAATACTGCAAAAAGCCCAAAATCACGCGATTTCCGATGAAATGGTGAATCCGTGGTATTTTGACGCGCCAGTGGCCCCCTGGGTTTCATTGCGGGAAAAGCGCGAAAATATCAATAAACATGCGGTCCTGGCCCATCTTCACGCGGTCCAGAAAAAGACGGATTTACTGCTGGTGGAAGGGGCCGGGGGATTGCTCTCGCCACTGGCAAAAAATCTGGACGCGCGAGAAATAATTGCGGCTCTTGATTGCCCGGTTTTGCTGGTGGCGCGAAATCGTTTGGGCTGTTTGAACCACGTTTTTTTGTCGCTTGAGGCGCTGGAAAAAAACGGGGCGCGACCGGTCAAAGTGGTTTTAATGGGGGATCGGCGGCCCGATTTATCGGCGCGGACGAACGCCGAAATATTGCGAAAAAAGGCCGGTTTTATTGATGTTTTTGCGATTCCCTGGCTGGGGGCGAGGGCGTCCGGTTTGGGGGCGCTGAAAAAAAATGAAAAAAAAATAAAAAAAACACTTGCGCGACTTTTTGAGTTTGCCTATATACCGCGCCGCTCTTTGCCAAACAGGCGGAAAACCGGCGGCAAAAAAAAATAAAAAAAACTGCAAAAAACAGTTGACAGCCGTCGGGAAGATCGGTAAATTGGTCCGCGTAACGATAAACGGTATCTGAGATGCCGATTGCGAAAGAAAGAATCGGCGCTCAGATTTTTTGTCCCCCTGGTGGGGAACGGTTTTTGGGCGGCAACGCCCGATGCTCTCTGAAAATTGAATTGTGCGATAAGTTAGAGCCCCTTCAGCATCAAGGAGTTAGCTCTTAGGTGCTGGAGTTTTAGAAATTGCAACCTATCGAAGGTAAAAATTCGAAGGATCAAGCTAACGTTTTTTGAACGGAGAGTTTGATTCTGGCTCAGAACGAACGCTGGCGGCGTGGATAAGACATGCAAGTGGAACGCTGGATACGGGGTAGCAATATTCCGTATTTGGAGTCGCGCAAGGGTGCGTAACACGTGGGCAATTTGCCGCGAAGACTGGAATAACTCGCTGAAAGGCGAGCTAATGCCGGATGTGACTCCTGGAGGGCATCCTCTGGGATTTAAAGCTGGGGACCGCAAGGCCTGGCGCTTCGTGATAAGCCCGCGGCCTATCAGCTAGTTGGCGGGGTAACGGCCCACCAAGGCTAAGACGGGTAGCTGGTCTGAGAGGACGACCAGCCACACTGGAACTGAGACACGGTCCAGACACCTACGGGTGGCAGCAGTCGAGAATTTTTCACAATGGGCG
>Ga0101944_10005668_pt1 | contig 13913 bp, 13 predicted proteins | sample DewCreD2012metaG_FD_75245 | JGI IMG/M metagenome (GOLD analysis project Ga0101944, IMG submission 75245) | Hot spring sediment bacterial and archeal communities from British Columbia, Canada, to study Microbial Dark Matter (Phase II) - Dewar... ... | reverse complement strand
GCCTTGAGGAGTTAAACCAGAGGAGGAAGAAAGATGGCAGTACGCATACGTTTGAGAAGGATCGGCAAGAATCCCACAAAACGCCCCCATTTCAGGATATCGGTATTTGATGAGCGCAGGGCGCGGGACGGAAAGACTATCGAAGAGCTCGGGTATTATAACCCGGTGAACGGCAGCGCCAGGATAAACAGGGAGCGCCTGGAATACTGGGTGAAAAACGGCGCCCAGATGACCAGCACCGTTAAAAGCCTGCTCAAGAAAGACAAGAGCTCATAAACTAAAAAAGATTTATTAAAAGGAGGCGCTCATGCCGCAAGGACAGCAGGTAAGCCCCATAGCATATGTATTTCTCTATGTTCCGCTTATACTTATCTTCTATTTTCTTTTTATACGGCCACAGAAGGTTAAGGAAAAGGAACACCAGAAGATGCTCTCCAATCTCCAGAAGAACGATGAGATTGTGAGCACTGCCGGCATCCACGGTACGATCGTTAACGTGAAAGACAAGACCGTGGTGGTGCGCGTGGATGATAACGTCAAGATCGAGATCGAGAAGAGTTGTGTTGCCCAGGTTAAAAAGGCTTAAAACTAAACTGCTTTCGACAGCAAAAGGAAGAACGGAATGGAAAGAAGGCTCCTCTACAAGATTATCCTGGTAGTCGCGGTCCTGGCCTCGTCGGTGTATTTTGCTTTTCCCCTTGATAAACGCATTAATCTGGGTCTTGACCTGCAAGGGGGTATGCATCTGGTGCTCAGGGTAGATACCAGCGGCCTTCCCGATCATGCAAAGGAAGACGCGGTTGACCGGGCGCTGGAAGTGATCCGGAACAGGATAGACGCATTCGGCGTGCGCGAACCTTCCATACAGAAGCAGGGGACCGGAGAGATTGTGGTGCAGCTTCCGGGAGTTTCCGACAGGGAGAGGGCGCTGGAGCTTATCGGAAGGACAGCCCTCCTTGAGTTTAAGCTTGTCTCTCCGGAAATCGAACAGACCAGGGCGGCTTTGGAAGGCAATGTGCCTGAGGGGTATGAGCTTAAGTATTCAGTGGATGATAATGAGCCGCTACTTCTTGAAAAACAGGCGGTCCTCACCGGCGATGCCCTGCGCAATGCAAGCGTGCAATTCAGCCAGAGCACTTTTAATGAGCCGGTAGTGGCGCTGGAATTCAACGCAGAAGGCGCCAAAAAATTCGCGGAGATCACCTCCAATAACGTCGGCAGGCGGCTGGCAATAGTGCTTGACGGTAAAGTGCAGTCAGCCCCTCGCATCAAGGAGGCCATACCTTCTGGTGAGGCAGTGATACAGGGGCGCTTTACCGTTGAGCAGGCGCAGGACCTCTCTATTGTTTTACGCGTAGGTGCGCTCCCTGCTCCTATGCATATTGAGGAGGAGAGGACCATTGGCCCGCTATTAGGCCAGGATTCAATCCGCAAAGGCGTCAAGGCAAGCGTGGTTGGCGGGATACTGGTATTCCTCTTTATGGCGTTATATTACCTGCTTGCCGGTTTGATTGCCGATGTCGCGCTTGTCTTTAACCTGGTGATCATACTGGGAGCTTTAGGCGCGCTGCCGTTGCTTTTCCCCGGTGTATCGGCAACCCTCACCCTGCCGGGTATCGCAGGCATGGCATTATCTCTTGGCATGGCTGTTGACGCAAATGTCCTTATCAATGAGCGCATCAGGGAAGAGCTTACATCAGGGAGGTCTTTACGCGCAGCAATCACCAACGGCTACGGCAAGGCCTTCAGCGCTATCCTTGATTCAAATATCACTACCCTTATCGCCGCATTCCTGCTTTTTCAGTTCGGTACCGGACCGATCAGGGGTTTTGCGGTAACCTTAACCATAGGCCTTCTGGCGAGCATGTTTACCGCGGTGGTGGTAACGCGGGTAATATTCGAAGTCCTGCTTCAGACCGGTAAACTCAAAACACTGAAGATGTTCAGGTTCATCAAGGAGACAAAATTCGATTTTATCGCCAAGCGCCGCCTCTTTTATGCGCTCTCAATAGCGCTCATCGTGGCAGGGCTCTTTACTTTTTACAAGAAAGGGAAGGATGCTTACGGGATAGATTTTTCCGGCGGGCAGCTGCAGGAGTATAACTTTAGCGCTCCCGTTGAGGTAGAGCGCGTCAGGGAATCCCTCAGGAAGCTTAACCTGGGAGAGACTTTTATCCAGCAGTTCAGGGATAACCCGCGCGTCATACTTATTAAGACCGCAGAAGACATGAGCACCCAGATTACCTCTCAATTACGCTCTGATTTCTCCGACCGGCAGGTCGATGTGCTGCGTATCGAAAAAGTCGGGCCTGTTGCCGGAAGACAGCTTAAGGATAAGGCCTATAAAGCGCTCCTGTGGTCTCTTATCGGCATCCTGGTCTATGTTGCCTTCAGGTTCAAGCATTTTAATTTTGCCGTAGCCGGCGTGATAGCGCTTTTCCACGACGTGCTGGTAGCGCTCGGCTTTATGGTCATGACCGGCAGGCAGGTTGACCTTTTGAGCGTAACCGCCTTTTTGACCATTGCCGGTTATTCCATAAACGATACCATCGTTATCTATGACCGTGTCAGGGAGAACAGCCGCCTGGCGCGCAAGATGTCGCTTGGAGAGCTCATAAACTTAAGCGTCAACCAGACCCTCGGCAGGACAATCCTCACTTCCATGGTTACCTTGTTCGTTGTGGCCGCTATCTTTGTTTACGGGGGGGAGGTCCTCAGCAACTTTGCCTTTACGCTGCTGGTAGGTTTCGTCTCCGGCGTCTATTCTACCGTTTATATCGCCTCGCCCCTGGTGCTTGCCTGGCAGGGCAGGAAGATGGCCAAGGGCTAAATGCCCTGTCCGCATGTTTAAATCCCTCAAGCTTTATACCGCTCAGGAGCTTGACCTGAAGCATCTTTTTGAGACCCTGCTTGATTTTGGTTACCGGCGCCAGGATACCTGCACCCAGGAAGGCGAGTATTCCCGGCGGGGCGGCATCTGCGATATATTCCCCTACACCTTCGAATTACCCATCCGTATCGAACTCGAAGAAGACAAGGTCTCTTCCATCAAATCATTTAACCCCGTAACCGGAGAGTCCCTGTGGCCCCACAACATGGTGATCATACTGCCCATGCGCATGCAAAAAGGCATACGCACGCATGCCTTCAGCGAAGATTTCCCGCTGGAGAACTTCGTGGATCTAAACACAGGGGATTATGTGGTGCATACCGAGCACGGTATCGGCAGGTTTCTGGGGATGGAGAAGATCACCTGCAAGGATCAGGCCAGAGACCATCTGGTTATACAGTATGACCGCGGGGAGAAGCTTTTTGTGCCCGTTGAGCAGATGCACCTGGTGCAGCGCTACCTTGCCTTTCAGTCCCGCAGGCCCAAGCTCTGCAGACTGGGGACAAAAGAGTGGCAGCGCACAAAGCTGCGCGCCCGTAAAGCCATCCAGAAGCTTGCATGGGAACTCCTTTCTCTGGAGGCTATCCGCCTGAGCTCTGAGGGTTTCAGGTTTTCGCCTGACTGCGAATGGCAGAAGCAGTTCGAAGGGACTTTTCCATATGAGGAGACACCTGACCAGCTGAAGGCCTGGCAGGAGGTACGTTCTGATATGGAATCGCCCAGGCCTATGGACAGGCTGCTCTGCGGGGATGTCGGCTACGGAAAAACAGAAGTTGCCATGCGCGCGGCCTTCAAAGCGATGATGGACAATAAACAAGTCGCTTACCTAGTGCCCACCACGATACTTGCGGAACAGCACTACCATAATTTTATGCAGAGGCTTTCGCAATTTCCACTCAATGTCGAGCTCCTCTGCCGCTTTAAGACCGGAGCAGAGCAGAAAGAGGTAATTAAAGGCCTGGCTTCCGGTAACGTGGACATGGTTATCGGTACCCACCGCCTCCTCTCGGAGGACCTGGTCTTTAAGGACCTGGGCCTGGTTATTATAGACGAGGAACAGCGTTTCGGCGTGCGCGCAAAAGAAAAGCTCAAATTTCTTAAAGCGACCTGCGATGTCCTGACGCTTACCGCTACCCCGATCCCCCGCACGCTTTACATGAGCCTGATGGGGGCAAAAGACCTTTCGGCGATCAATACGCCTCCGCAAAATAGGTTGCCGGTTGAGACCTTTGTGGTACAATATGACGAAGACCTTATCCGCCAGGCCGTGATGCGCGAGATAGAGAGGTCCGGCCAGGTTTATTTCGTGCACAACCGCATTTACGACATCGAGCGGGTGAAGGATGACCTGAAGCGCATACTGCCCGCTCCTACACGGATTTCGGTTGCGCACGGGCAGATGCCCGGCAGGCTCCTTGAAAAAATAATGTCCGATTTCCTGGACAGGAAGATTGACGTCCTGGTCTGCACCATGATCATAGGGTCAGGGATCGATATCCCCAACGTCAACACCATCATCATCAGCGATGCGCAGCGTTTCGGCCTTTCCGATATGCACCAGCTGCGCGGAAGGGTCGGCAGGTTCAACCGCCGCGCTTACGCCTATTTTATGATCCCGCGGCATGAGGTGCTTGACAGTGACGCCAAAAAGAGGCTTCAGGCGATACAGGAGCACGCATCCCTGGGGTCCGGATTTAAGATCGCCATGGAGGACCTGGAAATCAGGGGTGCGGGTAACCTCCTGGGGGTCCAGCAGCACGGCTATATCGCTGCGGTTGGCTTTGATCTATACTGCCGGTTGCTCAGGGAGGCAATCGGCAATTTCAAGAAGGTGTTGAGCACCCCCCGGTTGAAAGACGACTGATAATGCGCCCGCAAACGTTTTTATTGGCAGTAGCATTGGGTATCTCTCTGGCAGCAGGAGGATGGCTTTTGAAGGCCTGTGCCCAGGATAAGATCATCGCCGTGGTCAACAGCGATATTATCACGCAGAAAGACCTTGATGATTTCCTGAATTTCATGCGCATGCAGCTTTCCGAGGAATACCAGGGAGACGAGCTTGAAGCACAGGTCAATTCAATAAAGGCCGGCCTCCTGGAAAGGCTCATCGAGGACCGGCTGATCCTGCAGGAGGCCAAGCGTACCAAGATCAACGTTGATGAATCCCGGGTAAAATCACGGATAGACGCCCTGAAGAAACAGTATGAGAGCGACACCGCATTTCAGGAAGCCCTGGCAAAACAGGGATTGGTGCAGGCAGACCTCGAAAAGAGGATCAGGGAGCAGCTCCTGATGTTCTCGGCCGTGGAAACGTTCGTACGCAGCAAGGTTATCGTGACGCCGGCAGAGATCACCGACTATTATCAGGAGCACGCGGAAGAGTTCAGTGTCCCTTTGCGGCGGCGGGTTTCCTATGTCGTATGCGACAATAAGGGGATAGCCGACGAGTTGTACGGCGTCCTGAAAAAAGACCCCGATCTGGACAATTACGCAATAAAATTCGGGCTTACCCCTTCGACTCTGGAAGTGGCGAAGGACGGCAGCTTCAGGAAAGAGATAGAAGAAGTGGTTTTCAACCTGAATATCCAGGAAGTTTCCAAGCCCACGCTTATTGAGGGAGGGTATTACATTTTTGAGCTTCAGGAGATCATCCCCGCACAGAAGAAGAGCCTCGCGCAGGCGCAGGAGCAGATTCGCCAAAGACTTTACGAGAAAAAACTCAGCCAGAGGATGGAGTCCTGGATTGCTGAGCTGCGCAGCCGTTCCTATATTAAAGTCAGCGAATAAAAGATGACCGGGCAAGCACGTAAGGTACGAGTGGGAATCACTATGGGCGATCCTGCGGGCGCAGGTCCTCAGGCAATCGCCCTCTCTTTAAAGCGCCTTTACGGCAAGGCGCATTTTACGGTCATAGGCGATGAGCGCGTTTTTGAAAAGGCAAAAAAAAAGGCCGGGTTAGCCGCCGGGAGAGGAAGTTACGATTTTCTCGACCTGAGGAACGTGCCCCGGAAAACTTTCCGCTTCGGAAGGCCTACCTTTGCCTGCGCCAGGGCAGCAGTGGACTATATCGATTATGCCCTCGGTATGCTCAAAGAAGGAAGAATCGATTGCCTGGTTACCGGACCTGTCTCCAAGGAGATGATCAGCCGGGCAGGCATTCCCTTTAGCGGCCATACAGAATACCTGGCTGGAGCATGCGGGGTCAAAGATTACGCGATGATGCTATTGAATAAGAAGCTTAAAATCACGCTTGCAACGCGCCACCTGCCCCTGATTAAAGCAGCGAGGACCTTAAACAGCCGGCATATCCGTACGGCTGTCTCACTCACTCACCAATGGCTTAAGGTTTTCTTTGGTATAGCGCACCCGCGGCTGGTTATCTGCGGAGTGAACCCGCATGCTTCGGATAACGGGCTAATCGGCACGCAGGAGAACGCCTTCATCAAGCCTCTGGTAAAGAAACTCAAAGCAAAAGGTATGGCGATTAACGGCCCTTATGCGGCAGAGGCAGCGCTTTTGAAGACTGCCGAGGGTTTTTATGATGCTGCAGTGGCCATGTATCATGATCAGGCAATGATCGCCCTGAAGCTCTCCGATGCTTTGTCAGGCGTTAACCTAACCCTGGGGCTCCCCTTTGTAAGGACTTCGCCGCTGCACGGCACTGCCTTTGACGCGTCAGCAAAAGGAAGGGTTTCAGGGGACTCTTTTACCCGGGCAATCACAACCGCGATAGACTGCTGCCTTTGTTTTGACTCCCGCCTTTGCACTGATGCCTAAACAAGCCAAAAAATCCCTCGGACAGAACTTCCTTACGGATACCCATATCCAGCGTAAGATTATCTCTGCCTCCTCGCTGACTAAACAGGATACGGTTATCGAGATCGGTTCGGGGCACGGTGAGATAACACGGTATCTTGCCAATAGCGCAGGTGCGGTCTATGCCGTCGAAGTAGACGGCGATCTCTGCGAAGAGCTTGCCGTAACTTTTGAAAATTGCCCCAATGTGCGAGTGCTCAGGCAGGATATACTCAAGCTCGATATCCCCTCGCTCTTAAGGGAGGGAGAGCGTCCAGTAACGGTCATCGGTAATATCCCTTATTACATCACCACGCCGATTATCCAGCGTCTTTTTCTTTATGCGCCATTCATAAAAAAGGTCTGCCTCACGGTCCAGAAAGAGCTGGCAGCGCGTATGCTTGCCAAGCCAGGCACGAAAGAATACGGCTCATTGAGCATTTTTGTCAGGTACCATACGGAGCCGGAAACCTTTTTTATTATCAAGCGTTCATGTTTTTCTCCGGCACCGAAGGTGGACTCGGCATTCCTCATCCTGCATATGAGGAGGATGCCTTTGCTTGCGAGCGAAAAGGAAAAATACTTCTTCAGGGTGGTCAGGGCCGCATTCTCCCAGCGAAGAAAGACCCTGAAAAATAGCGTCAAAGGCATTATTCCGCAGGACACGGTCGAATCCTTCTGCCGCCGGTATGGATTTGCCCTCACAGTCAGAGCCGAAGAGCTCTCTTTGGAAGACTTCATAAACCTGATAAATTTATAAAAAAAGTCTTGACAAACACCCTATTTTATCATATATTTAAGACTTTATATAAAACCCAAATATAGCCTTTCCGAATAATACTCTATTTATTACAGGCTATTAGGAAAAAAGAATTTTCAAAGAATTCTTGGGTGTGTTTTTTTTGTCTCTGGAAGGGAATGCTCCGTGGAATGCTCATGCTGGAGTAGCTCAGTTGGTAGAGCACGTCCTTGGTAAGGACGGGGTCACGGGTTCAATTCCCGTCTCCAGCTTGCTTTTAACCGTCACCGTAAAAAATAAGGCAGAATGCGCGAAATAATCAATCTTGAATGCACGGTTTGTAAAAACCGGAATTACACCACCACCAAGAATAAGAAGCTGCATCAGGAAAAGCTTGAAATCAAGAAATTCTGCAGATTTTGCCGCAAGCATACTCCTCATAAGGAGACCAAGTAAATTCTATGAGGAGCCTATTCGCATGTACGGTATTCGGCATAGGAGCGTCGGTTAAAGGCAAACCAACGGTCTCCAAAACCGTTACTGCAGGTTCGATCCCTGCCGCTCCTGTATGCTTCTTTCGGTGGAACGAGGGAATCGGATATGAACCCGGCTCGTAAAACATTTAATTTTTTGGCGGAAGTGAAGGCGGAACTGGGCAAGGTGTCCTGGTCGACACGCCAGGAGTTGATCGGCGCCACGGTCGTGGTGATCGCTGTTACGATGATCGCCTCGATTTTTATCGGGGTGATCGACCTATCGCTCTCCAAGATCCTCAGCTTAATTTTCAGATGAAGCATTGGTACGTCGTCCACACGCAGACCGGCCTCGAAGACAGGGTAAAGAACTATATCGAGAGCAAGATAGCCTCCGAAGGGCTTGCCGATTTCATCAGCAAGGTGGTTATACCCACCGAACAGGTTTCAGAGGTGCGTTCAGGGAAACGCAAAATCTCACAAAGAAAATTTTTCCCCGGCTATCTGCTGGTGGAAATGGACCTTAACGACCAGACTTACCTTGCGATCAAGACGACTCCCGGAGTTACCGGCTTCATCGGCCTGGGCAAAAAACCCATGCCTCTTCCTCAATCAGATGTCGATAACATCCTTAAGCGCACGGAGGAAACTGCCTCAAAGCCCACCCCGAAGATAATCTTCGAGAAAGGCGAGCAGGTGCGGGTCACGGAAGGGCCGTTTGTTAACTTTAACGGGACCATCGAAGAGATCCACCCTGAAAGAGGGAAGCTCAAAGTGAGTGTCTCGATATTTGGGCGCTCGACCCCGGTAGAACTGGAATACTGGCAAGTGGAGAAAGTTTAATATGGGCAAAAAGGTAACCGCGCAGATCAAATTATACGTACCTGCAGGCCAGGCAAACCCCGCGCCTCCGGTCGGGCCAGCCCTGGGGCAGCATGGCGTCAACATAATGATGTTCTGCAAGCAGTTTAACGAGCAGACCAAAGATAAGGCGGGACTTATCCTTCCGGCGGTCATCTCGGTGTATGAAGACAGGACCTTTTCGTTCATCATCAAGAGCCCCCCGTCGTCAGTGCTCCTGAAGAGGGCGGCCAACCTCGCCAAGGCCTCAGGCACGGCAGGAAGGGAGACGATCGGGAGCGTTACCAGGAAACAGGTTGAAGAGATTGCCAAGCTCAAGATGAAAGACCTCAATACCTCCGACCTTGCTGTAGCCATAAAGGTCATTTCTGGAACTGCCAGGAGCATGGGTATTGCCGTACAGGAAGACAAATGAAAACGCACAGCAAAAGATACAGGGAATCATTGAAGCAGGTGGAGCCGGATAAGGTCTATTCACTTAAAGACGCCATTTCCCTCATCAAGAAGATGGCGGCGCCGAAATTCAATGCCGCGGTAGACCTGCATTTCCACCTGAACGTGGATTCTAAAAAAAGCGACCAGATGGTCAGAGGGACGGTTGTGTTACCGCACGGGACCGGCAAAAAGGTCCGCGTTGCCGTATTTTGCAAGGGCGAGCACGAACGCATCGCCCGTGAGGCGCAGGCGGACTACGTGGGTTCAAACGACCTGATTGAAAAGGTCTCCGGGGGGTTTCTTGATTTTGACTGCGCCATCGCCACGCCGGAAATGATGAAAGACCTCAGCAAGCTCGGCAAGGTCCTCGGGCCCCGCGGCCTTATGCCCAGCCCCAAGACCGGCACGGTCACCAATGATATCGCCAAGGCGATCGAAGACGTTAAGCGGGGGAAAGTGGAGTTCCGCGTGGACAAGCAGGGAGGGGTGCACCTTTCCGTCGGCAGGATATCGTTCACCGAAGAGCAACTCTATGATAATGCCTCCCGTATTATTGAAGCCATCAATGAAGCAAGGCCGGCTTCGGTGAAAGGGAAATTTGTCAAGAGCCTGAGCATTTCCTCAAGCATGAACCCGGGGCTAAGGATTAACGCATGAAAAAATTAGGTTTTATATTCAGAGAGACGCTGGGAAACCGCATCAAAGAACACCTTAAAGGCACAAACAGCGTCTTTATCGTCAATTACTCCAAGCTCACCAGTTTTGATATGAGCCAGCTGCGCCAGGCGCTCAAGGGCTCGCGCGCGTCTCTGTATGTGACCAAGAACACCGTGGCCAAGCGCGCTTTGAAAGAATCGGGTTTTGAGCCGCTGGCGAATATGCTTGAAGGCCCCTGCGGCATGGTCTTTATACAGGATGAGCCGGTATCAGCTTCAAAGGCGCTCTGCGATTTTTCCAAAGACCACGAAAACCTCAAGCTTGCCGGCGGGTGCCTCGGGGAGAAGATTCTCGCAGCAAAGGACATAGAAGCCCTGGCAAAGCTCCCTTCGAAAGAAGCGCTGAGGGCGCAGGTGGTTATAGGCTTGAAATCGCCCATCAACGGACTGGTGATGGTTTTAAAGGGGAATCTGCGGAAATTGGTATTCTGCCTTGAGCAGATAAAACAAAAAAAGAGCGGATAAACACTTATCGGCCCACCCGCCCCTATAAACGGCGGGTTTATTATAAAAAACAGGTTCAAATTTTAGAAAGAAAAGGAGACAGTCATGGCTAGTGAAAAACTTGAAGGGATGATAAAAACAATCGAGGAATTGTCGGTCCTGGAACTTGCCGACCTTGTCAAGGCGCTCGAAGAGAAGTTTGGCGTTTCGGCGAATATGCCGATGATGGCCGCGCCGATGATGGCAGCCGGCGGCGCCGGCGGTGCTGCGCCTGCGGCAGAAGAAAAGAGCACTTTTACCGTAGTGCTGGCAAACGCAGGAGCAAACAAGATCGCAGTGATCAAGGAAGTAAGGGCTATGACCAGCCTCGGCCTGAAAGAAGCAAAGGACCTTGTTGACGGAGCTCCCAAGCCAGTTAAGGAAGGCGTTCCCAAGGAAGAGGCCGAAGAAATGAAGAAGAAACTGGAAGCGGCAGGCGCAACGGTTGAATTGAAATAACCGCCGAGCCCGAAGAGGGAAACCTTATGAGCGTAACCAAGCGCAAAAGTTTCGCGAAGATTAAAGAGGTATACGACCTTCCTCACCTTCTGGATATTCAGCTGCAGTCGTACCGGGAATTCCTGCAGATGGATATCCCGCCCCAGGAACGCAAACATCTGGGGCTTGAAGAAGTCTTTGCCGACATGTTCCCGATTGAGAACCAGAACCGCTCGGTGAGGCTGGAATATCTAAGTTATTCCCTGGGCAAGCCCAAATACGGGATCGCTGAGTCCAAGCGCCGGGGGGTGACCTTTGCGGCCCCGCTCAAGGTAAAGTTCAGGCTTATCACTCCGCGAGAGACCAAAGAGCAGGATGCCTATTTCGGCGACATGCCTCTCATGACGGAGACCGGGAATTTTATCATCAACGGAGACGAACGCGTGGTGGTGAACCAGCTACAGCGTTCGCCGGGTATCTCCTTTGAAGAGGAGGACCATCCGACCGGCAAAAAAATATTTTACGCGCGCATTATACCTTACCGCGGCGCCTGGCTCGAGTTTAAATACGACCTTACCGAAACGATAATTGCCTATATTGACCGCCGCAGGAATTTCCCCGCAACTCAGGTTCTAAGGATCCTGGGATACAGCACCGACCAGGAGATCCTGGGATGTTTTGAAAAAGAGCACCCCGAGATTATCAATACCCTCAAGAAAGATTTTACCAAGAATAAAGAAGAGGCCTATCTTGATTTCTACCGCAAGATGAGGCCCACCGAACCGGTGACCAAAGAAGCAGCCGAAATGCTCTTTTACCGCCTCTTTTTTGACCCCAGTAGATACGACCTTGAACGGGTAGGGCGTTTCATACTCAACCGTAAGCTCGGGATGGATATTTCCCTGGACAAGAGGATCCTTGATTCAGAGACCGTAATCAAGGTGCTCGAATACCTGATCAGGCTTAAGTCCGGACAGGGGAAGATCGACGACATAGACCATCTTGGCAACAGGCGTATTAAAACCGTGGGTGAACTGGTCCAGAACCAGGTGCGCATAGGCCTGGCACGGATCGAGCGTTCTATCAGGGAGCGCCTGAGTATCATCAGTGACTTTGATAATTTAAGCGTCCACTATCTTATTAATTCCAAACTCCTTTCCAATCAGATTAAAGATTTCTTTACCAGGAGCCAGCTTTCCCAATTCCTTGACCAGGTGAACCCCCTGGCAGAAATGACCCATAAACGCAGGCTCAGCGCTCTTGGCCCCGGCGGTTTATCCAGAGAACGCGCAGGGTTCGAAGTCAGGGATATACATGCTTCGCATTACGGCAGGGTTTGCCCGATCGAGACCCCCGAAGGCCCCAATATCGGCTTGATCGCCTCATTGAGCACCTATGCCCGCGTCAATAATCTGGGGCTGCTTGAAACGCCCTACCGTAAAGCCGAAGACGGCAAGGTTACCCGTAAGATCGATTACCTTACCGCAGATTTAGAGGAAGATAAAGTTATTGCCCAGGCAAATGTCCCGCTGGATGAGAATGGAAATTTCACGGAGCGCGAAGTTTACTGCCGGTTCAAGGGTGACTTTCCCAAGGTTCCTCCTAAACAGGTGGATTATATGGATGTTTCACCCAAGCAATTGGTTTCAGTTGCTGCCTCTATCATCCCTTTCCTTGAGCACGACGACGCAAACAGGGCCCTGATGGGATCAAATATGCAGCGCCAGGCCGTGCCCCTGATGTTTCCCGAGGCGCCGGTGGTAGGGACTATGATGGAGGGGAAGGTTGCGCGCGATTCCGGTACGGTCGTGCTTGCCGAAGAAGCAGGCAAGGTGACCAGCGTCGATTCCTCTTCGATCAGTATAGGTAAAAACATATACCACCTGAGGAAATTCCAGCGCACCAATGCCGACACCTGCGTCAATCAACGCCCCCTGGTAAAAGTCGGCGAGTACGTTGAAAAAGGCCAGGTCATTGCCGACGGCGCCGCAACCAAAAACGGAGAGCTGGCATTAGGCAAGAATTTACTCTGTGCCTTCATGTCCTGGCGCGGTTATAACTTTGAAGATGCGATACTGGTGAGCGAACGCGTGGTCAAAGAAGATGTTTTTACTTCTATCCATATTGAGAAATTCGAAATCGAGGCGATTGAAACACGCCTGGGTAACGAAGAAATCACGCGCGACATCCCCAATGTCAGCGAAGAAGCGTTGCGTAACCTCAACGAAAGCGGCATCATCAGAATCGGCGCAGAGGTTGCTCCGGGGGATATCCTTGTGGGTAAAGTGACCCCTAAGACCGAATCCGAACTCTCTCCGGAAGAAAGACTGCTGCGTGCCATATTCGGCGAAAAGGCAGGAGATGTCCGCGATACGTCTTTGACCGTGCCGCCGGGAGTGGAAGGCGTAGCCATCGATGTGCATGTCTTCCAGCGCAAAGACCGCGGCAGGAAGTCCAAGGAAGAAAAAACCAAAGAACTCGCCAAGATCCGCGAGATCAAGGCGTATTATAAACAGGAGATAGAATTTGTTCAGAAGGAAAAAGTAGCGCGCCTGGCACAGCTTTTGGGAGTGGATAAAAAGAAGGCTGAGACCATGGATTACAGCGATAACGAAGATGCGCGTATGCTTGCGGTTTCATTCGATGAACAAATGCAGGAGTTGATGGCTGAGCAGGAACAGGAGATCGAAAAAGTAAAACGCGGTGATGAGCTGCCTCCGGGTGTCTTTAAGCGAGTCGTGGTCTATATTGCCACCAAGCGCAAGCTTTCCGAGGGGGACAAATTGGCAGGCCGCCATGGCAACAAAGGCGTGGTTGCGCGCATCCTCCCCGAAGAGGATATGCCCTTCATGGAAGACGGCACCCCTATAGACGTCGTCCTCAATCCTCTGGGCGTCCCCTCCAGGATGAATGTCGGACAAATATTGGAAACCCATCTTGGATGGGCAGCGAGGGTTTTGGGGATGCAGGTGGGGACGCCTGTCTTTGACGGAGCCAAAGAAGAAGAGATTAAGGACCTGCTTAAAAAAGCCGGCCTCCCCGAGGACGGGAAAGTTGTGCTCTACGACGGATTTTCCGGCCGC
>Ga0101944_10005665_pt1 | contig 13918 bp, 16 predicted proteins | sample DewCreD2012metaG_FD_75245 | JGI IMG/M metagenome (GOLD analysis project Ga0101944, IMG submission 75245) | Hot spring sediment bacterial and archeal communities from British Columbia, Canada, to study Microbial Dark Matter (Phase II) - Dewar... ... | reverse complement strand
GAGTCATACCCAGATGGAGCTGATACAGTTGGCCGGGGAACTCGATGCCCGGGTGAAGCAACGCACCCAGGAGCTGGAAGAGCTGGCCTCCAAGGATCCGCTGACTGGATTGTACAACCGTCGTCATTTCGGCGAAGTCATTCGCCGGGAATTCGCCGCCGCCCAGCGCTACCACGGCGACCTGACCTGCCTGATGTTCGACCTCGATTTTTTCAAACAGGTGAACGATCAGTTTGGCCATGCCGCCGGTGACGGCAAATTCCGGGATGACGCCCAGCCTTTCCACCAGAGAGGAGATGCGCTCAGCCATGGCCCTGCAGTAAGCCGCCAGGACCTCTTCCGTTGTCCAGCCCTTTCTGAGAAGCCCTGTCGCTTCGGACTTCGCGTACACAACGCAGGTATTGGAGACGACAGGGGGCTCCTGCTTCGCCATGTAAGAACGCTCGCCCACCTCGGTGATAGGCACACCGAGAAGATCGGCAAAGACCTCCATACCGCGGCCCGTTCCAGCCGCACACTTGTCGTTCATGAGGAAGTTGGTGACCCGTCCCTCTGCATCGCACTGGATGGCCTTGATATCCTGTCCCCCTACATCCAGCACGGTTCGAACCTGGGGCCCGTAGATGAAATTCGCTCCCCGCGCGTGGCAGGCGATCTCGGTGAGGGTTCGGTCGGCCATGGGAACATTCACTCGGCCGTACCCCGTGCCGATGCAGTAGTCGATCCGGCTCTCGGGCATGTCCGTGTTCTTGAGGGCGAAATCAAGCCCCTTCCTGGCGCTTTCGGGACTGTCGGAGCCTGTTCGCATGTTGCCGTAGGCATAGATCTCGCCGTCTGCCATGATCACCGCCTGGGTGCTCACCGAACCGACGTCGATCCCGGCCGTGATATATTGCGCTTTCTTCCAATCGATCTCCGGGTTGACCCAGTTGGATTCGGTCCATCTCCAGAATTCCTGTCTTGTTTCTTCAGCCATTCTCCGTGCTCCCGTGCGAAGTCGGCAGCCCTCAGTCGATATCCGGTATGCCTTGCCAGTGGTCCGTTGTCCGTTGACCGTCGTCTGTTGTCGGAAGAACGGTCTCCGTTGTCCCTTTCGTGGTTCGATACCTCACCACGAACGGGAAACCAAGCAGTCACAGAACGGTTCCCCCGTTCACCCCGACGTTCACCCGCCTTCGGCGGCGCCATAGGCGACCAGGGTACGAAGGGTGAACGGAAGGCCGTTGCCCGTTGTCGGATAGTCTCTTACGCCTCTCGTGCCGCCGCCAACGCCGCACCGACCGCCATCCCGAACTCCGGCCCCTCGGGAATGAAGAGCTGTGAAAGAGGCACCTGCCGCTTCATCGCCTCAACGAAACCCGGGTTGTAGGCCACACCGCCCATCATGACCACATCCTCGTGGATCCCAATCCTCCGGATCATGGACACAATGCGGCTCGCCATGGCGTCGTGGATCGCCCTGCTGATATCCCGTTTTTCCGCTTTCCCGTGGATCAGGCCCACCACTTCCGATTCCGCAAAAATGGCGCACTGCGCGTTCATGGGAATTTCCTTCTCCGAGCTCAGCGCCAGAGGCCCCATCTGTTCCAGAGGCGTTTCCAGGGCTCGGGCCATGGACTCGATAAATGCGCCGGCCCCGGCTGCGCACTTCTCGTTGATCGCGAAGTCCAGGGGATTTCCCCTTTCATCCACTTTGACAGCCCTCCCCTCTTCAGCGCCTACGTCCACAACGGTTCTGGCCCTTGGGAAAAAGAAATTCGCCCCCTTTCCCATGGCCTTGAGGTCGTTCACCAACTCCTCTGTGCCGGGAAGAACGCTCTTCACGGCATCCTTGCCGGATCCTGTCCCGCAAATCCGCTTCACCTGTTCGGCTGAAACGCCGGCATTTTTCAATGCCTGATTCCAAGCCTCCAGGATCGCCCTGTTTTGGTCAAAGCCGGTGAGCCCTTTAGACCTGCCGATGATCTTGCCCTCTTTCACCAGCACGACCTTGGTGGTCTTGGCTCCACAATCAATTCCTGCGCTGATCATTCGCCTGAGCCTCCTTGCTATTAGTACCATCATCAAGCAGCCGGAGACAAGCCCGGAACAAGGGGCCTGCCTCAGGCTGAGGCTGTGAAGCGGTCCGGGAGACCTTCAGCCCCAAACTTTCAGGGACTATGGGGATAGGGTAAAGGGGTTCCGGGATCGTGCAGCGTGGGCGCAGGGGTCGGACAAAAAAGACGGCGGCTTAATTCCGAGACGGCTTCTTGAAGAGGAAAAGAGCGGGCATTCTTCTACAAGGTTTTCTTGAGGTTGATGAAATCACTCCTCTCAAAACCGAGGGTTTTGAAAAAAGACAGGATGTCCGTGGAGTCCCACCGCACCGAAGTGTAGACTTTTTCGAAACCTTTTTTCTTGTAGTGGTCGAAGATTGCCACGGCCAAACTGATTCCGATTTTCTGACCCATATAGTCTGGATCCACCCCGAACATGGCGATCCACGCGATTCGGGCGGCCCCGAAATTTCCGGAGGTGATGTAGCTGATCATATAACCCACCACCTTGCCCCCGATTTCTGCAACAAAGCTGGCATTCTGGCTTTTCTTGGCCGCCTCCGCCACGATGGGCTTGAAATCCAAACGGGAAGGAATCTTTGTAATGGCCGCGTCAATTCGGCTCACCGCGACCATATCTTCTTTCCTCATTCTTCTGATCAGGATCTTTCCCACTTCTTGCCCCTTTCCTGCCTCCGAAAAGCAGGAAGGTCAATCAATTCGGATGATTTTCACATGATGGTCGACCCAGTCGGGCGGAAGGTACACTCTTCCGCTGTTTCCACTCAGTTTGACCTTCTTTTCGATCATTTCCTCCCCGTACACCTCGAACTTGACTTTGCCCTCAGGGATGTTGGCGGCGGAATAGTTTTCATTCTTTGTTTTCTTTTCCCGTGGCACGGTGCTCACCTCTTCTCTCCGCGAATGAGAACCTCGTTTGCTTGGCCGATGCGCGCTGGAGGTTCCATGTCTTTTGTTGTTGAAACGCTGGGATACCTGGGCGTGTCCCAACCGTTCAACTTTCTGATTCTGCTTAAAATCTCAAAGATATTCCGCGCCGGAGCTCTCTCAAGGATTTAACTACATTTTAGCTACAACGTGACTATAAGAAAAAGGAGAAAATGGTGTCAAGAAAAAAAACTCCCCGGATCTTGGAGCTGCGCAAAGCCGGCCTTTGACGAAAGAGCTTCCTCTTTGATAAAGTGATCAAAAAGCTGCGGTCCCCCGGCCGAACATCGTTTTTCTCAAAGGACCACCCATGAATCAGTCCATTCACAGCATGTATCTTCTGCCTACATCGATCATCGACAGCGACCATGGCTCCGTCAGGGAGTTTGCGAAAAAGGTGATCGGGGAAGACGGAAAAGGCCCTATCCCCAAGGCCGTAAAGCTCTATTACGCAGTAAGGGACGGCATCTGGTATGACCCCTACTATCCCTTTTATTTGCCTGAGCACTATCGTGCGAGCAACGTGCTCAAGGCAGGCAGGGGATACTGCGTGTGCAAGGCCTCACTGCTCTGCGCCCTTGGAAGAGCCTGCGGGATTCCCTCCCGTGTGGGGTTTGCGGATGTGCGGAATCATCTCGCCTCCGCGCAGCTTCTGGAGATGATGGGCACGGATCTTTTTGTCTATCACGGCTTCACCGAGTTCTACCTGGAGGGGAAATGGGTCATGGCCACCCCTGCCTTCAACAAAGAACTTTGCCTCAAGCACCGCGTGGCTCCGCTGGAGTTCGACGGCCGCGAGGATTCGATCTTTCAACCCTACAACCTTGAAAAGAAGAAGTTCATGGAATACGTGAGGTACCACGGCTCCTTTGCGGATATCCCTGTGGCGAGGATTGTGAAGGCATGGGAAGAGGCCTACGGCGTGGATAGGGTGAGATCGTGGATCGACGCCTTTGAACAGTCAGGCGGAACATCCAAGCGGGAGTTTTTCAGTGAAGAACCGCTGAAAAGCTGACGCTCCGTACGCCAAACATTTTTTCACCACAGAGGCACTGAGTACACGGAGGGGGATTTTTTTCGTCTATCGGGAAGTCCCGATAGACGAAAATGCCCTCTGGAGGTCGCAAAACAAGTTGTGGCTTCTTTGTGAAATTCTTACGCGGCAGAACCTTTTTGTTTGCCGGTATCTCCCGGCAAACAAAAAATTTTCTCTGTGCCCTCTGTGTCTCTGCGGTGACAAGGACGGCAGGGCATACGCGTAAATCGAGACTGGTGAGGCGAGCAAAGCCGGACTAAACGGTGCCGCAGAGGATTCCGGAATCCATAGGCCCTCTGAAGGGCAGGCGGCGAACATGGCGCACCCCGGCCTTGACGAGCATATCGTGCACCTCTCCTTCCGAATAGGAACGCCCTTCTTCCGTGTTTACGAGCATGTTGAGCGCGAAGAGCGCGGGGAAAAGGGGGCCGTCGTGGGCGTCGTTCAGCAGAAAATCATGAACCAGGATGAGCCCGCCGGGATCGAGAACCGAAACCGCCTTTTCGATAACGCATTGACAGCTCTCCGGGCCCATGCTGTGAAGAATCTGTGAAAGCCACGCCACGTCGTAGGTCCCTGGCACGGCATCATGCAAATAATCCCCTGCCTGAAAGTCGATCCTGGAGCTTAGTCCGAATCTCCGGATAGTCCTTTGAGCGATAGGGGCTGTAGCGGGCAGATCGAACACGGTGGCCCTGAGGCTGGGGTTGGCCTGGCAGAAGTGAATCGCGTAAGTGCCCGGGCCTCCCCCCAGGTCCAGGAGATGTCGCTTTTGGGAGAGATCGATCTCCCTGGTGATTCCTGGAGCAAGCATCGACGCGTTGCTGGACATGGCCATGAGAAAGCTTTCGAGCTCGGACCGCGTCCTTCTCTTCTTTCTCACCGGTTTTCCTGTTTGGACGGCCTGGGTCAGTTTGGACCAGGCCGAGACCAAATGATGGTGGTGTTTGATGGCGAATCCTAGGTAGTCCGGGGAGGTCTTGACGAGGAACGTTTTTGCCGCTCGGGTGTTGAAGTAGCGGTCCCCGTTTTTTTCCAACAGGCCCATCGCCACCAGGGCGTCAAGCAGGGTGCGGATCGCTCGCCCATTGACTTTCCGTCTCGCGGCGATCTCTTCCCCGCTCAGCGAGCCCTCTCCGATCAGGGTGAATACATCCAGGTCCACGGCCACATGAAGCGGGAAAGATTCCCAGTAAGCCCCGGAGACTTTCATTAATCTTCCTGGATTCCAATGCTCCTCGGCCATCCCCCTGGTCTCTCCACCCGACCCCCATGCTTGCGCCGATGGTCTTCAGCCGCTACTCTCTCACTTTGAGGGTGAGAAAAACCGTGGCGCCTCTCCTCTTGGCCAGAACCAGGATCGTGTCTCCAGCTTTGTACGCCTCGATTTTCCGATTGAAGTCCTTCACATCCTTGACAGGGGCCTGGTCGATTTCAAGGATCACATCCCCTGCCTTCAGCCCTGCTTCAGCCGCGGAGGAACCGTCCTCCACCTGAACCACCACCACCCCTTTGGCGTCGGAAAGCCCGAAATTCTTTGCCAGTTCAGGCGTGAGGTCTTCCACGGTCATGCCGAGCTTTGGTTTGGCCTCCGCCACGACCGGGGCTTCCTTGTCCTCCTTGAGCTCCGCTATCTTGACCTCAAAGCTTTTCTTCTTCCCCTTTCGAATGACCTCGACGGCGACGCTCTTCCCCACAGGCGTTGAAGCCACCACATAGGGCAGTTCGCTCATCTCCTTGATTTCTTTGCCGTCGAAGGTGACGATCACATCCCCCCGCTGGATTCCGGCCTTTTCCGCGGGTCCTCCCGACGTGACGTCCGCCACGAGCGCCCCCCTTTCATCTTTGAGATCCAGCTTCTGTTTCAGTTCAGGGGTAATCTTCTGAATCATCACCCCGAGCCAGCCCCGCACCACCTTGCCCGTCTTCAGCTGCGGGAGCAGGTCCTTGGCCATGTTGATGGGGATCGCAAAGCCGATGCCGATGTTGCCGCCGCTCTGAGAGAAAATGGCGGTGTTAATGCCCACCACCTCCCCGGCTGTGTTGAGAAGAGGTCCGCCGCTGTTTCCCGGATTGATGGAAGCGTCGGTCTGGATGAAATTGTCATAGGAACTCTGCCCGATCTGACGATACTTGGCGCTCACAATCCCGGCGGTCACCGTGTTGCCCAGGCCGAAAGGGTTCCCGATCGCCACCACCCACTCCCCCACTTCCAGCTTGTCGGAATCTCCAAGGGGCAGCGGAACCAGAGGCTTGTCCGAATCAATCTTAATCAGCGCCAGGTCCGTTTTCGGATCGCGGCCGATGATCTTTGCGAGATACTCTTTGTCGTCCGCGAGCTTGACCTTTATTTCATCCGCCATTTCAACGACGTGGTTGTTGGTGAGAATGTACCCTTCTTGATCAATGATCACGCCTGTCCCCAGACTCTGCTGCCTGAAGTCCCTGGGCATTTGATCCCTGAAAAAGCGCTCGAAGAAATCCCTAAAGGGGTCATTGGGGCCGAACGGCATGGGCACCTGGCCTCTACCCCTGACCACCTTCACGGTGCTGATGTTGACCACAGAGCTCTTGGCTTTTTTAGCCAGTTCGGCAAAGGACATCGGGACAGCAGTGGAGGCTGCGAGGTTCTGCGCCGCTGGAGCCGAAATCGGATACAGGAATGCCGTCAGGATAAAGCCGGCCATGAGGCAGACTGCGGTCCGACCCATCCAAGTTGTTTTTATGACCCATCTTTTTTTTATCGACATCTCAAACACCTTCCCTTCTTGAATGCTCTTTAAATGCACGTCACTCTGATCGAACCCTCCGCGCTTCAGCTGTCATGTGAGGATGGCGTCACCGTTTCTTTTTCAACGCGGAGAGAATCTGCTTGGTTTCCTTGCCCCATTCCCCCACCTGTTCGGGTTTTGAAATGAACTTGGTCATGATTTCCTGGGACCCGGAAAACGTCACGTAGGACTCCCGGACTTTAAGGGAATTCCCTTTTCTGACATACAGAGCAAGTCCGGCTAAAATACTCATGACCAGGTCTTCATCCTCAATGCCTACATCGAGCGTGAAAAACCGGTCGTGAATCGCTATCCCCACGTCTCTCGGTTCCTTCATGATCCCCCACCTCTCTGGTCCGCCCTTTCTTTTTACGCCATTTTTTATTTCTTGGCAATAAATTGCGGAAGGAAGCGTGATCGTTGTCTGGGGGACCTGGACGATTCTGCCTTTGTGGCCGACGCGTTATTCTCCCATGGCGCCGGCCGCGCTTCAGGCCAGGGCGGATTTAAAAGGCTCAAGTCCTATGCGGTCGATCGTCTTCCCAAGTCGTTCGCCTTTACCTGGTACTTCTCGGCCACATCGGCCAGGCGCCGCATCAGTTCGGGGGTGAGCACCCCGCAGGGAATGTGGGGAGCGATGCCGTAGGTTTCGCCGTCTTTCTGGGGAATAGCCCCTTTTTCACCAAGCTTAAGCATGATTGTCTCCTTGTCGTGTTGGGATGAGCTGTCCCTTCAAAGTCTTTGTCTGACCTTTCCGTTGCCGCCGACAATCTTTCTGATTTCCTCCTGGGCCTTGAGGCTCTCGAACTCCTCGCTGAGCCACTCGACCTCCTTTTCAATACGAGAAGAGGGGGAATCGAGGTCCAAGCACTCTTGAATCATGAGCTTGTAGCGCTCCTCGAAGATGTGCAGCGGCATGGTCATCCTTGGAAGAAGCACCCCTCCAAGGGGAAATGGGGGTATGTGGTCATGTGAACTCATGGCAACGCAATTACGGGACTTTTTACGAATGCATCAGATTTAAATAGATCCAAATTAAGGCGACAGGGGCTCCTGTCAAGAGCTGCCGCTTCCGCAGCGCAACATGGAGCGGGGTGAGGTGTTCCTCCCCTCACATTGACACAGGCGATCGTACTCTCCTATAATTCATTGAAAGCAAGTCCCTGAGGTGATGCTCAAGGCACCCGACCTTTGCAGACGATGCGACCCTCAGAAACAAGGCTGGGCCAGGAAAATTTGATCAGAGCGATGAGTGACTGGTGTGACCAGGAAGACTGGGTGACTGAGGGCGATCGCATTTACCGCTGTTCCAAATGCGGGAAGCGGCTTCATCCCCGGAAGATTTACGGTTTCGACGGGGAGCTCACAGGGTGGCGCTTGCCGCCCCACAAGAAAAAAGGACACAAGATCCGCAGGGCAAAGGCCCGGCAAAGAAAAATTCGTACCGGCCGCAAGTGAAGCTCCCCGCCCGGGAGACCGTGGCTTGCTGCGAAGGCGGGGGATTCCTCTACGGTATTGGATTCAGCTCATGGCCTGCAAATGGTACACCCTTTGCCCTCTGAGGCGGTTTGAGAAACTAGGTCTCCTGGATGGGTCCTGGAAAGACCATTACTGCAAGTCCGAGAGTCATTGGAAAGATTGCAAGCGTTATCAGCTGGAGGAGCAGGGAATTGACCACCCCGACAACATGCTCCCCGACGGACGGATCGACCCTGCGCTCAAATGATGCTGCCCGCTCCGTTTCGATTCTCTGCAGCTCGGGCAGGAGCGCTTTCACGGGAGCGGCCGGGGGGTCTTGGGTTTTTGAGGCTCGATGATGAGAAGGTCTCCGTCATAGGTCAGAACCCCCAGCATGATGGCGCAGATCAGCCGGTAGATGCTCACCTGGTAGTACTGACTCTCGGCCACAGGATTGGGTTTGAGAGGGTCTGCCACCAGGACCGTGCGCTCCTTTCGGTCATAACCCGCGAGAACCACGAAATGGCCGGTGGATTCGCCGCCCACATCGTCATACACAAGCCTGTTTCCGACGGATTTTTCGCGGGCGCTGTTGTAAAGATAGGTCGAGCTGAGGCCGGTGAGCAACGGCAAGGCCCTGTTGAGATATCTTCGGAGAAGACTGGTGGTGAGCACTTCAAATTGGATTTTCCCGCCCAGGCTCAGAAATTCCAGATAAGCGTCCGTGGCCAGCTCCAGCCCGGGAACGTTTCGCTTGATCTCGCGCTGTCTCTTCAGTTTGTCCGCCATGTCCTGCTTCCCCGGAAGGAACCAGGTGGGGTCGAAGATCTGGAGATTGTAGGTGTAAAGAGTGGCCTTGTAGCCGCGCCCCAGGGCATGGGCTCCGAGGTAGACGGCCAGTGTTCCCCCGCCCTCCAGCTGCTTCGCTTCTGAAACGACTTGCTGGAGAGGGATCGGATCATTGAAATACCGGTACACGGCTTGAAGACAGGTCGGGCCGCAGGTGGTGCTGTCGGGTTGTGAGAACATGTCCAGGTAGAGCTTGCTTTCCATACCCAAAACCTCTCAAGGATCGAGGTCCTGTCTTGCGCCCAATCAGGGTAACTGTTTCTTGATCTATACCCTGACATTACGGCAGTCAGCACAGGGTGTCAAGGACCGAGCCGGAGGACGCCATCGAGGACTTAGCACCACACTCTACAGTCCGGTACCCTGTCCCCTGGAACCCCAAGGCTCCTCACGGGCAAAAAGGGAAAACCGGCCCTTAGGAAAGCGCGGAATCCACCCCGGCGGCCAGGATTGGCCTTTTTTCAATCGAAGTATCCTTCATCCTTTGCGTTTCGCTTTACATCCCGCCCGCCGCAGGTGCCAGCCCCAAGCGGTCGCCGTCCCTTAGCACCGTGTCGAGCTCAGCGATTTTGCCATTGACGAAGATGATCTTGATTTCATCTGCGCGGAATCCCAGTCGCTTGATCACACTCCTGACGGTTTCTCCTTCCGAAAATTCACGGTCATCCCCATCCCTGAAATCGCACACCTTCGCCTCCGACAGCTTCGCAAAACACTTCAGACTGATCTTCATGGCTTATCCCTCCTGACGTGAGAGAAGAATAAAAAGGGGATTGCTTTTCCAATCCCCTCAATCCGTTTCAATGTTCCCTGGTGCGGAAGGGGGGACTTGAACCCCCATGTGCCTGCGCACACTAGACCCTGAACCTAGCGCGTCTACCAGTTCCGCCACTTCCGCACAAAAACCATTGCTATTTCGAATCAATTACTTATATTAGTCGCCGGAACGTGTCAAGATTTTTCATTGGGTTTCCAATTCATGCAAGTCATCTTCAATCTCCACGAGATCGAAAAACCGCTCCGCGATCCTGTGCTGACCATCGGCAATTTCGACGGCGTGCACAAAGGACACCTCGCCCTTTTTGACAAGGTCAAGGAAAGGGCAAAAGCCATCGGCGGGCAGTCGGTGGTCATGACCTTTGAACCCCACCCCCTGAAAATCATGAGACCCGCCGACGGTCCCCGGCTGATTACCCACACAGGCCAGAAACTGGAACTCATTGAAAGCGCGGGCATCGACATCATCGTGTGCGTGTCCTTTGACCGGGAGTTTGCCGCCATCCCGGCCCGTGACTTCGTCAAGGACATCCTGGTTCAGAAAATGGGAATCAGGGAGATCGTCGTGGGATATGATTACACCTTCGGCCACAACCGAGAGGGCGACATCAATCTCCTGAGGGAAATGGGAGAGGAACTCGGGTTTGTCGTCCACCTGGTCGGCCCTATTCAAATCGACGATAGCCTGGTATCCAGCACCTCTATCCGTCGGCTGGTTCAGGAAGGCAGACTGGAAAAGGCCAAAGTGCTCCTGGGAAGGGATTTCGAGGTGCAGGGAACCGTGGTGAAGGGGCAGAACAGGGGAGCACGCCTCCTGGGTTTTGCAACCGCCAACCTGAACCCCCACGGAGAACTGCTTCCCAAGAGAGGAGTGTATGCCGTCAAGCTGGTCATCGACGATACTTCTTACCATGGAGTGACCAATGTGGGATACAATCCCACTTTCGGGGACACGGGCTTGACCGTGGAAACTCACGTCCTGGACTTTTCGGGCGATCTCCTTGGAAAAACGATCAAAGTGCAATTCATCAAACGCCTGAGAGATGAAAAGGCCTTCAACACCCTGGAGGAACTCTCGGAGCAGATCGCCCAGGACGTATCCCAAGCCAAAGAAGTTCTTCGTGAAGTCTGAGCTGCATGTCTCTCCGACGTGACTTTCCTCGGAACTTCCAACAGAGCGAATCCGAGAACGATTTTACTGGACAATCGAAAAATCTTTATCTATATAAGGACGCGTTAAAAGAACCGGGGTATCTGACCCGAGGAATATGATAAGACGTGCTCATGGACGAAAGCTTGCTCACATTCCCCAAAGGCGGGGTTCATCCTTCTGAGTCCAAAACCCTCACCGAGCACCTGGCCATTGAAACCCTCCCCGTGCCCGACGAAGTGGATATTCTTCTTCAGCAGCATTTCGGCGCTCCCTGCAAGCCCCTGGTGGACAAAAAGGCCAAGGTCAGCGAGGGAGACCTGATCGGCGAAGTGGCCGGCGGCCTCGGAGCCAACATTCACACGAGTGTCACAGGAACCGTCAAGGGAATCGGGCCTGCCGCCCACCCGGTCTCCGTCACCTCCCTCTCCGTGACGATCCAGAGCGATCGGGAGGCCCCGGCCAAGACTTACTCCCCCGCGGACTGGCGGACTCTCTCTCCCGAGGAGTTGAGAAAGAGGGTCAAGGCCGCGGGCATCGTCGGCATCGGGGGAGCCGGCTTTCCGACCCACGTCAAGCTCGCCCCGCCCCCTGAAGCCAAGATCGACCTCCTGATCATCAACGGGGTCGAATGCGAGCCCTATCTCACCACGGATCATCGTCTTATGCTGGAGCACCCCGAGGACATCCTCGAGGGGGCTAAAATCATTCTGGCCATGCTCGGTATCAAGGAATGCCACATCGGGATCGAAGCCAATAAAATGGATGCCGTTGAGCTCTTGAGAAAAACGCTCAGGGACCATGATTCAAACGGTTTCAAAATCACCGTGGACGCCCTGAAGGTCAAATACCCTCAGGGCTCCGAAAAGCAGCTCATCGAGAGCATCACCGGGCGCCGGGTGCCGGGCTTCGGGCTTCCCTTTGACGTGGGAGTGATCGTACAAAACGTGGGCACCACCAAGGCCATCTACGACGCCGTGGTCCTGAACAAGCCTCTTTACGAAAAGGTGATCACCATCAGCGGCCGGGGAATCTCCAGGCCCGCCAACCTGAAGGTGAGGATCGGGACGAGACTGAGCGACATCGTTTCCTACCTCGGCGGGACAAAACCGGACCTGGCGCGGATCGTCCTGGGCGGACCCATGATGGGATTTCCCATCTCCACGTTGGACGTGGCGGTGACCAAGACCACCTCGGGTGTGTTGTTTCTCACCGAGGAGGAGATCGACAGCCGGCCTCATGGATCCTGCATCCGGTGCGGGTGGTGTCTGGATGCCTGCCCTATGGGACTTCAACCCAACGAGATCGGCGTTTACGTGGAGGCAGGCCGGCCCCAGGACACGGCCAAGTTCGGCCTGTTCGAGTGCTTTGAGTGCGGATGCTGCGCCTTTGTGTGTCCGGCCAAGAGACCGCTGGTGCAGTTCATCCGCCTGGCCAAGTTGAAGGCAAAACGATAGGCACAAGGAGCGACATCATCGAAGAGCAAGTCAAAGAGCCCCAGGAGGTGATGGTGAAAGAGGCCGAACTCTGGTCAGTCGCCGTCTCCCCCCACGTCAAGAGCCACGAGTCGGTGGAAAAGATCATGTGGACCGTGGTGGCCTGTCTCATGCCCTCCCTGGTCCTCTCCATCTTTGTTTTCGGGTTCCAGACCCTGATCATCACCGCCGTGAGCGTGCTCAGCTGCGTGGCCACAGAGGCCGTTTCCCAGAAATGCCTGCACAGGCCCGTGACCGTGAAAGACGGCAGCGCCGTCCTCACAGGCGTTCTGCTCGCCTATGTCATTCCTCCCGGGGTTCCCTACTGGATGCCGATCCTCGGCGGCGTGGTGGCCATCTTTGTCACCAAGCAGCTCATGGGCGGGATCGGATTCAACATCTTCAACCCCGCCCTCATCGGCCGGGCTTTTTTGGTGGCCACCTACCCTGTGGCCATGACCTCGGCCTGGCTCCCTCCTGTGCTGGACGCGTCGATCTTCAAATACATGGGGCCCGGCGTGGATGCCGTGAGCACGGCGACCCCTCTTTACGTGCTCAAGCACTACGGCCTGGAGGCGCTCATTGAAAAATTCGGTTCCCTCTCCACCATGTACGGGAATTTCTTCATCGGCCTGCGGCCCGGCTGTATCGGGGAAACTTCGGTGCTTCTCCTCATGCTCGGCGGCCTCTTTCTCATGTATAAAGGCTACATCACCTGGCACATCCCGGTGTCGGTGTTCGGTTCCATCGCTTTCTTCACCTGGGTTTTCGGCGGAGAAGGGTTCTTCTCAGGCAATCCTCTGCTCGCGATTCTCTCGGGGGGCGCGCCGCTCGGCGCCATTTACATGGCGACGGATTATGTCACCTCTCCCAACCAGAAAACAGGGCAGATTCTCTTTGGGATCGGCATCGGAGCCCTCACGGTCCTCATCCGCCTCAAAGGAGGATACCCTGAAGGCGTGGCCTATGCCATTCTTCTCATGAATGCAATGACTCCCGCGCTGGACAGCTGGTTCAAGCCCAAGCGCTTTGCTCCAGCAAAAGGTGCTGTAAAATGAACCAGATCCTGCGAATCACGATCGGTCTCATCATCTCCTGCCTGGCGGCCGGCACCATCATGGGCAGTACCTATGTGTTCACGGCCAAGGCCAAGAAGCACAATGAGCATCAAAAGGAACAGGACACCATGCTCGGGCTTCTCGGGTACGGCAAGGCGAATCCGGCCCCGCCCTCGCTCAAACTCCACAGCATTTACCGTTATGTTCTCGATGAAAAAGGCTCCAAGTATTTGGGCTACGTGCTCCCGGTGAAAAAAGGAAACGACCTTGCCTACAGTCTCTTGGTGCTGACCCTGGACGGCAACTTCCAAGCTTCTTACGACTTGCCCCTGGATCCGGCGCAGGCCGGCGAAGCGTCGG
>Ga0101944_10005664_pt1 | contig 13922 bp, 12 predicted proteins | sample DewCreD2012metaG_FD_75245 | JGI IMG/M metagenome (GOLD analysis project Ga0101944, IMG submission 75245) | Hot spring sediment bacterial and archeal communities from British Columbia, Canada, to study Microbial Dark Matter (Phase II) - Dewar... ... | reverse complement strand
CTCGAGAACTGGATGCCGGCAAGAAAGGACAGGGTCGCTGTCACGACGGGCGCAACGCCGCTGAAGTGGTGGCGCTGATTTCCGGTTATCCCCACCGCCGCGCTTATGACATCGTGCGCAACCGCTGGTCCGCTCTCTCGGAGGCGGAGTGGCGGAAGGCGCTGCACGACGGAGTGGTAGCCGGAGAGCGCAGCGCGGAAGTGAAGGTTACAGCCGACGCCAAACGCATTCAGGCGGCGCCGCCGCCCCAGCCGGCTGCGGGCATCGAAGTGGCCTTTCAGCCCGACGCCAGCGTTTGGGATGGGCGTTTCGCCAACAACGGGTGGCTTCAGGAAGCGCCGGACCCGATGACCAAGTTGACGTGGGACAACGCCGCGCTGATGAGCGGCGCAACCGCCCGCTCGCTGGGCGTAAAGACCGGCGAAATGATTTCCATCGAGCGGCAGGGCAGGGCGCTGCGCGTTCCGGCGATGATTCTGCCGGGTCATGCCGACAATTCCATCACGCTGCCGCTCGGCTATGGACGCGCGCGTTGCGGGCGCGTCGGGCGGGGTGTGGGGCACAACGTCTACCCCCTGCGCACATCGGATGCGCTGTGGATCGCCTCAGGCGTCCAGGTGAAGAAGACCTCAGGGCGGTACGCTTTCTCCCTCACTCAGGAGCATCACTCGATGGAAGGGCGTCCCATCGTGAAGGAGGCGACGCTCGCTGAATTCCGCGAGGATCCGCACTTCGCCCACAAGACTCACCACGAGCTGTTCTCCCTCTACCCCGAGCACTCTTACGACAAGGGCAACCAGTGGGGCATGGTGGTGGACCTCAACGCCTGCATCGGCTGCAACGCCTGTCTGCTCGCGTGCCAGGCGGAAAACAACATTCCCATCGTCGGCAAGAAGGAAGTCGCCCGGGGACGCGAAATGCATTGGATTCGGCTGGACCGCTACTTCTCAGGTCCGGAGGAGGATCCGGCGGTCGTTTATCAGCCAATGGCTTGCCAGCAGTGTGAAAGCGCCCCTTGCGAAAACGTCTGCCCGGTTGCGGCTACGGTTCACAGTCCGGAAGGGCTGAACGACATGGCGTACAACCGCTGCGTGGGTACGCGCTACTGCGCCAACAATTGCCCGTACAAAGTCAGGCGGTTCAACTTCCTGGAGTGGCATAAGGATCTGGACCAGATGCAACGCATGCAGTTCAACCCGGACGTCACGGTGCGCATGCGCGGCGTGATGGAAAAGTGCACCTACTGCGTGCAGCGTATTCAGGAAGTCAAGATCAAAGCCAAAGCGGAAGGGCGGCGTCCGGTCCGGGACGGCGAGATCTTGACCGCCTGCCAGCAGACCTGTCCCGCCGAAGCGATCGTTTTCGGCAACATCAATGACCCGAACAGCAAGGTTTCGCAGCTTAAGAAACAGGACCGCAATTACGCCGTTCTTGAAGAACTGAATGTGAAACCGCGCACTACCTACCTGGCGAAGGTCAGGAATCCCAATCCGGAGCTGGTTTAGCGATGGCCGATCTGGCAATCCGACCTCAAGACATCGACGTTGAGCTAAATCCGCCGCTGGTCACCGGCGGTCTCACCTATGCCGGCATCACGGAGAAGATCAGCGGCATCACCGAGAGCAAGACGCCCCGCGCGTGGTATATCGCCATCGGCGTCACCGGGGCTTTGACCGGCGTGCTGGGCTTGATGATCGCCTACCTGATCTTCACCGGCATCGGCGTTTGGGGCAACAACTCCCCGGTAGGCTGGGCGTGGGATATCACGAACTTCGTGTTCTGGATCGGGATAGGGCACGCGGGCACGCTGATTTCCGCGATCCTGTTTCTGTTCCGGCAGCGGTGGCGGACCTCGATCAACCGCGCGGCGGAAGCGATGACGCTGTTCGCCGTGGCTTGCGCGGGCATCTTTCCGCTGATCCATGTTGGGCGCCCGTGGCGGGCTTACTGGCTTTTCCCGCTGCCCAACACGGACCTGAACATGTGGCAGAACTTCCGCAGCCCGCTTTTGTGGGACGTCTTCGCGGTGAGCACCTACGCCACGGTTTCCGCCCTGTTCTGGTATGTAGGGCTGATCCCGGACCTGGCTACGCTCCGCGACCGGGCGGCAAGCAAGATCCGGCAGTGGGTGTTTGGATTCCTGAGCCTTGGCTGGCGCGGTTCGGCGCACCATTGGAAGCACTACGAAATGGCCTATCTGATTCTGGCGGGGCTGTCGACGCCGCTGGTGCTCTCGGTGCACACCATCGTCAGTTTCGATTTCGCGGTGAGCGTGATTCCTGGCTGGCACACCACGATTTTTCCGCCCTACTTCGTCGCGGGCGCCATCTTCTCGGGCTTCGCCATGGTGATCACGCTGATGGTGATCGCCCGCCAGACGCTGCATCTCGAAGACCTGATCACCATGAAGCATCTGGAAAACATGTGCAAGGTGATTCTGGCGACGGGCTCCATCGTGGGCTACGCGTACGCGGTCGAATTCTTCACGGCGTTTTTTAGCGGCAATCCGTATGAGCGCTTCACGTTCATCAACCGCGCCGCCGGTCCGTACGCCTGGGCGGTATGGACGATGTTCACCTGCAACGTCTTTGCGCCGCAGCTTTTCTGGTTCAAGAAATTTCGCACCAGCATTCCCTGGATGTTCGCCATTTCTATCGTCGTGAACATCGGGATGTGGTTCGAGCGGTTCGTGATTATCGTGACCAGCTTGCACCGCGATTACCTGCCTTCGAGCTGGGGGTATTTCCGCCCTACAGCCGTCGATGTGCTGACGTTCGCGGGCAGTATCGGGCTGTTCTTGACGCTGTTTCTCCTGTTTGCGCGTTTCTTGCCCATCATCGCGGTGTCCGAGGTGAAGGGAGTCCTGCACGCGCAGAAGACGGGACACTGAGCGGGGCATAGCTATGAGCCAAGCGACAACCAAAACGGTTCGCGGGGCGCTGGGCGATTTCGCCACGCCCGAGGCGCTGTTGGAAGCCGTGCGCGGCTTGCGCTCCCGCGGCTATACGAAACTGGACGCGCTGACGCCGTTTCCCATTCACGGCATGGACCAGGCTCTCGGAGAAAAGCCGTCGCGCCTGGGATATCTGGTGGCCGCCGGCGGGCTGACGGGCGCGTGCGCGGCGCTGTTGCTGCAATGGTGGACCGGTGCGGTGGATTACCCCCTGGTGGTGGGCGGCAAGCCGTTTTTTGCGTTCGAGTTCTCCGTGCCCATCACGTTCGAGCTGACGGTATTGATCGCAGCGTTCGCCGCCGTATTGGGCATGCTGGCGTTCAATGGGCTTCCGCGCTTGTATCACCCGGTGATGAACGCTTCCCGCTTCAAGGGTGCGACCAATGACCGCTTCCTGCTGGTGGTGGACGCGCAAGACCCCCTCTTCGACCCAGAACGCACGCCGGCGTTGCTGGGTTCGCTCGGCAGCGAACACACGGAGGTCTTTGAAGACTGATGCGCAAGTCATTCTGGGCCATTCCCGCCCTGTTTCTAGCGCTGGCCGGTTGCGCCGGCACAACCTCGCGCAAGCCGCCTATCGAGATTTGGCCGGACATGGACCGGCAGCCCAAGGTGAAGCCGCAGACCCAGGCCGGCCAGCGTCCGGTTCCGGGCGTAGTGGCGGTGGGCCGCTTGTCAGAGGACGACGCTTTCCGCACCGGGCAGGAAAAGGGCATGTATGTGGGCAAGAACCCCCTCCCGATCACGATGCAGACATTAGGGCGCGGGCAGGAGCGCTACAACATCTACTGCGCGCCGTGCCATGACCAAACCGGGTCGGGCCACGGCATCGTTTCGTTGCGAAGTTCGTGGCTGCCCACGAACCTGTTGGAGCCGCGCGTGCGGAACATGACCGACGGCGAGTTGTACACCGTCATTTCGCAAGGCAGGCGCTCGATGCCTGCCTATCGCTTCCAGATCCCGGAGGCAGACCGCTGGGCCATCGTCGCCTACCTGCGCGCGCTGCACCGGGCTACCGACGCGCGTATTGAGGACGTGCCGGCCGAACTCCGGGGAGAATTGAGATGAGCCAGAAGGATTCTTACTTTATCGAAGAGCGCGCTTGGCGCCGCGGCCGCAATGTGCTGGCGGCGATCGCCGCGGCGTCGATCCTGGCTGCCGCGTCCGGCTGGGCGGCCAATCCCAAGCAGTTCGCCTCGTCCTACCTGGTGAGCTACATGTACTTCACGCTGCTGGCGTTGGGCGCGGCGTTTTTCGTGATGTTGCAGCATCTGACCGGCTCGGTGTGGAGCCTGACGGTGCGCCGCATCATGGAAAATGTCATGATCACGATTCCGGCGTCGGCTGTCCTGTTCGTGGTGGTGGGGGTCAATATCCCGTCGCTGTATGAGTGGGCGCATCCGGAATTCTATTCGTCCGACCCCGTCATGCAGTTCAAAATGACGTTCTTCAACCCGGCGTTCTTCATGGCTCGCATGGCGGTCTACTTCACGGCATGGATCATCCTGGCGGCGGCGCTGTACCGGAATTCGGTGGCGCAGGACCACGGCGGTTCGCTCGAAGCGATTCGTAAAGCCAACGCCTGGAGCGCTCCCGGCTTGCTCATCCTGATGACGACCGTGACGATGGCGTCGGTCGACTGGTTGATGTCGCTTGAGCCGCACTGGTATTCGACCATCTTTGGGGTTTATGTATACACAGGCGGAGCTCTGGCGTTCATTTCTCTGTTGACCCTCGTGTGTCTGGGGTTGCGCCGCGCCGGCTATTTGGTGAATACGATTCATGTGGAGCATTATCATGACCTCGGGAAGTGGCAGTTCGCGCTGACCGTGTTCTGGGCCTACATCGCCTTCTCGCAGTACCTGCTGATCTGGTACGCCAACATCCCGGAGGAGACCATATGGTTCAAGAACCGGTTGGCAGGGAATTGGAACTGGGTGAGCGGGCTGCTGTTGTTCGGGCGGTTCTTCCTGCCCTTTTTCGTGCTGCTTACGCGTCCGGCGAAGCGCAACCTGACGGTGCTTGCGGTCATGTCCGCGTGGGGGCTGGCGATGCATTGGGTGGATTTGCACTGGGTAGTGATGCCGACCCTGCATGAACATTCCTTCCATCTGCACTGGCTGGACCTTGCGACGTTCACGGCGGTAGGCGGTGTTTTCGGCTTGGTTTTCTGGTCGCGCCTGCGGCGCAAGTCCTTGGTGGCGGCGGGCGATTTGCGATTCGAGCGGGCGCTGCATTTTAAGAATGCTTGAGGGGGTGGGGCGATGAGCGGATCAGTCGATACCGGTTACGAGCGAGGGGAACCCAACTCCTGGATGATCGTCGCCTGGGGCGCCGGCGCCGTGCTGGCGCTGGCGCTGGTGATTGCAGGAATCCAATTCTACTTCGACCGGGTCAAAGAACAGCAGGTTTACCAGAAACAGATGGAGCCGGTCTCGGCGGACCTCGTTTCGCTGCGCGCCAAAGAAGACGCGCACCTTCACTCATACGCTTATCTGGACCGCAACAAGGGCGTGGTGCGGATTCCCATTGGCCGGGCGATGGATTTGCTGGCGAAGGAAGCGGCGGCAGGCAAGCTCCCTTACTCGACCAAGCCCACGCCCGTGGTTGCGCCGCAGGCGGGAGGGGCGGATGCTGCGACGAGTCCTCGCTAGCTTGTGGCTAGCATCGGCATTGCACGCTCAGCTTCCGAGCCACGTCATGCCCCCGGAAATGGAAGGGGTGGGCGTCACCGAACGGATCGGGCAGCCGATCGACCTGGACCTCACCTTCATCGCCGAGAATGGTTATCCTTTGCCGCTGCGGCAGCTTATCACCGGGGAGCGCCCGGTGATCCTCAACTTGGTCTATTACAACTGCCCCATGCTGTGCAATCTGGTCTTGAACGCGCAGGTGAAGGCGCTGCGGGATATTCCCTGGACGCCGGGGCGCGAGTTCGACATCATCACCATCAGCATCGATCCCAACGAGACCTTCGCTCTGGCTTCGGCCAAGAAGCAGGCTTACCTGGCGGCGTACGACAAGCCCGCGCCCGGATGGCGCTTTCTCGCCGACCACGACGGCAACGTCAAAAAACTGGCCGCGCAGTTGGGGTTCCGCTACCGCTACGACGCCCGCCAGCAGCAATACATACATAACGCAGTGATCTTTGTTTTGACTCCCGGCGGCCGCGTCTCCCGGTATCTTTACGGCATCCAATTTAAAGTGAGGGATCTGCGGCTGGCGCTCGTGGAGGCGTCCGAAGGCAAATTCAAGGCCACGGTGGATCAACTGCTGCTGTTCTGTTTCCATTACGACCCGCAGGCGCGCTCCTACGTGCCGTTCGCCACCAACATCATGCGCGCTGGTGGACTTCTGGTGGTGCTGGTTCTGGGCGGGGCGCTGGCGCGTTTGTGGTTGCGGGAGCGGCGCTACGCGGCGGCTCGCGGCTGGGTAGAGGCGAAATGAACTGGATTCGATCGATTCTGCTGCCGGTGGAAGGCAGCGCCTACGCTCGGGGGCACGACAACCTGATGTTGTTCATCGTGTTCCTGAACGTTCTGTTCTTCCTGCTGATCGCCGTGCTGTCGGTGATCTTCGTCTGGCGTTATCGCCGTTCGCGGAGGCAGGGTCCCACGCCTCACATGACCCACAACACGAAGCTCGAAATCGTGTGGAGCGTCATCCCTGCGCTGATCCTGGTGGTCCTTTTCTTCTGGGGCTTGCACGGGTACATCGCGGCCGGAGTGGCCCCGCAGGACGCCCTGGAAATCATGGTGAACGGAAAGAAGTGGCTCTGGTCGTTCGAGTACCCGAACGGCACGCGGACCATCAACGAGATTCACGTTCCCGTAGGCAAGCCCGTGAAGTTGGTTATGACCAGCGAAGATGTCATCCACAGCTTCTACATTCCCACGATGAGAATCAAGCAGGACGTCCTGCCCGGGCGGTATACCGAACTCTGGTTCACGCCCACCACGACTGGAATGCACCAGGTCTTCTGCGCGGAATACTGCGGCAGATCGCATTCCGACATGCTGGCGAAGATCTGGGTGGACGACGACGCCGCTTATCAAAAATGGTTGGAAGAGGGCGACGAGCAGACCCGCACGATGCCGCTCAAGGATCTGGGCAAGGTCATCTGGGAAAACCGGGGCTGCAACACCTGCCATTCCATCGACGGCACGCGGGGCCAAGGTCCGAGCTTCAAAGGCATTTGGGGCAAGCCGCACAAGATGGCGGATGGCGCGAGCGTGGTGGTCGACGCCAATTACATCCGCGAGTCGATCATGAACCCGCAAGCCAAGGTGGTGGCGGGTTACGAACCCATCATGCCGACGTTCCAGGGGCTGCTGCGGGAGCGGGAAGTCCTGGCGATCATCGAATTCATCAAGTCGCTCGAATAGGGGAAGGGAAGTCGAATGGCTGACGCAATCACAGTTTCAAGCCACACCGGCGGCGCCGGCGGCCACTTGAGTTATCTCAAGGACGGCAAGGGCTGGAAGTCCTGGGCCTTTACGGTGGACCACAAGCGGATCGGCGTGATGTATTTGTGGTCGATTCTGGCCGCCTTTTTTCTCGGCGGAGTTTTCGCCATGCTGGTGCGCCTGGAGCTGTTGACGCCGAAGCAAACCATCATGAGCGCCGAATATTACAACCGGGCGTTCACGCTGCACGGGGCGATCATGACTTTCCTGTTCATCATCCCGTCCATCCCGGCGGCGCTGGGAAACTTCGTGCTGCCGCTGATGCTGGGAGCGAAGGACGTGGCGTTCCCCCGCTTGAACCTGCTGAGTTACTGGATCTATGTGCTCGGCGCCTTGTTCGCCGTGGCGGCGATGGTGACCGGCGGAGTGGACACCGGCTGGACCTTCTATACGCCTTACAGCACCACCACGGCAAGCGCGGTCACCACCATGACGCTGGCGGCGTTCATCCTGGGTTTTTCTTCCATATTCACCGGCGTCAACTTCATAGCCACCGTGCACACGCTGCGGGCGCCGGGGCTCACCTGGTACAAGATGCCGCTGTTTGTATGGGGCATGTACGCCACCGCGGTCATTCAGATTCTGGCGACTCCGGTGCTCGGCATCACCCTGCTGCTGGTGATCTTCGAACGGGTTTTCAGCGTGGGCATTTTCGACGCCCGGCTGGGCGGAGACCCGGTGCTGTTCCAGCACTTTTTCTGGTTTTATTCGCACCCCGCGGTCTACATCATGATTCTGCCCGGCATGGCGATCATCTCCGAAATCATCCCGGTGTTCTCCAAAAAGACGATCTTTGGATATAAAGCCATCGCCTGGTCGAGCGTCGCCATCGCGTTCATCAGCTTCCTGGTTTGGGGACATCACATGTTCGTCAGCGGGCAGTCCAGGCTGGCGGGCGCGATCTTCTCGTTTTTGACCTTCCTGGTGGCGATTCCTTCAGCCATCAAGGTCTTCAACTGGCTGACTACGATGTACAAGGGCTCCATTGAGCTGAGGGCGCCGATGCTGTACGCCGTGATGTTCCTGATGCTTTTCGGCATCGGCGGGCTGACGGGTCTGTTCCTGGGAACGCTGGCTACGGACGTCCACCTGCACGACACCTACTTCGTAGTGGCGCACTTCCACTACGTCATGATGGGGAGCACGACCATCGCATTCCTGGGCGGGTTGCACTACTGGTGGCCCAAGATCTTCGGGCGCATGTACAACGAAAAGCTGGCGGCGTGGGGAGCGGCGCTGACGTTCATCGGTTTCAACGCCACGTTTCTGCCGCAGTTCCTGCTGGGATCGCGGGGCATGCCGCGCCGCTACTACAACTATTTGGACCAGTTCCAGCCGCTGCACGCCTTCTCGACTTTCGGTTCCTGGATCCTGGGCTTGGGTTTGACGGTGGCTGCTATTTCGCTGCTCGCGGCTTTACGTAAGAAGCCCGATGCGCCGCCGAATCCGTGGGGCGGCAAAACGTTGGAATGGCAGACCTCTTCCCCGCCCATCACCCACAACTTCGAGACCCAGCCCGTGGTGACGCACGGGCCCTATGACTTCCGCGTTGGGAGCGCCAGATGAGCCAGACCGCGGTTCAGGAACAAGACAGCCGCTTTCTCCAGCACCATTTCACGGAAATGGAGCAGCAGGTCGATGCCTCCAAGATCGGCATGTGGCTGTTCCTGGTCACCGAAATCCTGTTGTTCGGTGGTTTATTCGTTGGCTTTGCTCTCATGCAGGCGCGCCACCACGAGGCTTTTATCGCCGCGCACCACCATCTCGACCGCGGCTTGGGCGTTCTCAACACCGTCGTGCTGCTGATCTCGAGCTGGACGATGGTGATGGCAGTGCACAGTTCGCAGAAAGGCGACCGGCGCAAGCTGATCCTGTTTCTCGCCCTGACGCTGGTGTGCGCGGGAATCTTTTTGGGAGTCAAGTACTTCGAGTACTCGCACAAGTTCCACGAGGGGCTCCTGCCGGGCAAGTACTACTCGCACAAGGGCGACGCCGTGCCGGGACAGTTCATGTTTTTCAGCTTTTACTTCATGATGACCGGGCTGCACGGACTGCACATCGTGGCGGGCATGATCGCCATCGCGTGGCTGCTCGTCCGCGCCGTGCGCGGCGATTTCAGCGCGGCTTATAATACCCCGGTCGATATCACCGGGCTGTACTGGCACCTGGTGGACCTCATTTGGATCTACCTGTTCCCGCTGCTGTATCTGATCGGGTGAGGAGGAAGCGAACGAAATGAGCGCTCACGCACAAGCACACGCGCATGGCAAGCATCCCACCGCCAAGACTTTTTTGATGGTCCTGATCGCTCTGCTGGTTCTGACAGCCGTCACGGTGGCGGCGGCGGGGATCCACTTCGGTTCGCCGGCCGTCAACGCCGTGATCGCCCTCCTGATCGCGTCGGTCAAAGGCTCTCTGGTGGCCCTGTTCTTCATGCACCTGCGCTATGACAAGCCGGTCAACGCAGTGATTTTCTGCTCCGGCTTGCTGTTCCTGGCGCTGTTTCTGATTTTCTGCTATATCGATGTCGGCAGCCGCGAGGTCACCGTTCCGGCGAACTTGAAGGTCCCGGCGCCGGCGGCGCCCGCAAAACAGTAGCCGGGCTCAGCGCGTCTTCAGATCCCGGTATTCCCGCACGTAGCCTTTGTCCGGATCGGACACCTTCACGGTGTAAACCCCCGGTTTGAAGACGCGAGGCGTGAAGCGCGCCCCCCGGATGCGGACCGTATAAACGATTTCGCCCGTGCTCTGGTCCACTACTTCCACCACGGGATCCATCCGCCCGGTGTCGATGGGGGCGAGCGCCGGCCCATTCGCCGGGAAGCCGTTATCCAATTGATCAATGGTGATCGGCCAACCTTCGTAGGGCTTCGCGCCGGGCTTACTCGCCTCCACCCACCTTGGCCAATTGGCGATTGTGATCTTGCGGGTGGCGCGGTCGAATTCGACGATTCCATAACCCGGCGCGCGCCGGTTGATCTCGAGCGGCTCAATGCCAACCTCCGCGGGGTTCGAAACGGCATGCACCGTGATCTTGTTGCCGAAACCGTCCAGGTATTCGCCCGTGTAGCGTGGAGCTCCCGGTTTGTGATTGCGTCCCGGCGCGGGAGGATACCACCGGCGCGGCCACACGTTGGCCACCGAAGGCACGCAAATGGCCCAACCGGCGTCATTCCAGTCGTCGATCCCGTATTGAATCGTGCTGCCAAGGTGTTGATCGCCGGAGATGTGAAAGGCGAAGCCCTTGCGCATCAGGCGCAGCGCGCGCGTGCGGGGAGTCTGTGGCCAACCGTTGGAGTCATGGTCCGCCACCGGGATTTCGCCCTCGGCATACTCGCCGGGCTTCATCACCTTGAGCTTGGGCGTAATGTTGTCGCTCTTGGTTTGGTTCTTCGGCAAGGTTGCGACATTTGCGAACAGCGTCTGTGAGATCACGCACTTCATCCAGGCGCCGCCGCTCCAGTCGCGCGCCCACTCGGCGAGAAACTTCTCTTGCCGTGGTCCCAGCAACTCGGCGCCCGGCGCGTCGCCTTCGGTCACCGGGTTGTAAGCTTCGCTTTGAGCCCAGCCGTTGATGATCTGCGCCTTCGGCAATGTGGGCTTGGGAGCGGACTTCCACTTCCGGTCTTCGATGACGGCGAAACTCACTCCGCCATAAAGCAATGGTCCGTAATAGACCGTGATCCCTTGCTCCACCGGGGTTGGGTCGAAGGGGTCCGGATGGTGGCTGGTCTGCGTCCGCTGCACCATATTCACCCACTCCGCGGGCATCGTGTAGCCGCCCTTGTCCTGCCCGTCGTAGCCTTCGCCTTCGGCATGGCGCCCGCCCGCGCCCCAAAGATTTCCGTGGTAGACGTCGTGGTCGTCCGGCAGACAGACGGCGGGGATGTCCTTCAACAGTTCCCGGTATTCCCAGCCGAACAGATACCACTTCCGCAGATAATCGAGCGTTGCGGCTTCCACCGGGGATCGTTGCGTTCCGTATTCGCCCACCCGTTCATAGATCTGGTCTCCGGTGTAGACCAGAAAATCCGGCTTGTGGAAAGAGACGTTGCGGACGATGTCGGCGTGCGGGAAGCCGAGGTCGTTGTTGCCCGTGAAAGCGGCGACGACGATTTTGGGTTTGGCGGCCGGATCTTTCCGGATGGTTCCCTCCCAGGCGTAGTCCACCGTCTTGCCCGCGCCGTCCGCCATGGTGAGCAGCACGCGGTAAGGAGTGTCTTTCGCGCTGTCCCATCCGGGGATCCGGAACGTCGCCGTCCGGGCGAGGGGGTCGATGCTGGTCGTGGCGATGTCGGTCCAACCTCCCTTCGCCGCGCGGGTCTGAAGCCGCACGCGCCTTCGGGCTTCATCCCCCAACGGGGCCAGTTGCGCCGTCAGCTTCAAGACGCCCCGGCTTAAGGTATGCATGGCGAAAAGGATGGGTCCGAAGACGCGATCTTCGTAGGCGTCTATCTTCGTTCCGTCCACAGTCCAATCGCGGAACCAGAAGCGGAACGTCCCGCCCCGCTGCGTGAACCGCTTGCCGCTCCAACCGGTTTCCACAACTTCCGGTTCCCCGACAGGCGTAGGTTCGAACGCCCCCGAATGGCACACCAACGCCAGTCCTCCCGATGCCCAACGGGCGGGGATACCGTCTCGGACCACCGTCACCGGCTTGCCTCCCTCGGGTTGAGCCTCCAAAGTCGCGCGATAGGCGCTCCCAGCCGGTTCCACGCGCAGACGCAACCGCACGTCCCTGGGCGGCATCGGAATGCGGGGCGCTCCCTCCTCGACTCTTCCGATGAACAACCGCCCCTCCGCGTCAATCCCCGCATTCACCCCCAAGCCGCGCACAGCGCTGTCCCGGTAGTCGCGAAACGACCCCCGTATTCCGAAACGGAATCCCACGAAACCGGGTCTCAACGGCTGCTGATCGGATTCCAGCCGTCCCAAACGGACTGACATCGAGATGTTCCCCGGGCGGGCGGCTGCATCTCGAGTCAATAGATAAACGTTCCGGTCGCCGCCCGCAGCGATGCACTCCAACCGTCCGTTCGAAATCCTCCAATCTTGGAGGGGGTTCGTCCAGTATTCGGGTCCTGCCCAAGTTCTCTCCACCCCCGGCTGCCACACGCTGCGGAATTCGGCTGGGGATGCCGATGCGGTCAGAGATAAAACGACTACTGTAGTGAAAAACAAATGACGCATATTCATTTCAGGATAGGGGACGGCGCACGGTGTGTCGAGCGCCGAACACCTTTCATACCCACAGTTGAGGGTGTGATTACCCTCAAATGACCTAGCCAACAAACGCATATGACGAGTTGTGTCATAGTACTAGTACTGATATAAGTAGCTCATATGATGCGAAAACCTCCCCAATCCGCAGAGCCGGACGCTTTGATCCGTCAGCGCCTGCAATATCTGTACGCCCGCAGGTCGGTCGTGGACCAACTCATCCGCACTCTTGAGCTGTACGAGGAACTGGAAGCTCAACGGAGGCCGTGGGCGGAGGCCCTTCCTGCTGTGGAGTTCTGCCTCCACGAACTGGCATCCTAACCAGATTCATCACCATTCGTCCCATGCGCCAGATGCGTGAAGCGGGATGGTATGGCGCGCCCGCAGAGCCAGGGTTTTGCTTTTCCTTTCCGTAGTTTGTAACCTGTCATAAGAATGGTACGCCTTCCCACTCAGGAGTAAGACGAAGTTGGTGGGCTACCGGTCGGCAAAGACCGCATGCTGGTGGATTTCGAGCTTATCCTACGAGCGCGGGAAGGGGACGATGTCGCCTTCAACCAGATTGTCCAGAGCTACCGCAGACGGATCCTGGGCACTATCGCCCGCCTCATCGGGCGCCCGGAAGACGTCGAGGATGTCGGGCAAGAGGTCTTCCTGCGTCTCTATTTCTCGCTCGACCAACTGCGCACCCCGGAGGTTTTCGAACCCTGGCTGTACCGGCTCACGGTTAACGCTTGCTACGACTATTTGCGAAGGCAGCAGCGGCGTCCGGAATCGCGGATGGCGGATCTGTCGGAACATCAAGTGCTCCTCGCGGACGCTGCTGCGGGAACCTTGCGTGGCGAAGACAATCAGCGTCGCACTAAGATCAGGGAGTTTGTCGAGGCATTGCTGGCGCAGATTCCGGAAGCAGACCGGATTCTGCTGGTGCTCAAAGAGGTAGAGGGATTATCCCTAAAGGAGTTGGAGCGCATTTATCGCGTCAATGAGAACGCCATCAAGGTCCGGTTGTTCCGGGCGAGGCAGAGGGCGTTAAAGGCATTTGAGCGGATGGAGGGCGCCCCCCAAATGTCCGAAAAGCCGGAGTAAGATAGGGAGACGAAGATGATGGGCGATAAGGACGGGCAACTGGATGCATTGCTTCGGGCATACCGCCATGCGGTAGAGGATCCGGAACCCGGAGTGGATTTTATGCCCCGGCTTTGGGGCAGGATTGAGTCGCGGAAGCGCTCCGCCAGCCGCCTGGCGCGCTTTTTCGTGACTGCGGCAGCGGCGGCGTCCGC
>Ga0101944_10005661_pt1 | contig 13939 bp, 16 predicted proteins | sample DewCreD2012metaG_FD_75245 | JGI IMG/M metagenome (GOLD analysis project Ga0101944, IMG submission 75245) | Hot spring sediment bacterial and archeal communities from British Columbia, Canada, to study Microbial Dark Matter (Phase II) - Dewar... ... | reverse complement strand
AAGAAAGGCTTTCTTTAACTTTATGTAACATCCCTCCCGTGACATCAAATCCAAAGGTTTGGTAAAAAATTTTTTTAATTCGAGAAAAATTTTTTAAAGTAATTTTTTCTATTGTTTTTCCTTTTTCATCTAGAACCCCATAAGTTAACCCATTATGAATTATTTTATCGATTTCAAAACCACGCCTTTTTAAAAATAAAGCCAAAAAATTTAAAATTATCTCCGTTGATAAGATACAACTTCCTTTTTTCTCATCTAAAACAATATCACCATAAGTTACCGGAATTAAACCTAAATTAAGCATCGAAAAAAGCGAGTAAGAAAAAAAATTTTTAATTTTTTCATTTTTGGCAGTAATTATTGATGAAGGATTTAAAGATACCGCATTTAAATTATTTTTTAAAAGTGATTCAACCACAATCCGATTTAATCGGGAGGCGGCATCCTGGACCAAACAAAACCCAAATTTTTGTTTTTCTTCTCTTATTCCCTCATTCATTTTGTATTTTAAAGCCGGATAATGAGGAAAAGACCCCCCGCCATTGCCAATTATCAGTTGAAGATTTTTATCTTCATCTAACGCTTCTTTTATCTGACGTGATAAATCGTCAATTATGGAAATTTTTGGGGTAAAAGATTTTTGTTTGTCGGTAATTAAACTCCCACCTAATTTTATAAGAATAATTTTTTTTCTCATATAAATTTTGTTCCCACTGTTGGATAATTAGTAATTACTTGTAAAATTTCTTTTTGTGTTTTAAAAAAATTTAAAAATTTTTCTTTATCTTTTTTTTGACAAATTAAATGGATGTTTTCGCCAGCATCGATAGTAAAATATCCCTCAAGCCCCTTTTGTCTTAGTTCAATAATTTTTTTTATTACTTCTAATGTTTTTCCACTCCAATAAAAAAGAGGTGGCTTTTGAGTCATCATCACTGAGTGCATTGAGATTGTATCCTCTTCCAAAAAATAACCAAAATGAGTAAAATCTTTTTTTAAGAAAGCATTTTTAATCTCTTTTAGTCTTTTTTCTAAACTCAACAGTCTATATTTAAATAAATTACTTGTTTCTGCTTTTTGATGTCCTTCAAAAGAAGAAACTTTTTTCCCTTTTTTATTTAAAATTAAAACAATATCGAGTAAATTCCAATAAGATGGAGGCGCAATTGAAACGGCAAAACTATCACTACTTTTTTTCCCTTTATACCACCAAGAAAATCCATCGGGAATTGAGCGACAAGAAGAACCAGATCCCGAAAGACGAGCTAAAATTGAAAGATTTTTTTGGTTAAGCTTTTTTTCAAAAAGCCAAGAAAACCCCAAAGCCAAAGCGGAAAAAAAAGAAGCCGATGAAGCAATGCCAGCTTTTTTTGGAAAAGAATTATAAGAGTAAATAATAAAACCATAATCTTTTTTTACTTTTAAAAATTGCTTTGCCCGATAATAAAAACTAACCACTTTTTTAAAAGAATCATCAATTTTAATCTCAAACTTACTTTTTTCATAATCTTTAATATAAAGTCTTTGAATTTTTGGATCTTCTTTTTTTTCTATTTCCAAAATGGTATAGCATAAAGAAAGATTCATTGAAAAACTATCATTATAAGGAAGAAAAAGTTTTTTGTTTCTTTGCCCCCAATATTTGATAAAAGCAATGTTAGCGGGACTTTTAATTTTAACTTTGTTCATAAACACCTTTATTATCTAAACTTAACTTTAAAAAATTAATTTTTTCTTTTTGTAAAAATTTAACAAGTGCGTCTTCTTTTTTAGCCAAAAACAAAAGAAAACCTGAACCCTTATTTTTTCCACCGGCGCCTGTAATTTTTCCTATCCCAAATCTCTCCAACTGCTTTAAAAGATTTTTGGTTTTTTTGGAAACTACTCCTAAAATCTCAAGAAGAATTTCATTATCCAAAATGCATTTGGCAAAAAGATCAATATCTTGATTTTTTATTGCCAAAACCATAGTTTTTGTCACTTTTTCAATATCACAAAAAACCTCATCAAAAAAAGCGGAATTTTTTTGGTAATTTTCTTTAACTATCATCACCATCTCCGCGGTTTTCTCTTCTGCTTTTCCTGAGTCAATAAGAAAAAGTTTATCGGTTAAATTTTTAGGCAATTTAAAATCCAAAATATTAATATTTTTTAAAAAATCAAACTCTTTTCTAAAATAAATTAATCCGCCAAAGCAGGAAGTGGTATTATCAGCGCCGGAAGGATTTTGATGGAAATGTTTTTCTATCTGATAAGCAACCTGATTAATCTCATCTTTGGCAAAATCTTTACCTGAATAAAACTTTAAAAATGAGGCCGCGGTTGCCACAGAAAAAGCAGCTGATGACCCTAATCCTTGACCAATTGGAATTTGGGATTCAACTTGATAATTAAACTTCTTATCAATAAAATCAATCTTGGCTTTTTTCAAATATTTTTTAACTATTTGGCTAATTAAAATGATATTCTTATCCTCTACCTTTCTATCTTGTTCCCATAAAGAAAATTTAAGCCGCAAATTAATACCGCAAACTAAAGCTGGCTTACCATAAACTACCGCATGCTCTCCTGATAAAATCACTTTTGCCGGTGTTGAATAAGTAATAATTCTCATTTTTATCTGCCTTATTTTTTTAAAGGCTTAAATTTTATACCATAAGCGATCACTCCATCCTTTGATGATTCACGAACTTTCCGTAAAGTTGCTATCACCAGAATTTCCTTTTTTAAATCAACTTCTTCGTAGTCAACTAAAGATCCAATCGCCTTTGTTTTATCCTCAAATTCTACCAAAATTACCGGATAAGGAGCGTATTTTTTAAAATCTGTACCGGCAACGAAAATTTTAGTCCAGGCAATAACTTTACCTTTTTTCCCTAAAATTTTTCTTATTTCTTTTTGTCTTCGCCAAATTTTAACCGGGGATATCATATTTAAAAATCCTAAATTCTAAATTCGAAATCCTAAACAAGCCCCAAATTCTAAGTTCTAAACTCTAAGCTCTAAACCTCAAATTCTAAGCAAATCCTAAATAATTTAAAATAATCTACTAATAACGAATAGCATTTTTTTTCTTTTTAAATTTTTAATTGTCATTTTTAATTTTTATTTTTTAGTTTTTCTTTATTCGCATACTTATTCGTATCATTTTTTTTATTTAGTTGCCAATGACTAATAACCAATAATCAATAACTTTAACTTCCCATTATCGTTACCACCGCCGTCCCTCCTGAACCACCAACGTTATGAGCTAAACCAAATTGAGTATTTTTAACCTGTCTTTGTCCGGCTTGCTTAGTTAATTGTAAAAAAATTTCTCCCACCTGTTTAACTCCAGTGGCTCCAACCGGATGTCCAGCGGCTTTCAAACCTCCTGAGGGATTAACTACTAAATCAGTATTGTTGCCAAGCATGGTGGAAAGCTCTTTTATCCTTTTTCCGCCTTCACCTTTTTTCCAAAAACCTAAATCCTCCATCGCTAAAATTTCCGCAATTGAAAAACAATCATGAACTTCAGCGATATTAATCGCTGACGGGGCAATTTTAGCTTTAAAAAAAGCTTTTTTACCGGCTATCTTTGTTGATAGAATCTCATCTAAATTTTTTCTTTGGGTTAAACTGATTGAATCATTGGCCATTTCACATGAAAGAATTCTAACCTTGCCTCTTGCCTTTTTAATTAAGTTTTTATCGGAAGTTAAGACTAAGGCAGCCGCTCCATCAGAAATTGGCGAGCTATCCAAAACTTTCAACGGATAGGCAACGTATGGACTACTTAAAATACTTTCTATCGTTAATTTCTTTTTAAAATGGGCTTTAGGATTAAAACTGGCATGATAATGATTTTTAAAGGCGACATAAGCAAGATTTTCTTCACTATACCGGTGTTTTTCCAGATAAAAATTGGCCAAAAGCGCATAGAGTCCAGGAAAAGTAATTCCTGCTTCTTGTTCTTCTCCAGATGCAGCTGAGACTAAAGCGCTGGTGACTTCTTCAGGCGAATAATCAGTCATCTTCTCTGCTCCTAATACCAAAACGGTTTTGGCGGCGTTGGCTTCAAGATATTTTGTGGCAAGATAAATAGCTACTCCGCCTGAGGCACAGGCTGCCTCCACCCGAAACACAGGAATATTTGATTTCAAAATCTCAGCGATTTTTGAAGGAAGATGAAGATTGTTTTCCAAAACACCGGCTAACATGTTGGCAAAAAAAACGGCTTCAATCTGCTTTTTATCTAAATTAACCGATTTTAAAACACCATTAATCGCTTCCTGAATTAAATCAGAAAGAGATTTTTCCCAAAGCTCACCAAATTGTGTCTGATAAAAACCAATAGCAAACATAAAAAAAATTTAAGCTTTAATTTTCAACTTTTTTATATTGTCCCCATAAACCTTAAATAAGTTGAATAATCAATATGTCTTTTATTCTCAATTATTTTGGTAAAAGGCTGTCTGACTTCTTCAATCAACGAGGTAGTTTTTAATACAAAAGCATCACTGCCGGCACCCGATCCATAAGAGCAAAAGAAAATCAGGTCATCTTTTTTAGCCACCTCCAACACAGAAACCAATCCCATTAAAGCGGAGGCAGTATAAGAATTACCTAAATAGGAAACAGTTAGCCCTTTTTCAATCTGTTTTTTTTCAAAACCTAAATCCAAAGCTATCTCCTGAGGAAATTTACCATTGGGCATATGAAAAATAGCATATTGAAAATCTTTGGGTTTATACCCGGTTTTTTTTAAAAGTGATAAACTTGCTTGTTTTATATGAAAAAAATATGATGGCTTGCCGGTAAAGCGGCCACCATGTGAAGGATAACGGATACCATCCCGGCGCCAAAAATCAGGAGTGTCGGAAGAAAATGAATGCCAATCAATGACCTCAATCGCCACTTCCTTTTCCCCTAAAATCAAACTGACTGCTCCTGAAGCCGCCGTATATTCCAATAAATCATGCGGTTGGCCTTGCGCTTTATCAGAAGCACAAACTAAAGCATATTCAAGCTGCTTACTTTTAATTAAAGATAAGGCGGCTATTACTCCTCCGGTGGCGGCTTTACAGGCAAATTGTAAATCAGAGGCTAAGTAATGATTACCCACTCCTAAAAATTCTCCTAAAATAGTTGAGGAAGGATTAACTACATATGAGGGGCTTTCTGACCCAAAAAAAATTGCCCTGATTTTTTCTTTTTTATCAAAAAATTTATTTAAAGCGGAAAAAGCTGATTCAAAAGCCATTGTCAATGAATCTTCATCACCGGCTGAAACGGCTTTTTCTTCAATTAACAAGCTTTTTTTTACCTCATCAGAATTTTTCCCCCAAACTTTGGCAATGTCTTCAATTTTTATTCGATATCTGGGGATGTAAAAACCATAGGAAACTATACCTAACATAAAAAATTAAAAAAATAAAAATTTTTATTTTTTATTGTCTTTTTTAATTTTTAATCTATTTTCTACCTAATTTTTGATGAGCTTCAGCTAAACTCCCTTGGGATAAAGAGGCTAAAAGAGAAAGTTCTCCAGCTAAAACAGCTGCTCCCAAAACTTCAACCAACTCATGGCGATTTTTTGCTTGGGTTATCTTAATTGCCTCTTTCTTAATCTCAAGCCGTGTCCCTCCACCTACCATACCCAACATTAAGGCGGGTAAATGGATGGAAAAATATAAATCACCATTGGTTAATATTTTAGTCGCAGTTATCCCTAAACTTCCTTCAACGATATGAGCTAAATCCTGACCAGTGGCGGCAAAAAAAGCCGCCACGATATTGGCAAAATGGGCATTAAATCCCAATGATCCATTTAAAGCTGAACTAATCATATTTTTTGCCAACCAAACTTCATAAATTTTTTCTGCGGTTGTTTTTAATACGCTTTGAACCACCTCTTTTTTAATAACTGTCTCCGCCCACAATGATATTCCTCGACCGCTTAAAAAATTAAGCCAACCTGGTTTTTTATCAAGACAAAAATTGCCACTTAAAGCCAGACAATTAATCCCAGTTTTTTTCTTTATTAATTGATTAATTGATTCTGTGGCAAAAGTGGCCATATTCATTCCCATCGCCTCGTCAGTTTTGAAATAAAAACGGACATAAGTGTAAGGGCCAATTACCTTTGCCTCAAATTTTAAATATTGAAGATGGGATGAAGTTTTTTCTGCTGCCTCTTTTATTTCTTTTTCATTTTGTTCTATCCAATCAATGAACCAAAACCCTGTGCCTAAATTTTTTGTTTCATAGACTGGTCCGCGTGTTGTTCCAATTTCTTTGATATGAACTGTTACTGAGCCTGACTCATTTACCGCCTTGCAACCACGATTCACTGAAGCAATCAAAGCTCCTTCTGTAGTTGATAAAGGGATATGATATTTTTTAATCTTTGACTTAAAAGTTTTTACTTTTACCGGACCAACTATTCCCAAGGGTAAAGTTGTTTCTCCAATTAAATTTTCGCCATAAATATTTTTTTCATCCTCGATATGGGCTTTTTTAATTTGAGAAAGCTTTATCTTTAATTTTTTTTCTAAAAATTCTCGCCTTTTTTCAGTCAATTTAAATTGAGAAAGTTTCATAAATTAATTGGTCTTTAAAAAAGCTTAAAATCATTCTTATCAAATAAATGGTACGCGAAAAAGTTTTACCTGATAAAGTAGGATTGAGTAAGGAATAAACCAAATCAAATATAAAAACCAAAGATATAAGATTTGATAAAAAGACAACCTTAGAGAAAAACGGATCGCTAAAAAAACTAAAATTAATTTCCAAAGCAATAAACTTAAGGAATAAGCAATGAAAAAAATACTAAAGGAAACACCTAAAATTGAAGTTGTTCGCGGTGGAGGTAAGATTAAATAAAGTAAAGAAACACTTTCAAACCAGATAAGGGTGGGAAAAAGAGAATAAGATAGGCTAAAAAATAAACTTTTAAAAGAGGCAGAATTATCATTCTTTTTTATCAATTTTGACAGAAAATAAAAAAATCCGGCGGTTAAAAAAAAATTAATTAAAAAAGCAAAAAAAGTAAAACTGGCTGGATATGGATTGTCTTTTAAAAAATAGGAAAGCTTAAAATAAAAAAAGACAAGAAGAAAAATAATTAAAATTTGCCAATGATCTTTTTCTAAACTTATTTTTCGCATCGTTTTATAAGGGTAAAAAATTAGGAGAAAAAAATTTCTAACCACTAAAATTAAAGAGGTAATAAAATTAACTATAATTTGCTCTTTTCTAAAAACCATATTGGAGTAAAGTGGTCAGCCTAACTATCAAATAGCCAAAAATTAAATAAATAAATAATCCTGCCAAAAAAGAAAAAGGGATAATTATAATAAAAGGTGTCGTTTTTAAATACGAAGTTGCTTTTTTATAAAAATTGGTCAAAAAATCAATATTTAAATCATTGGGCTCAACGATAAAAACTTCTTTCATTTTTTTCTTTAAATAAAAATTGGCCGTTTTCATTTAAGGTAAACTGTTAAAAATTTTAATAAAAGCTTTTCTAGCACGAAAAATTAAACTTTCGGTCGCCTTAAATCGCCTCGATAATTTTTTGGCAATGTTTTTAACTTTCTCTCCCTCTATATATTTTAGTCGCAAAACTAATTGATAATCATTGGGTAATTTATGCAATACTTTCTTAATTTTTCTTGCCAACTCCTTTTTTTCTATCTTTTCATCGATAAAAACTATTTTTAACGCATCAACAATATATGAAGGCAAAGCTGAGAATAAAATCTTCTCGATCTTTTTTTTCCTTATATTATCAATTACTTTATTGCGAGCGATAGTAAAAAGGTAGGTTTTTAACGAACACTCACCCCGAAAATCGCGAGTTTTCTCAATAAAATCAAGAAAAATATCGTTAACTATCTCTTGGGCTAAATTTTTATCTTTTATCTGCCAACTGACGAATTTATAAACTAGAGGTGAATATGTTTTATAAAAATAAAAAAGGGTCTTTTCGTCTTTTTTAATTATTCCTTCAATAATTTTTTTATCTTCTTGAAGCATTTATTTATTATAATATAATTATATGAAAAAAAGTGAAAAAAGGCTTTTTTTCCTTTTAATCTCAACTTTATTAATCGCCACCGTTTTCATTTTTAAAAATAAATTCAGCTATTTTTTCCCATCAGCAAATAAAAAAATATTTGCTGATTTAAAAAAAGAGTCAATTAAAGAAATTGAAATTTTAACCAATGAAAAAACCTTTAAAACTTATAAAAAAGAAAGTCGCTGGTTAGTAAAGCTAAAAAATGAGGAGTTCAATGCTGATGAAGAAAAAGTTAATCAGATAATTGATGCTTTTATTAATTTGGAAAAAGGCGAGGTTGCTTCAACCAATAAAAAAAATTTTGCCAGTTTGGGGATAAACAAACAAAAAATAACGCTAAAAATTGCCAATAAAAAACATACTGTTTATGTAGGCAACCCTTTCTCTTTGGAAAAAAATTACCTTAAAATTGATAATCAAGATGAAGTTTTTATCGCCTCAGGTTTTAGTACGCTTCTTGCCTTTGATGATTTTCGTGATTTAAATATATATTTAGTAAATGATGAAAAAAATATCCAATCAATTGAGATTAGTCTTTTAAATAATAAATTGATATTAACCAAAAAAGGCAGCGATTGGGAAATTAATGATAAAAAGGCAAAAAAAGACCGGGTTGATTATTTTATAAATGATTTAAAGACATTAAAAGCCAATGATATTCTCCCCAAAAATACCGCTTTACCCATGATTCTTCCTGAATTAAGTATAAAAATTAAAGAGAGCAATCAAGAAAAAAAAGCACATTTTATCAAAAAAGATGAAAATAACTATTATCTTCAATTAAGTGATCGCCCATCAATTTATCAAATAGCAACAGCTTATGTCTCTTCACTTAAAAAAGAAGAAGAAGATTTTTTGCCTTAATTTAATCCAAATTTAATTGATAAATTTTTGCCGCAAATAAAATATACGCATTATCTTTAAAAACAATAAAATCATAGGCTTTTTTCAAAATTGAGGCAAAAACTTGTCTCTCATAACTACCATTTTTTCTTAAAATATAAATCGTTCCTCTTTTATTATCCCAAACATATAATTTTTCCAAATCTTTATTGGTGTAAATTTTTTTAATCACAACATCTTTTTCGGGAAAATTGGTCTTAAATTCTTCTTGCTGGCCGGCAGTAAATTTAAAAATCTGGGTTGGCAACCCAATATAAACTGAAGAATCAATCGCTATTGATAAAGCGTCATTTAAAGCCCGTCCCCCACCTTTAAAATAAGAAATTTTATCCGAGTAACCGTCAGCGGTTGGAGTATACTTATAAATCTCGCTTTTTCCTTTGTCTAAAAGATATAAATTCCCGTTATAGGCAAAAAAGTCAACAATTTCACCCCAATTTTTATCGTTCTCTAAAATTTTTTTTATTTTCCCCGCTTGAATTTTATAAACACCATTTGAGGAATTAAAAAATATATCATCATCATAAGAAGCTAAAAGCATTGCTTCTTTAATCTCTTTAAAAGTCTGTTTATCCAACGATTTTTTTGTTAAAGATAGGGTATAAATTTCCCCATTTTTTTTATCCAAAATAATTAAATTTTCACCATTTAAGTATAATCTTTCCCCTTTCGCCTCTTTATTTTCTACTGATAAATCAAAAAATTCTTCCACCTTTTTTTCTTCTTTTTTTAAAATTTTATTTTCCTCATTTTTAATTAAATTATTTAGTTCTTCTACCTCTTTTCTTTCCCCGACTATTGTCTTTAAATTTTGCAATTCCTTATTGGCTTCATTAATTAACTCCTTTGACTTTTCAAGATTAAAAAATGCTTCATCTTGAGCTTGAGAAAGTTTATCTTTTATCACCTGCTGACTCATTTGAATTTTTTCATTTAAAGAAGCTTGATGTCGCCTCTTTGCCCCAAAAATTACGCTCCATAACAAAATAAAAAAAATTAAGGCAATGACTATAAAAGTTAAAATTCTCCTTTTACCAACTCGTTGGGAATAAAGAAAAAAATTTTCTTTTATCTTTTTAAACCGTTCGCCAAAAAAAAGTAAATAATTTTTTTTGGAAAAAGAAACAACCGCGTCTTCCTCTTGAATTGCTTCATTATTAAGCAAAAATTGAACAAAAAGAGCAATTAAACCTTCATCTTCTTTTCCCTTAATAATAGGACTTATCTCATCAATAATTTCACTGGGTTTTTTATGATCAAAAAAACCTTTAAATTTTTTTTCTCCATCAATTAAATGAGAAAAATTTTTTACGGTAATCACGAAAATATCCTTATCTTTTGCGTATCCTGAAGCAGATAAATTACCTTCGATGATTGAAGCTAAAAGATTGTCACGATAAAGATAGATTTTTCCCTCATTGATTGTTTTTAAATACAAAATATTATCTTTTAAAAAAGCAGCGGCTAAAGAAAAATCAGCCGGCAAATTTTTTTCTTTGATTTTTTCCGCTAAAAAATCTTCAAAATTGTGTAAATTTTCAATTTTTTCTGCCACAAAATCAGTTTTTATCCGATTTAAAAAATCTCTTCCTTCATCGACCGTTAACCCTTTTGCCTGAAAAATCAAAAAAAAATTATTTTCGGCAATAAAACCAAAATAACCATCGACCATCTCTTTTCCTAAATATATGCCAAAATCAGATTGAAACATGGATTAAAATTTTCAAAGAAAAAAAATTGTTAACAATAAGAGAAAAACGCCTAAAAAAACCTGAAATAAAGAAATTGAATATATTAAAAAATAGTTTTTTGCTTGTAAAGTCTTATTCATTATCTCTGTCTGTTTTAAAATAACTACACTATAGATTAAATAAAAAATTGAGATAATTAAGGCAATAGTTTTAAAAAAATATAAAATTATATTTTTGCTTGTCAGTAAATTATTTATTTGACTAATGTCCATATTTTTTTCCGATCAATTCATTAATCATCGTCGCCACTTGGGATGGGTAGGGAACATCTATAAACTCAATATTAGCTTCTGTTCCGGCTGTCTGAATAAAAACATTGCCGTAATCAAAAAAAGATTGAAAATAGCCGCCGCCTTTTGAAGTAATATCTTCAATTTTATTTAGATGAGTAGCAGTAACTTCTTTATAAATTATCCCATGAAAATCAATATCAATAATTCTTTTATTACTAATAACGCCCACATTAAAAAACCAGTTCAAAAAATTAAGCCATAAATAACTTAAAATAAATACAATGGCAAAAACATTCAAAAAAAATATTTGAGTGGCATTAAAAAAAGAGGGAAAAAAATAATTTAATAAAGATAAAATAAAAATAAAAAATAGGCTATTTAAGAGCCAATAAATTTGGGTAATCGGATGAGCTCGCAACACTAAAATAACGTTTTCTTTATTTTCTTGTGTCTCAAATTTTACGTTGGGATAAAGACAAAAAGAATGAAAAAGTTTATGATTTTGACCATTGTTTTTCATTTATAAATATTATATAATATTTTTTGCCCTGGTTATTGAAGCGACTTGGAAACACCTCTTCCCATCCCGAACAGAGAAGTGAAACAAGTCAGCGCCGATGATACTTCCTCTTTTTTGGGGGAGGGAAAGTAGGTCATAGCCAGGGCGTTTTAGTTATCTTTCCACTGGCGAAGAAAAATCTTTAACTTCCTCTGTTTCTTTTATCTCTTTTAACTCTTTATTCCAAATGCCTTTTATTCTCACCCGATGACCTAATTGGATATCATTTAAAGTAATTGACTCTCCTTTACGATTAAATAATTTAGTAGTAGTAACAATATAAACATTTAATTCACCACGATTAACTGTTTTTATCCTTAAATTACTCCCCTCTTTTGATAAAATCTCACCAAAAAAAACTCCCCATCTTCGTTGGATTGAATGATTACGAATTAATACTGCCTCAATGGTTGTTTTTGACTCATCCACAAATCGACCAATGACATTAACTTTATCGTCAACTGAAAATTCACTTAACGATGACTTTCCCCAGAAGCGACGCCTTAATTGGGTTTTTTCAGTTATATTAACTTGATATACTTTACCATCGCTATTATCAAAAACCTCAACGTAATTTTCACCAATCTTATTAATTTTTCCAGTTAATCGGGCGTTAAATCTTAAAACCTGAAGTTTCTCTCTAACTTGATTTCTTATCTCCTGTAATAATCCTTTGTTTTGCTCTCTTATCTCTTTTTTTATTTCCCAAGGGCGAGCCGAAGGACTAGCAGTAATGTTTAGTCTTATTGATTCTCTTGTTTGTTCCCTAATTGCAGCAATGGTTGGTTTAGCTTCTTCTTTGATGGCTTGGATTGTTGGTTGTATCTCATTTCGTAAATCTTGTATCGGTCTAACCGCGAATACATCTTTGGCAGATATTAATAAAAAAGTAAAAAGAAGAATGCCAAGTATTTTTTTCATAAGAAAATAAAAAACTGATAATTAATTGTGTCATCCTGAATTTATTTCAGGATCTCAAGCGAAATACTAAATCGCATTTAGCACAATAAAATAAGTTCCTCTTATAATTAATATGCAAAAAAACAGAAAAAAGTTGCGTTATTCATTGGTTTGAAGATAAACTATAATTTCTTTTTCGGCATAATTACCGGAAGAATCATTAGCCACAATCGTTAATAAATTCTCTCCTTCATCTAAATTATAATTAATGGAAAAATTGCCAAAAGTATTGGCTTTTGTTTCAATATCATTAATATAAACTTCAGCATTGGCTGAAGTTTTTCCAGAAACTTTGATTGATGAATTATTATAAACAGCTTCAGCTTTTGGTTCAGTAATTTCCAAAGTTATTCCTTGCAATATTGAATTAGCTGTTGGGATATTGGATTGTCCAACGCCGGTTCGATTAAACTGATTCGGTTGACTCATCTTTTTAGTTTCAAAGGCACGGTTAAGATAACTTATTTTTTGATCTCTTATTAAAAAAACAAGATAAGCTAAAGTTCCTAATAAAATTAAGGCAATTCCTATTAAAATAATTGTCCTTTTCATAATTTTTTAAAAAATTTCAAAAAACTTTTAATCTTATTTTTAAGAATATAATAATTTTTAAATAATGTCAAAATAACTAAAGAAAATATTACCAAAAAAAGTAAAATTAAAAGAAGTAAAAACTTAGGCACTTCAAAAAAAAAGATAAAAATATTGTCCAAAAAATACCGTTTTGCTACTTCAAAATCCTCATTAAAAAAATTTAAAAGATCTAAAGTTTTTTGTTCTTTTAAAATCTCAAAAAATATTTGGCTTAAAATCATTAAAAACAAACCAGTACTAAAAAATAAAATCATCTTTAAAAACAGATCAAACGCTGTCCTCTTTGCCTCCCAAAAATAAACTTTTTGTAAAATCTTTTTTTCTAGCTTTTCCATTTTAAATTTAGATAATTTTTAATTGTCATCCTTTACCCTCCGATTCAAAAAACAAGCTTGTTCTGGGACTCCAAGGTCATCCTGAACTTGTTTCAGGATCTCAAACTAGATTAAACAAGATGCTGAAACCTGCCTGCCGGCAGGCACGACAAGTTCAGCATGACATTAAATAAATAATCTATTTTAATTTTATCCTAGCTCTTCTTATCATCGACTTAACTGTATTTTCTTTTATTTTTAAAATCCTTGCTATCTCTTTTATTTTATACCCTTGAGCTAACATTTCAAAAATCTTTTTTTCTTTTTCATTTAATTTATTTAAATCAACATTAACTTCTTCAAAAAACTGAAGATAATCCTCTTCTTTAATTATTTCTTCTTTTAATGGCAAAATAATTCTCTTTTTTCGATAAAACATCTTTAACGCATTCTTGGCAATTTCAAAAAGATAAGGTAAAACAGGTTTTTTTTCATCAAACCGACTTAAACTTTTGTAAAAACTTAAAAAAATCTCCTGAAGTAAATCTTCACAATCTTCCTTT
>Ga0101944_10005656_pt1 | contig 13954 bp, 10 predicted proteins | sample DewCreD2012metaG_FD_75245 | JGI IMG/M metagenome (GOLD analysis project Ga0101944, IMG submission 75245) | Hot spring sediment bacterial and archeal communities from British Columbia, Canada, to study Microbial Dark Matter (Phase II) - Dewar... ... | reverse complement strand
GGACGCAGACGCGATCCCGCCAACACCGACCGGCGTGGGCCGATCACGCCAAGCAATTCGGGGACACCGTCTGACTGCTGTGTTACCAGCGAGCCGTGCCCCATGCTGGCGAACACCTCGGCGTTTCTGATTGTCCCCGCGGCTAGCTGTTCAAGATAGCGCTCGAGCTGGTCCACAGTCAGCTCTCCGGTGTGGTGCTCGAACAACCCGACGACACGCCCGGACACGACATGGAAGGCGAGCGTGTGGAAGTTGCCCAGGTTCACGATCAACACATCGCCGGCATTCGCAAGCGTGTCATCCTCTAGCGCGCCGATCGCGGCCGCCGGGCCAGTGTCCATAATCACGGTAGGCACGTTGGCAGGGGCGCACCGTGCTACAGCCAGCATCCGCGTCAGGCGTTCCGGGACGTCGGTTGACGGGTAGGCAAAGGCCGTGAGATCGTTCTGACGCGCGATCTCGGCGATGTACTCAAAGCGAAAGGCCCGATCACTGACTCCCGGTGGCGCGGCGCCATGATCGAACACAGCGACCGCCAGCACGTCGAACTTGGGATCCACCCCCAGCACAGTCAGCGCGCTCCGAACGGCATCGACGTCAAGGTCACGCATCTGGATCGGCGTTGCGGCTGGAACCAATCGCATCCACACCACGCCGGCGCCCTCGGCGGATTCCAGAGCGGCGCCCAGCCAGCCGGGATGCTCCAGCCACCGGGTCTTCCAGGGCTCGCCGGCGGCTTTCACTACCATGGCGGCGCCAATTCTGGTTTCAGCGGCCGGCGGCTTCGTCGACGCTTTGAAATGCCACTGATTCTCCCTTTCTTCGTGGTATTCCGGCGGATTCCCCTGGTTGAACGGCGTGTCGAAGACGTCAGTCTGACTGAAGGCCAGCGGCTGCGGACAAGCGAGCTTTACCGCCAGCGAGGCGTCTTGTCGGCGCGCGGTTACCGTCCGGGCGCGCTCGTCCACCTCCATCCTTTCGAGCGCATGCAAGAGCCACTGGAATTCCGCCGCCTGCGGCGCGGCCAAGTCGTCGAGGACGGCATAAACCCCAGGCCGCAAGAACAGAACATGGCGATGGAACCGGCTCAACTTGCCTGCGTACGCGGCGGCGGCGTCGCCGCATACATAAGCCAGCGCCTGCTGCGAACGGTAAGCGGCAATGCGGCCGTTGGCCTGCCGGCTGCGCACCACCTGCCCCTCCCCGTTCACCAAAATCGAATTATTGGCTTTCGTTTGGCGGGTCCATTCGGCGTGATGCGGCATGCCGTAGCTGGGCCCGTAATAACCCGAGGGGATGGCGAGCGCTTTACCGCCCTTCAGTATGGCGAAGGAGTTCTGATCGGCGTGCGAATGGCTGATGCTGCCGAACGGGCTGCTCTTAAACAAGAAGAAGGCGTCGCGCTTCGGATCATCGAGCGCGCTGTGCAGCGCCGCCCAGCCGATGCCTCGAAAGACCGCGCAGGAGGGCATGCCTGACGGCGGCTTCGGTTTGACGTTGTCCTCTGTAACCAGGGAAATCAGAGGGTCCACGGACCCTTCCGGCGCGGACTCGCCCGCCCACCATGCGCAAACCGGGTCTTGGAACCTGCGCGCGTGATGGGTCATGAGCGCCGCCCCGCCCATGCGCCCACGGTCGGCGCCGTCGCCGAAAGGCTTCATCTCCCCAATGGGCGAAGTGCAGTAAAGGAAGAACCGGCGCACGTTCCGGAAGAATGGGCGCTTGTAAAGATCAAACCCCACCCGCCGCAGCGACTCCAGCGCCGCCAGATAGATCATGTTGTAGGCCAGCGCGTAGCTGATACCCTCCGCCCAGCCGCCGTCCGTGTCTCCCCAATGCGGGTAGAAGGTGGTGAGTCCCCGCAATGAGTATTCCAGCCATTCCGGCGCATCCGGGGTTTCGGTCTTGAGAACGATGGCGTGTTCGGCAAGGTAAGCGATCAGCCGTCCGTTGTGGCTCTCCTCCGGAGTGGTCAGGTAGTTGGCTCTGCGTAGCCGCCGGATGATCTCGGCGCCCCGGTCCACCGTCAGCTTGGCGAGTTTTTGACGCTCCGATGGACTGAACAACGGAAAGAGGAAGTCATACGCCCGGTGCCCGTGGCGAGCCATGCTGAGTCCAGGCTCGTCGCCGAACCGGGAAAGAAGCGACATCGGACCGTCCACTCCCCATGGCTCGACTGTCAACAGGATCTCCTTGCCCCGCAGACCGTACTTTTCCTCGCCGCTCAACAGGTAAGCCACCGCCAGAGGCGTAAGCGTGGCGTCTACGCGCTGCCGGAACTCGCGGAAATAGTGGGTGTAGCCCATTCGGGCGCGATTCTCGCCCTCAAAAGTGTGATATCGCGGCGGAACCGGCAGGGGAACTCTCAACGCCCGTTCCGCTTGCGCCTTAACCAATTCCCAATCCCGCTTGCGGGTGGTGGCGAGAGTTTTCCGAATCGCCGGCAAGTCCTCTCCCAGAAAAATGTAACGTGGATGGCTAACCGGGACTCGCGTCAGGATGCTTTTCGGATCCTCCCAGGGTAATTCGGGGACCCCCTCGGGAATGGTGAACTTCCAGACGCCGCGCTTGGCGATGGAGTTCCCCTTCCCGTCCAGAGCTTCCACGTCCCACTGATATTCCCCGGATGGAAAAGCCCGCGAGGGCAAATGCACGGGGTCCTTGTCCGTTCTGCCCTCATAGACCACTCGCCCGCGGCTGTCCTGTACCGTCAAGCGGTAGGATGCCGCGCCGCCGGCGGGCCACCACGCGAATCCGGGCGGGTTGACCCCCACCGTCATGCCGTCCGCCGGACAGGGAAACAAAGCCCGGTCAGGGGGCGACTTCGGGAATCCGGGCGGCGGCGGCGCCGCCGCCTGGGCGGAAAGCGGAGCCCACGGGGCCACCGCCATGGCGATGAGCTGTCTGCGAGTGGCTTTCATAAAACTTAACATTGACTATATCGCAGAGTTCCCCATGCTTTGCGCCGAATCGCTATCCTATCGGAGAAGGCTGCGCGAATGGCGCCCAAACCAAAAGTCGTGGTTGTGATGCCGGCTTATAACGCCGAGAAAACGCTTCACATGACTTATGCCGATCTGCCTCGCGAGGTGGTCGATATGGTGATTCTGGTCGACGACGGCAGCTCGGACGATACCGTGCGCGTCGCCCGCGAACTCGGTCTTGAGATCTTCATGCACAACCGCAACTACGGTTATGGCGCCAACCAGAAGACCTGCTACCGGGAAGCGCTGAGGGCGGGCGCGGACATCGTCGTCATGGTGCATCCGGACTATCAATACGACCCGACCTTGCTGCCACAGATTATCGAACCGATCCGGAACGGATCCGCGGATGTCGTGCTCGGTTCGCGCCTTCTGGGGGCTCATCCCATGTCGCAAGGCATGCCGTGGTGGAAGTACATTTCGAACCGCTTCCTCACCTTGCTGGAAAACCTGGTCTTCGGGTTGCGGCTCTCGGAATACCATACCGGCTACCGCGCTTACCGCCGCGAGGCTCTGGAAGCCGTCAATTTCACGATGAACTCCGACGCCTTCATTTTCGACCAGGAGATCATCGCGCAATTCGTTGAAAGAAAGCTGCGCATCGCCGAAGTGCCTGTTCCGACGCGTTACTTTCAAGCGGCGTCGTCCGCCTCGTTTTTGCAGAGCACGATTTACGGCCTCTCGATCCTCTGGCTGCTGGTCCGCTATTGGCTCCACACGAAAGGATGGGTGCGTTCGCGCCAGTTTGAAAGCCTCGAAGCGCGCTACACGGGAGTGAGCATAGCGCCATGAGACTCGCTCGAACCGTGAGGAACGGGCGGCTGGTCTTGTTTTTCGAATCCGCCGCGGTGTTCGTGCTGGCTGCGGCTCTCATCTGGCCGCTGTTCAAGCTGAAGTACATGGACAACTGGGCGTCCATCGAGAGCACGTTCATCGCCGACGCCCGGATGTTAAAGGAGCGCTTGCCGCATCCCGGTTGGCAGCCTTACTGGTATTGCGGCACGCGATGGGATTACATCTATCCGCCCGCCCTCCGCTATGGCACGGCCTTGCTAAGCAAGGGTTTCGGCATGCTTCCGGCGCGGGCGTACCATCTTTATACCGCCATCTTCTACGCACTTGGAATCCTCGGCGTCTTCCTGCTGGTGCGGGTGGGAAGCCGCTCGCGGCGGGCGGCTTGGCTTTCGGCTGCCGCGGTGGCAACACTCTCGCCGGTCTTTTTGTTCGCCAAAGACATTCGCGTCGACGCCAGGATCGCGCATAGCCTCCCGCAGCGGTTGAACGCGCTGTTGCGATACGGCGAGGGACCGCACATCAGCGCCCTGGCTGTGCTCGGCTTTGCGTTGGCGTTCGCCTGGCTCGCGCTTTCAGAGCGCCGCCCCGCCATGCTCGCGTTAGCCGCCCTGGCAAGCGCGCTGGTGGTATCAAACAATTTCTATGGCGCAACGGCTCTTGCTTGCTTTTACCCGTTCCTGATTTGGGCGCTGTGGCTCACTCACGGTGACCGGAAGATCCTCTACCGCGCGGCGGCGATACCAGTCCTGGCTTGGGGTCTGGCGGCGATTTGGTTGACGCCTTCGTACGTCCAAATCACCACCCGGAACCTGAAGCTGGTTTCCAGACCAGGTAATGCGTGGTCCTGGGCTGTGTTGGCCCTGTTTCTCATCGGCTTCGGCGTCCTCACCTGGAAATGGGCGCGCGGCAAGCGCGACCTGGCGTGGGTGGTGTTTCTCACCGGCGCTGTCAGCTTCATCTGGCTGTATGTGTTGGGTGAGCGTTTTTTCAACTTCCGGGTGTTCGGAGAACCGGGGCGGCTATGCCCGGAATTCGACATGCTGACGCTCGTCGGCGGCATCGAGGTATTGCGCAGGCTATGGCCGCGCGCGGCGGGCAAAGCGGTCTGCATCGTGGCTGCGCTCGCCGCCGCGTGGTTCGCCTGGCCCTATCTCCGGCACGCCCACAGCAAGGACATCTATCCCGCCGACCCCAACCCGGAGCGGCGCGTAGAATTCGAGATCACCGAATGGCTGGCCTGGAATTATCCTGAGGAGCGGAAGCTTGTTTCCGGCTCGGTTCGCTTCTGGTACAACGCCTGGTTCGACGGGGCGCAGGTGGGAGGCGGCTCTGAGCAGGGACTCCTGAACGAAAGCGTGCTGCCCGCTCAGGCCGAAGTGCTGGGAGGCGAAAGCCCCGAAATGGCGCGCCTGTGGCTGTTGGCCATGGGCGCCGATTTGGTGGTGGTGCACGACAAGACCTCGCGGGAGGTCTATCACGATTATGGGAACCCTGAGAAGTTCGACGGGCTCCCGCTTCTCTACGACAACAACCGGGGCGACCGCATCTACCGAATTCCACGCCGCTATCCGGGCTTGGCGCGCGTGGTGGACGCCAAACTGGCGAGCATCCTGCCGCCAACCGGACTGACTTGGGATCCCGAGGTTCTGCGCGCCTACGTCAACCTTGTGGAAAACGGCCCCCGGCAGCCCGCATTGTGGCGCCGCCTCGATTTCCGAACCATGAGCGTGGCGGCGGCGGTCGAGCCAGGCCAGGCGATCATCGTCATGGAATCGTATGACCCTTACTGGCGGGCGTGGTCCCGGGGAACGCCTCTGAAGATCCAGCGTGACCCGATGGGGTTCATGCTGTTGGAAGTCCCTCCCGGGCGGCATGACATTCTGATGAAATTCGAGACGCCGTTGGAGAATCGGATCGGCGCCGGTGTAACGTTGCTTTCCCTGGCGGCGGTCCTTTATTTGATGTGGACGGCCCGCAGGAGGACAACCTGAGAGTGGAACGCACAAACTGGCGCGTGGAAGCCGCTATCGCAGCAGGATTGTTCCTGCTCAACGCGCTGTTGTTGTGGCCGCTGTTTCTGCCGGGCGAGTTCCCGTACCGGGATTCCATCGAGGGCGGCTACGCCTCCATGTCGCGCTTCATAGCTTCTTATCCGGACCCGTGGGGATGGAACCCAACGCACTACTGCGGCTTGCCCACGCAATTCATGTACCTGCCGCTGCTGCTGTACGCCACGGCGTTTCTTCACTGGATAGCAACCTCGATCCCCGTGGACCACGCCTACCGGCTTTTGGTTGCACTGGCTGCGTGCGCGGGCCCGGTAACGGTTTATTTCTTCGTCCGCTCGTTCACCAAGAGCAGGAAGTGGGCTTTGGCGGCGGCGCTCACTTATACTTTCTTCTCCCCTTCCTATGGTTTGATCTGGCAAATCGACAAGGATCGCGGGTTGGCGCAACTGCCGTGGCGCATTCAAGTGTTGGTCAAATATGGCGAGGGTCCGCACAATGCGGCTCTGACGCTCGCTCCGCTGGCCTTGGTGGCTGCTTGGCGGGCTGCGGTAAGCGCCGGCTTCGGCCCCATCTTCCTGGCGGCGGTCTTGTTCGCCTCCACCACGCTCACCAACTGGGCGGGAGCTCTTGGACTGGCGTGGTGCAGCCTGGTCATGCTGGTGCTGGGAACGTGGGAGCGCAAGGAAACCGGGTTCCAGGCGCAGCGGTTTCTCGCCGCCGGAGGATTGGGCTATCTGCTGGCGGCGTTCTGGCTGACCCCGAGCTTCATCCAGCGCACTGTTTTGAACTGGCCTGCGGACGCTTTTGCTTACCGGTGGGGGCGAGAGCAGGTGCTGTTGATGGGAGGCTTCTTGCTGGGATTGGCCTTGATGCTGGAATTGCGGCGGCGCCGGTGGGTGAGTTTCTACCTCGCATTCCTGCTCACATGCTGGTTCGGGTTCGCCTGGGTGGTTCTCGGTTTTTACTGGTTCAACCTCAATCTCCTGCCCGAATCACGGCGCTACGCGCTGGAGTTTGAATTGTTCCTGCTGTTGGCGGGTTTGGAGGCGCTGCGTTTAGCAGTATCCGGACACCGTGCCTGGATTCGTTACCCGGCCATGGCGGCGGCGCTGCTGTTGTATTCCACGGGTGTGCGCCAGGCGTGGGCGTACGTCTCCGCCGACCCCGAACGCTGGCGCCCTCAACCCGCTGCTACCACCACCGAATACGAACTCGCTTCCTGGCTTAACGCGCAGCAGCCCCGGGGCCGCATCTTCGCCTCGGGAGGCCTCCGTTTCCGGATGAACGCTTGGTTCCCGTTGCCCCAAGTGGGCGGAACTTTTGAAACCGGCCTGCATAACCGGCTGCCACTCGATTTCACCTATCAAATCAGGACCGGCATCCAGAGCAAACCGGGCGAGGAGGGCGCCGACGCCATCCGCCAATTGCAGGCGATGGCGGTGGAATACGTCGTCGTCCATGGGCGCGAGTCCGAAGAATACTACCACGACTTTTCCAATCCCAAAAAATTCGAAGGTTTGCTGGAGGCGCCTTATCGCCGCTTGGGTGACACCATTTACCGCGTGCCGTTCCGCTCTTACGCCCACTTGGTCCGTCCCCACGAATTCCCGCAGCGCCCGCCGCTACATGCCTTCTTGCCGCTGCTGACCCCATACGCCAATGCGCTCCAAGACCCGCAGAGGCCCACGCTGGCTGTGACTTGGGAAGGACCGAAGCGGCTCCGAATCGACGGCCCCATCCCCGAGGGAATGGCCGTCGCGTTGGCGGTCAGCTATGACGAAGGGTGGAGCGCGAACCAACAAGGGCGCCGCATTCCCGTTGAACGCACGGCTCTGGGATTCATGAAGCTGACTCCCCGCCCGCAAGAGGCTTCCACTATCACGCTCACCTATCGTGGCGCCCGGGAGCAACGGCTGATGGCGTTCCTCAGCCTGCTCGCCTGGGGCGCCTCGTTCGCTCTTCTGGTGCGCGAACGCCGGCGCCGAAGGGCGTAGATCTGACCATATGAGCCGCCGGTCCCGGTTCTCGCGCACATGGTGGCTATTTCGCCGCGCATGGGTGGCGGCATACGAGGATGGGTGTTTCGGGATCGCAAAAGGCGTCGCCTATTCGGCGCTGTTGTCTTTCATCCCGATTCTGACCACCACAGCCACGCTGCTTGTCCAAGCCAACGCCGAGTCGGTATCGAACGCCCTCTCGCGCCTCCTTTTCGAAGTGGTGCCGCCGGGCAGCGAGGAAATCGTCATGTACTCGTTCGCCGTGCGCGGGCAGCGCCCTTTCTGGCTGCTCATCGCCGCCGGCGTGCTCTCGGTATGGGCGGCGTCCGGAGCCATGACCAGCCTGATGGAAGGCTTCCGCGCCGCCTACCGGATTCCCAAGGGCCGGCCGTTTCTCAAGGAACGGGGCGTCGCGATTTTGCTGGTTTTCGGCGCCGCGCTGCCCGTCCTGGGCGCCTCCGTGCTGATTGTCCTCGGCGGGCGCGCCGAGCAGTGGTTCCTCACGCGCCTGGGACTGATACGCGGGGGCGAACAGCTTTGGGGATGGGTGGCTGTCGCCTCCCGCACGGCGGGCTTTTTGATCGCTTTTTGCTCCACCGTGCTGGTGACGGCGCTCGTATACCGCTTTGGTCCCAACCATCCCACGCGCCCCTTGGCGCTGTGGCCGGGGGCGCTCGCGGCGACGTCGTTCTGGATGGCCATCACCGTCCTTTTCGCCTGGTATGTCCGGAATATCGCCAATTACAACGTCCTCTACGGCAGCCTGGGCGCCACCATCGCTTTGCTGGTGTGGATGTATCTGCTGGCGGCTACCGCCCTGGTGGGCTGTGAGGTCAACGCCGAGTGCGACCGCCTCCACCACGCCTTCCGTCACTAACCGCCAGCGCGGTCTACACTGAGATCATGGGGTTTCATCTCACCGTTGATTACCGTCCCCGCGGCGATCAGGAGCAGGCCATCGAGGAACTGACCCGCGGCGTCCTCAACGGTGAACGGCACCAAGTACTGTTGGGCGTCACCGGATCCGGAAAGACGTTCACCATGGCCAAGGTCATTGAGCGCCTCGGCCGGCCGGCCCTGGTTCTGGCGCATAACAAGACTCTCGCCGCGCAGCTTTTTCACGAATTTAAGTCGTTTTTTCCACACAACGCGGTGGAGTATTTTGTCAGTTATTACGACTATTATCAGCCGGAAGCCTATATTCCCTCCGCCGACGTGTACATTGAGAAGGAAGCGACCATCAACGAAGAGCTGGACCGGCTCCGCATGTCAGCCACCCGCTCGCTGTTCGAGCGCGAGGACTGCGTGATTGTGGCCAGCGTCTCCTGCATCTATGGACTGGGCTCGCCGGAAGCATACTATGGCATGTTGCTGATGCTCGAAAAGGGACAACGGATCCGCCGCGAGGACATCCTCAAGCGGCTGGTCGAAATCCTGTATGAGCGCAACGACCACGACTTCCGCCGCGGCGCGTTCCGCGTTCGCGGCGACGTAATCGAAGTGTTTCCCACTTACGAAGACACCGCTTACCGGATTGAACTTTGGGGCGACGAGGTGGACAACCTTTGCCGCTTCGATCCTCTCACCGGCGCCATCCAACATACCTACTCCCGCTTGCCCATCTACCCCAAGTCGCACTATGTGCTGACCGCCGAGGATCGTGACCGGGCGCTGGCTTCGATCGGGGAAGAACTGCACTGGTGGCGCGCGGAACTGGAGAAACAGGGGAAAATCATAGAAGCGCAGCGGCTGTGGCAGCGGACGATGTTCGATCTGGAGATGATCCGGCAAATCGGCTACTGCCACGGCATTGAGAACTACTCGCGCCATTTCACCGGGCGGCTTCCGGGCGAGGCGCCCCCGACGCTGCTCGATTACCTGCCCCACAACGCCATCCTCTTCATCGACGAAAGCCATCAGACCATCCCGCAGTTGCAGGGCATGTACCACGGGGACCGCTCACGCAAGGAGACGCTGGTCGAGCATGGATTCCGGTTGCCGAGCGCCCTCGACAACCGCCCGCTCACGTTTGAGGAGTTTGAAAACCGGGTGACGCAGGTGATCTATGTTTCCGCCACTCCCGGTCCGTATGAGCTTACCCGCTCGGCCGGAGTCGTGGTGGAGCAGATTATCCGTCCCACGGGTCTTATCGACCCCGAGGTGGAAGTGCGCCCCATCAAAGGGCAGGTGGATGATCTGCTGCACGAGATACGGTTGCGCGCGGAAAGCGGCGAGCGCGTGCTGGTGACCACGCTCACCAAGCGCATGGCGGAAGATCTGGCTGCCTACTACTCCGAAGCGGGCGTACGCTGCCGCTACCTGCACTCCGAGGTCAGCACCCTGGACCGCGTGCGCATTCTCCGGGATCTCCGCAAGGGCGAGTTCGACGTCCTCATCGGGGTGAACCTCTTGCGGGAGGGCCTGGACCTGCCCGAAGTCTCGCTCGTCGCAATTCTCGACGCCGACAAAGAGGGCTTCCTGCGAAGCACGGGATCTCTGATTCAAACCATCGGACGAGCCGCCCGGCACGTGCGCGGCAAAGCCATCCTGTACGCCGACGTTATGACCGACAGTATGCGCCGCGCCATCGCCGAGACGAACCGCCGCCGCCGCATTCAGACCGAATACAACCAAGCTCACGGCATCACGCCGCAAAGCATCATCAAGCCTATCGATATGAGCCTTGTGGCGGTAGCCGAAGCCGATTATGTGACCGTGCCCATCGAAGAGAGCGAGTTCGAAACGGCGCTGGAATTGCCGCCCGCCGAGCGGGAGCGGTTCATCGCCTCGCTCGAGGACCAGATGCGGGAAGCCGCCCGTAAGTTTCAGTTCGAGGAAGCCGCGCGCCTGCGGGACCGCATCAAAGCGCTGAGGGAGCCCCAGCCTGTATGACCCTCCGGCAAACGGTGGGGCTGGTCGGCGCCGGCGCCGTGTCGCGTTCGCCCGTCGCTCGCCTGCTTCCTGGCGCTCTAGGACCGGTCATGGCGGACTCCTACCGCCTGGCGAGCCGCCTGGTGAGCAGCCTGCGCGCCGGTTACCCGGTGCGCGACTGGGACGAACTGCGCCGCTCCAGAACCATCCTCATCGTCGCGCCTGATTCCACCGTCCCTGAACTCGTGCGGAGAATCGCCGCCGCGCCCGTCGAATGGAGCCGGCGAGTCTTCCTGTTGTGCGACTCCGCGCAAACGAGCGCCGTCCTCACTCCGCTTGCCGCGCGCGGAGCCTTCACCGGTTCCTCCGCCGCTCTGCCCGGCTTTGAACCCGCCTGCTTCCTCGTCGAAGGCGACCGCGAGGCTCTGCGAGCGGCACGGAGGCTGATCGGCAACCCCACGCAAGCCATCGAGGTGAGGCGCGAGGCAAAGACCCGCCTCTTGGCCGCTTATGCCATCGCCGGCAGTTTGTTCATTCCTCTTGCGGCTGTGGTGCAGTCTTGCGTCCGCGCCGCGGGCTTGCGGGGCGAGCCTGCCAACACGCTGGTTGAGCGCGTCTTCACGCGCGCTTTGCGGACCTTTCTCAAGTCCGGCAGACAGTGTTGGACCGGGCCGCGGCCGGCGCCGGACGCCGCTGAAGTGGCCCGACTTCTCGCGGTTTTGCAAGAAATCGACCCCAAACTGGCGGGATTTTTCCGCGGCTCCATCGTCAATGCGCTCGAACTTTTCGATCGCGACGCCTCTGGGCTGGGTTTGCCGCGGCAGCTCTGAATTTTCCCCTACCGCCGGGCGGATGCTGCTATCCTGGAACTAGCCCGGCCATGCGCCGGAAGAAAGGAGTGCTCCATGGAAGACGACAACAAGTTGGCATACTTTTTCTTCGGGTTGGGCGTCGGTTTGGCGGTTGGCTTCCTGTTCGCACCGCATTCTGGCGCGAACACCAGGGAGTACCTGAAAACCAAGGCTGGCGAAGGCAAGGATTACTTGCGCCAGCGCGGAGAAGAGCTGAAAGAGTCCGCCACCGATTTGGTGGAGCGGAGCAAGAGCGCGGTGACGCGCCAGAAGGAACAACTCGCCGCCGCCCTCGAAGCCGGCAAGCACGCCTACCGCGAAGCCGTGGCTAAGCCCGGAACGGCAGACGTTGAATCGAACGCCTAAACAGGTGACCACGGCAGCATGACAGACCCAGTTTTATATGTGGTGGCCGCCGCCGTGTGCATCACGGCGGTGGCGTTCGTCTTTCAGGCGGTGGCGCTCATTCGCGTGAGCCGCAGCGTCCGCGAAATGGAGGCGCAACTGAAGGACTTTGCGCCCCGGATTCAGGGGCTGATTGAATCGGCGACCCGTTCGGTTGACGAAAGCCGTAAACAAGTCAACGAAGTCTCTTCCCGCGTCAGCGAAGTTCTCGACTTGACCCGCAAGCAGCTTTCGGCCATAGACGGCGTTCTGGGCGAAGCCAGCGTCCGCGCCAAAGTGCAGATGGAACGGATGGAGCTCGTCCTCGACGACGCCATGGGGCGGATGCAGGAGACGATCGCCGTTCTGCACGAAGGGCTGATGGCTCCTCTCCGGGGCATTAATGGACTTGTCGCCGGCTTACGCGCTGGCGTTGGGCAACTCCTGCGCGGGCGCCGCCCGGGCTTGGCTCAGGCCACCCACGACGAGGAGATGTTCATTTAGCCCCGAAACGGGCGCGGCATTGTGATCGACATTCACAGCCACATTCTCTGGGGGCTGGACGACGGAGCTTCTTCTTTCGACGTTAGCGTAGCCATGCTGCGTATTGCCGCACGGCATGGGACGACGGACATTGTCGCGACGCCTCACGCGAATTTGGATCACTCGTTCGACCCCGAGGTAAGCGCAACCCGCGTGAAAGAGCTTCAGGAAGCGGCCGGACCGCAGCCCACGATTCACCTTGGCTGCGATTACCACTTCTACCCGGAAAGCGTGGCGGCCGCGGCGGCGGCAGAAAACTCATTCGTGGCGATCGCGGCGTCCAGGCCGATGGAAAGCTGCGTCCAGCGGTTCGAGCCGAGGTTCTGAACGTCTGCGGCAAAGACCAGCAGCGTCTTGTTCGCACTGACGGCCAGCTCGCCCAGGATGCGGTGGTTGATGAGGGCCAGATCGTTGGTGGGATTGGCCACGCGCTGGCCGTTCTGATCCGTGCCGTAGAGCACCAGCGGCGTGCCGGACAGCAATTCGTCGCGGGCAGCGGTGAGGCTGGCCGTGGACACCAGCAGGTGCATCCCGCCCGTGGCCACGAGTGTGCCGTTCGAGGCCAGCGTGCCTGGAAAATCAATCGTCGAAGCCAGCACCTGATATGGCCCAAGGTCAATGGAGATCTTGTAACCCACCGTCACTCCGGACCACATCCCGTCGGCGCGGTTGCTGACCGTGGCGCTGGCCTCAAGCAACACCCGGCCGTCGGGCAGGGGCAGTTGGTTCAATACCTGGATGTTCTGGATCTCCAAGTCCGACGGCTCGTTCAACGCCGTGCCCAGCGTGGGCGAGGTGAACTCCGCCGCGGTAGCGGTGAAGATGGACAAGCACAAGACCAGCGCGGCCAGGAGCGGCTGCCGACGCGTCGCGCCGGGCATGGGAGCCCAGTTTGACAATCGGTCCTCCCGCCGGCTCGCAGCCACCACACGCTGCGGTCTTTCGGCCCGCTTGCGAGTTGAGAACCCACGACCCCGCCGACTGGCAGTCTGCGCGACGAAGCTCGTTGCCCGTTCCAACAACTTGTGAACGCCGGTACGGCAGGGCGTCTTCGCACCGGCGTTCATGGTCAGTTTGATTTGGTTTATAAGCGGGCTCATACTTCCGCTGACGCACGACCGGGCCGGGTGTTACCGCCGCGCGTGTCGGCCCTTTTTGTGTCCCCGCCGGGGGCTGGTAACAACTCCGCTGCCGCTGCGTCAGAAGCCTTGAACACAGGCGCACCAAAGACCGCCGAGAGCGGAGACGTAGCGGCCCAATCGGGTTGGGACACGTTGCTCCCGCGGGTCCGCGCCGGCGATGCGGAGGCGGCGGAAACGCTGGTCGCCCGGCTGCATCCGCTGGTGGCCCGGATCGTTGAGGGCCATTGCCCGCGGCGCGATGAACCGGCGGACCTGGTGCAGGATGTGTTCGTGAAAATGTTCAGCCGCCTCGAGCAATTCAACGGCGACGCGCCCTTCGAGCACTGGGTGGCGCGGCTGGCGCATACAACCTGTCTCGACGCCCTGCGCCGCCAGCGC
>Ga0101944_10005654_pt1 | contig 13958 bp, 10 predicted proteins | sample DewCreD2012metaG_FD_75245 | JGI IMG/M metagenome (GOLD analysis project Ga0101944, IMG submission 75245) | Hot spring sediment bacterial and archeal communities from British Columbia, Canada, to study Microbial Dark Matter (Phase II) - Dewar... ... | reverse complement strand
GAAGGCAGGCTGCGGCGAAGAAAAGTCCTTGACTTTTTGACGCAAGCATCCAATATTAAAAATGTAGGACGCGAATAGTTTTGATTCCTGAAAGGGGCACAGTGCGGTATGGGACTTATACCGATTGTTGTAGAGCAGACTGCTAGGGGTGAGCGGTCGTACGATATTTATTCAAGACTGCTGCGCGATAGGATTATATTTATCGGCACTCCTATAGATGACGATATTGCTAATCTTGTTGTCGCGCAGATGCTTTTTCTTGAGAAGGAAGACCCAGATAGAGATATAGAGCTTTATATCAACAGTCCTGGCGGTTCGGTGATAGCCGGACTTGCGATATACGATACCATGCAGGTTATTAAGCCAGACGTTGCAACCACGTGCGTGGGGCATGCTATGAGCATGGGAGCAATACTGCTTGCAGGAGGAACCAAGGGCAAGCGGTTTGCGCTGCCTAATTCAAGAATAATGATCCATCAGGGAACCGCTGGTTTTCATGGTACTCCTTCGGATATAGACATCGTCGCGCGTGAAGTGCTTCGCTACAAAGCGCTTTACATCAAGATTCTCTCCGAGCATACTGGCCAGCCAGCAGAAAAAGTTGAGCGTGATATTGACCGGGACTATTATATGTCTCCAGAAGAAGCGCTCGAGTACGGTATAGTAGATAAGGTGATAGAAAAAAAGTCGTAACTGAGTGCTGAGTGCGGCATTCTGTTAGGCTTGATAGTTTCGGAGGATATGACGACTTGGCTAGGATAGGCTACGATCGCAATGAAGGTCGCTGTGTGCTTTGCGGCAAACCTCGCGAGCAAGTGCGCAAACTTATCTTGGGCGTATATGGCGGAGTATGCATAGATTGTGTTGCTCTGTGCAATGAGATTATAAAAGGCGAGTCTGCGCCGCCGGAAGATTTTTCGCTCGGCGGCGTGCCGAAACCCAAGGAAATTTACCGAATTCTAAGCCAATATGTTGTTGGTCAAGAGCAGGCAAAACGATCGCTGTCCGTTGCTGTTTATAATCATTTCAAGCGCATTAATGCTCCATCATCTGATGTAGAGCTGCAGAAGTCGAACATCTTGTTAATTGGACCAACAGGAAGCGGCAAGACACTGCTTGCGCAGACACTGGCGCGAATATTGAATGTTCCTTTTGCCATTGCTGATGCTACTTCGCTTACGGAAGCCGGTTATGTCGGTGAAGATGTTGAAAATATACTTCTGAAGCTCATTCAGGCTGCTGATACTGGAGATAGTATGCAGGCTACTATACGCAATGCAGAGCGCGGAATTGTGTATATTGATGAGATAGATAAGATAGCGCGCAAGGCTGAAAATCCATCCATTACGCGTGATGTCTCTGGAGAAGGTGTTCAGCAGGCTCTGCTCAAAATACTTGAAGGCACTGTTGCGAACGTTCCGCCGCAGGGTGGGCGAAAGCATCCACAGCAGGAATACGTTCAGATTAACACGGCTAACATTCTGTTTATTGTGGGCGGTGCCTTCGAAGGGCTGGACAAGATTATTGAGCGTCGCATAAACGAATCCAGCTTGGGATTCAGAGCTGAGACTAAGAGCAGAAAAGAACTCAATATTGGTGAGATACTAAGACATGTTATGCCGGAGGACCTGCTTAAGTATGGACTTATCCCTGAGTTTATTGGCAGGCTACCGGTTGTTTCTACGCTTGATGCGCTCGATGCCGATGCGCTTAAGCGTATATTGGTTGAGCCTAAGAACGCGCTGGTCAAGCAGTACCAGAAGTTCTTCGAATATGACGGCGTAGATTTGGTTTTTACCGACGATGCGCTGAGCGCCATAGCAAACGAAGCGATAAAACGCGGCACAGGTGCTCGTGCGCTTAGAACGATCATCGAAGAAGTGATGCTAAATATTATGTATGAAGTGCCTTCGAACAAGGATGTGAAGAAGGTCATAGTGTCAGCCGAAACTATCCTGGAGAAGAAGGAACCTACATTGGTTACTTTGGGAGAAATGAAGGCTGCTTCGTAGCATCACTATCCTTTATTGACACCCTCTTTTTATTGGATTAGGTCTTGTGTTTAAGAGAAAGAAATCCAAGTTAGAAGAACCGGACGCCGAAGAAAAAACTTCGGCGAAGGGATGGAAGGGCAGCGGGCGCGCCTTGCCGCTCGTTCCCGTACGCGATCAAGTATTTTTCCCCGGAGTAGTTTTTCCACTTCTTGTTGGACGCGAAAAATCTGTTCTTGCGCTGGATGAGGCTCTGGGACGCAGCCGCAAGATGGTGCTGTTGGCTCAGAAGGATGTTGGGATAGAGGATCCAAACCCCGATGAGCTTTATGGAGTAGGACTGCTGGTGGAGATTGTGCAGGTCCTGCGGGTGCCGGATGGTGCGGTGCGGTTGATGCTGGAAGGTATTGAAAGAGTCAGGGTTAGCAAGTTTGTTCAGACAGAGCCTTTTCTAAAGGTACAGGTAACCAAGTTGAAAGATGCGCCTGCTCAAGGGATAGAAGCCGAGGCGCTTAAACGCAGCATAGTTTCCCAATTTGAGCAGGTGGTTCAGAACGGCCGCCAGATACCGCCTGAGGTTATGATATCCGTTTTGAGCGTTTCTGATTTAGGCAGATTGTGCGATACCATAACATACCATCTGCCTGTTTCCGTGGCTGAAAAACAGGATATACTCGAGACTCTCAGCGTAACCGATCGGCTGGAAAAGCTGAACCTGCTGCTTGCTAAAGAGCTTGAGATATTGGAAGTGCATCGGAATATACGCTCGCGGGTTGAGAAAGAGATGGGCGAATCTCAAAAAGAATTCATACTTCGCGAGCAGCTCAAGGCGATTCAACAGGAGCTTGGAGACAGAGACGAACGGGCAAATGAGATAGAAGAATATAAGGCAAAGATCGAAGAAGCCGCAATGCCGCCAGAAGTGGCGGAACGAGCTATTAAAGAAGTTGAGCGCCTTGAAAAGATGCCTTATGCTGCGCCGGATGGAGTAGTTGTACGAACTTATCTGGATTGGCTTACTTCGCTGCCTTGGAACAAGAAGACTCCCGATGAATTGGAATTAGATGCTGCTGCTGGAATATTGGACGAAGATCATTATGGGCTTACGAAAGTAAAAGAGAGAATACTTGAGTTTCTGGCTGTTCGAAAACTTGCTGGGACTATGAAAGGTCCTATACTTTGTTTTGTTGGTCCGCCTGGGGTTGGTAAAACATCTATAGGCAAGTCAATTGCTCGAGCGCTTGGGCGAAAGTTCATAAGGGTTTCGCTGGGAGGGATACGCGACGAAGCAGAGATAAGAGGGCATCGCCGCACTTATGTGGGCGCGCTTCCTGGGCGTATTATACAAGGGATTAAGCAGGCAGGGTTTAAGAACCCTGTGTTTATGTTGGACGAGATAGATAAGATAGGAGCGGACTTCCGCGGTGATCCATCTGCAGCTTTGCTTGAGGCTTTAGACCCTGAACAAAACAATGCGTTTTCTGATCACTATTTAGAAGTGCCATTTGATTTGTCCGACGTGATGTTCATCACTACTGCCAATGTGCTTGACACTGTTCCACCGCCGCTTAGGGATAGGATGGAGGTAATCCCGTTTCCTGGATATACCGAGGAAGAAAAGCTGGAGATTGCAAGTCGGTTTTTGGTGCCTAAGCAGTTGAGAGATAACGGACTTGACTCTGAAAAGTTGGAGTTTACAAAATCGGCGCTTCGCAAGATTATTCGCGAGTACACAAGAGAGGCTGGCGTCCGCAATCTGGAGCGCGAGATAGCTTCTATATGCAGAAAAGTTGCTAAAAAGGTTGCAAGCGGTTATTCTAAGCCGATAAAGGTTGATGAGTCCCATCTTGCGGAATATCTTGGCACACGTCGTTACCATTATGGGATGGCTGAAGAAAAAGATGAAGTTGGTGCGGCAACCGGGCTTGTTTATACTGAGTTTGGCGGAGATATAGTGCAGATCGAAGTTGGATTGATGAAAGCCCCTGAAGGCAGGCTGGTTTTGACGGGACAGCTTGGGGATGTTATGAAAGAATCTGCGCAAGCCGCGGTTACCTATGTGCGCACCAAAGCAAGAGAGTTAGACATTGATGAAGAATTTGTGCATAGATTAGACGTACATATACACGTTCCCGCTGGTGCGGTGCCTAAGGACGGACCGAGTGCCGGCATTACTATGGCTACAGCGCTTGCTTCCGCGCTTACTCAGCGAAAAGTGCGTAAGGATGTTGCGATGACTGGCGAGATAACCCTGCGGGGCAGAGTTCTCCCAGTGGGCGGCGTTAAAGAGAAGCTTCTTGCTGCGCACAGAGCAGGAATACGCACAGTTATTCTGCCGAAAGAAAACGAGAAGGATTTGGAAGAAATTCCAGAAAATGTCCGAGCCGACCTTACGATAAAATTGGTTGAGCACGCAGATGAGGTTTTAAAAATCGCGCTTCTCGGCGAAGCCAAGCAGTCTAAAAGACGGCTTTAACTATCCTGTTTGGATTCGCAGATTATTTCTTCTTTGATTTTCCTGTTCTGCTCTTGCCTATATGTTTTCACTTTATGTATAATGTGAGCCGGAGTTATAATATTGGCGCCTCAGGATACTGTTTTTAGCAGTGCTGGGTGCCGTGAATGTAATCAGGAGGAACTGATGAGAGCTGAGGTTATTAGCGAAAAGTGTATTGGCGATGGTATCTGTGCTGATACCTGCCCAGAGGTATTCGAGATGGGAGACGATGGGTTGGCTCATGTAATTGCCGATCCTGTTCCGGCAGATGCAGAAGCTGCTTGCAAAGAAGCATGTGAAGCCTGCCCAACCGAAGCAATAGAGCTTTCATAATGTTGTGAGCGAAGTAAGGGGATGCGAAATGCATCCCCTTTCGCTTGTACGGACTATTTTTATTCAACAAAGCAGTGGATGTTGATAATTCGCGGCAGTTTCGTTGATAATGGACATAGCGTTCTATGGTGAGGAGCAGTAAAGATTGGAAGATACTTTAGGTGTTGGTATTATCGGTTTAGGTGGATTTGGAAGGTTTTTGGCCGAGCAGTGGTCGGCGATGGATAACATAGAAGTTGTGGCGGTTAGTGATGCTGACTCGTCTTGCGCAGAACACGTGCCTTCAGCTAGATTTTATTCAGATTACCACGGACTGCTTGATGATAATGATGTTCAGATTGTTTCCATTGCTACTCCTCCTTCAACGCATGCTCAAATCGCGCTTGAATCCATAGATCGTGGGAAAAATGTGCTTGTAGAGAAGCCGGTTGCTCTTAATACTGCTGATGCGCGAAGGATCAAAGAAGCCGCTTTGGAGCATGATGTTGTTGCGGCAGTCAATTTTATTTTGCGATACAGTCCAATTGTCGAGGGTGTGCGCAAAATCATTGCTGATGGCGTATTAGGTATGCCTCGAAGGATAGATCTTCGCAACTATGCAACGCATGACACCGTTCCGCCAAGACATTGGTTTTGGGATAGAAGTGTGTCCGGCGGAATAATGATCGAGCATGGCGTCCATTTTTTTGATATGAGTCGTTATATCTTGGATAAAGAGCCGCTTGAGGCAGCTGGGTATTCTGTTTGGAGAAACAGCAGGCAGGAAGATAGGGTTTTCGGTATAGTGCGATTTGAAGAAGATATAGTAGGCACTTACTGGCATTCTTTCACTCGCCCAAAGGCTATAGAGACTACCACAATGCATATCGCTTGTGATTTAGGTGAAATCGAGATATCGGGTTGGATACCGCTGGAAGTCTCGTTTTGGGGTTGGTCGAACGATTCTAAGTTGGAAACTTTGTTGAGCTGCCTGCCAAACGCACAGATTGATGTTAACAACTTGCCTGAGTTCGAGACTGCATCCTGCGACCGTACGTATCGTGTTAATGCAGAAATCAGAGGCAGTGCGAAGCTTGAGATTCCGAAACTCGATGCTTATGGTTATTTAGTTCGCGCAGTATTAGCTGACCTGGCTGCTGCTGTAAATAATCCAAATCATGTTATGAAAGTTACCATGGACGATGCTATATCCGCCGTTGCAGTAGCGGAAAGAGCGACTGTGGATATTGGCGACAGCCTACTTTGGCCTATTGGCTGAAATAATTTTCGAGGGGTTATTGTTATGGAATCTGATGGTAATCTGTTTGAACGAATGAGAGACTTTTTATTTGATTTGTGGGTTTTGGATACACATGAACATACTGAGCTGGAGGAGGATTGGCTTAAGACTCCGGATGGGTTGTGCGATTTTTCTAGAATTGTTTCTGCATATGTTCCTACTGATCTGCGCTCCGCGGGATCTCCTTATGAGTTTTGGGAGCGAATTTACTCTGCTGATACGCCGCTGGACGAAAAATGGGAATTGTTTGAACTTCACTGGAATAAGGCGAGAAATACTGGCGTAAGCAGGGCGGCTCTGATTATCGTGCGTGATATTTTCGGTCTGCCAGATCTCAACCGAGAAACATATCGCGAACTATCTCGAAAAGTCCTTGAATCAAGACGCCCTGGCTGGTATCGAACTGTCTTAAAAGACAAGGCGAAGATCAGAAAGTGTATTCTCGACCGTAACGCGCCTGCACCAGATCCAGAATTCTTTGTGCCTACGGTTCGATTAGATCCTTTTGTTGGTGCGTGCAGCTCTGAGGGCATTGAAGAATGTGAGAAATGGTCAGAAGCGGCGATTAATTCTTTTTCCGACTTAGATGCCGCTATGGAAAAAATCTTTCGCCGAAGATTGGGCGAGGGGATAAAGGCTGTTAAAATTGGAGTTGCATATACTCGAACTCTTAAATTCGAAAAGCCATCTCGCGCTGATGCTGAGCGATCTTTTGACTGTATGATGTCTGGCGACGAGTCTGCCGCTAAGCCCATGCAGGATTATTTGATGCATAGAGTAGTTGATATGGCGACAGAAGCCGGACTGCCTGTTCAGATTCACACTGGCATTCAAGATGGGAATGGAAATTACCTGGACAACGCAAACCCACTGCATCTAACCGACTTGATTATGTCACATCCAAAAGCAAGATTCGACCTTTTCCATGCGGGGTATCCTTTCACTGGAGAACTGGGTATGCTCGCCAAGATGTTTCCGGGAGTTTATGCTGATTTGTGCTGGATGCATGCGATATCGCCATCTGCCGCGCGAAACGCGCTTTCTGAATGGCTGGATATCGTTCCGGCAAGCAAGATTTTTGGCTTTGGGGGCGACTATTCATATGTCGAAGGCGCTTACGCTCATGCTGTAATGGCTAGGGAGAACACGGCTAGGGTGCTGGCGTCAAAGGTTTCCGAGGGTGCTTTTTCGGAGTCTGATGCGCGCATAATAGCTTCTATGATAATGAATGACAATGCGGTAGAGTTTTTCGGTATTTGATCATCCGGCGCTCAAAATATCCCAGTAATTCAACCTGTGTATTAAACATTTGGGCTAAACAGGGAATATAGAAAGTACCGGGTGATTATATCATGAGCGTTATGCGTGAAAGCTTGGTGCTTACGGCGATAGGCATTGCCGATTTGGCGAGCACCCTTATATTTGTTGTGAATGACTACGCAGTAGAAGGCAATCCGCTTATGGCGTATTATCTCCTGCGCTATGGTGTAGGAGCATTTGTAATTGTCAAGCTTGCTCTCATTTTCCTGCCAGTTTTTATCGCTGAGTGGTCTCGCGCATATAAGCCGGCTTTCACGAGATTTATGATGAGAGGCGCGATAGTAGCTTATTTGACAAGCTATCTCTTGGTTTTCGTCTTCGCGAATTTTATGCCTCGACCTGTTGGAATAATTGAAAGTATGTGTCCGCCGCCGCAGATTGTAGTTGATGTGTCTAAATAGCCCCAGCTCACATCTAGATTACTTGGAGAGAATATCGTACAAAAAGAAACCCGTCTGGCTTTGCCTGACGGGACGCTCTTGGTTGCCCTCGAGCACATAACTTTACCACAACACTTTAGGAAGGAGAAAAGATGAGTTTTCTCACCAAAGTGTTGTGCAAGAATCGTGCCAATCCACGCATTTTTGTCATGTTTTTCATGGTTTCGCGAAATATTTTGCTATATTCTATCCCACCATATGCGGCGCCTGTGTATTGTGTACCATATAGCGGCGACTGTCGCGCTGGCTATAAATACCAGTGCCAGATAAATGTGAACGGTGTATCGTTTCTGCTCAGCGGTTTGTTTGGGTATTCCCAGAGCTTTTCTTACATCTACGCTGCCTGTGATAACGGATTCTCTTACAAAACGAAGGAATTTTTGCGTGCCCATACGCTCATGTAGTGTTTGAAAGGAGTTTAGTCTGCGCTTGTAGTCTTCCGGCAGCATAGAGATTTTTATTTTTGGGTCTCCGGCTCTGCTGTAATATGAAGTCTCTTTTCCTGTAGAAAAATATGTTGCGGCGCCTTCCTGAAACCACGATGGAAGTTCCTTTGGTGAAACGAGCGTTATATATGCATGCACTAATTCGTGGTCTAAAATATCCTGCAGCTCTTCTTTGTATTCTGGCTTTATAAGAGCTATATACCTGCCCTGTATTGTGACCCCCAAAGGCCGATGTCCGCCTACAGCTTCTTGTTTTTTGAATGCGTTGGCTACCACAGGCGGCATTTTGGATACTGAGTCATAAATGCGTATATAAACAAACCCTGCCGGCGGTGGTATTTTTACTTCGTCTCTCAGTCTGGCTACCGATCTTGACTTGTTTTTTGACAACAGCACGGTTTGCCCCGTTAGAAACTCCGAAACTAAAGCCGCTGCTGTTCTTATTTGGAGATATTCAGGTTTTGCCGCACCATAAGAATCAATCTCTCTTACTATTTTCGAGCAGGTTTTCGCGAATTCACGAGCCTCTTCAGCATTTTCAAACACTGGATTTGTTATCTGGCTAAGCTTTCCAGCGGAAGTTATACTCTGAAGCGTTGGACAGCTGCTGGGAACATTATCGTCAATGGTTATACTCATTGTTCCAGCCGCCGATGCGCTTCCACATAAAGCAGCGGTAAGCAATATCAAAAAAATGAGTCTCGGCATTTTTCTAACTCTTCAATTCAAATACGCGCATAATTTTATTTGCAGTTCCATTTTACCCAATGTGCAGATCCAGTTCGCATTCTGGTGTCAGCACAGCTGGAGTCATGAGTTTTATATCTATGAAATTGTCATCAACCTGCCATTCAACCTCAACGTCTTTTCCGCACGCAATTGCTTTAACGCTGTTTGGCTGAATTTCGCTCTGCAGCGCGATTTTGATCGTGCGCACCGTTACTTCACCCCAGACACAGGCAAGTTTTTCTATTAGCGTATGTCCTTCTTTTATCTGATAAACAGAACCCCAGCCTTTTGATGTTATAAAGAATGCTTTGAAGTTGTCGGGAGAGGTTTTTGGCGCAATTGTTATTGATGCTTTCGATGCGTTATATGCCCACCCGCATACCGCTTCGAGTAGTGACCAGCTTGACATTGCTCTTGCATAGTGGTCGCCACACTCAACCTCGTTCCATGGGTTTCGTTCGCTCCCGTCGTATCTATCTCGGGCAGCCTTTGCTATCTGCAGCCCTTCGTCAACCAACCCTTCTCTTATCATCAGCGCGGCAGTCGAGTACTCAATCCCCGTCCAAACTTCATCTGAATAGTTGGTAGGAATATCGGGTCTGCCGCCGCGCGGCCATGTGCAGATAAGTAGTCCCTTATCATGTTCGCTTGCGAATATTCGCGGCTGCTGTTTGAAGCCCTTAAAATTATGTTTGAAGTTATGGCGGTAGATTGCTTGAAGAGCAGATCTTACATGCTCTTTCGGCAGCACATAGCCTAGATTCAGTTGATGCGCCCACCACTGGCCAAGCAGTTGATCCGCATGGCACCCCAATCCATACTGCTGTTCTTTGTATTTGTTGGCGTCGTAAATCTGTATATAGTATTCGCCGTTGTAAAGCTCGCTGTCGGCATTATTGAATCCGGCGCAGGCGCGTTCGCGGTATGTAGCAGCTAAATCCGGTTCGCCCATTTCGTCTGCCATTTCAGCGGCGGCAAGCAGTGCAGATAGAAAAAGACTTGTTATAAACGTGTTTTTGCCGTATAGGAAACAGTCATAAGTATTCCACTGTGCGCCGTCGCAAATGCCGTCTCTGTCGTCATCCCATCTTTCCATTGCATATGCCATAGCGCGTTTTGTACGCGGCCAAACCTTGTTCAGAAAAGCGCTGTCACCCGACTGCAGATACTCGCGGTATGTTTTCAAGATAGTCCCAAACTGTCCGTCGGCAGCCACAGCCTCTGGCGCCTTATATCTTGGCAGATATGAAGGTATCACGGTTCGATGTGGTATCCCGCCCATCTCATCCATCTGTACCAAAAGGTCGGTGTGTCGCATAGAACGTTCCAGCTCTGGAAACAATTTTGCTAGAGTCATTTCATAGTTCCAAACGTGTGTACAGTTTAATGGACAGCATCCGCCCCAAGCTGTAACATGATGAGAAGAAGTGCTTTCGCCGCAGCACCCTTCGAACGCATGGAGAGATCCATCCTCATTCCATAAGCAAGTTGGACTTCTTATTATTGATATTTGGCTGGTTATGCAGTCGAGCAGCCAATAGGGTAGGGAGCTGTCATAAAATGTATCTCTGAATAATCTGGTTTCTTTTACCAAACGCTCCATGTTAGCTGTAACATACTCAGCAACATCCATTGCATCCGAAAACCATCCGCCATACGCATTTCCCATCCAGAATAGACTTTTCTCTTCCGGTATTCCGAAGCATTTTTGCCCCCAGTTAACATAATGGTTTGGGAAATGCCAAGCGATGACGAAAGTTATTGTTTTCGTTTCTTTGGGTTTGAGAGTCACTTGCTCTGCTAAAGCGGCGTTTTGTGTTTCGCCTTTTGGACTTATGTTAGACTCGCCGATATTATTTAAATTCCCATCGGATGAGAAATCATTCCAGAATTCGCTAATTTCTTTCCATTCTGCTAGATAGGTGGCATTTGGATGTGTTGATATCAACGCCATCGTTCCTTTTGACGGGTGGTCTTCTGGGATGTAGAGATTTTCCATTTTGAGTGCTGTATATGCATCTGTTTTGATTATCTTGGTTACATTCCCGCCGTACCTAGCGAATTTTATTCCGTCTATTTTTCCAATCCCGTCGTATCCCACCGCATTTTGAAGTGAAGCTGCTATAGAAATTTCGGCGTCTTCGTCGTTGGTGTTTTCTACCGAGAAGTTAAATATTATCGCCGGCAGCCCCGAGTCTTTGGCGTTCAGCGGCACGAATGGAGAGAATGCTTCAAGCTTTACTTTGATGTTTATATTTGGATCAAGGTATGTCAGTTCTGCTATTGGATATTCGCCTACAAACTCAGTTTCTTTTACCCCTGGCAGTTCTGAGAGGAGCTTTCGGCATTCATCTGGCACTATGTAGTCGCTTACGCATGGCACGGGATCGAATCTTTCTTCATAAAGCATGTCCGACTGAAGCACCCTTGTTACAGGTTTGCCGGAGCCGGTTTTTACTCTGATTGCGAAGAAACTGTTTGGTATCATAGCTGAATGATTAGCGACATTAAATATTTCCCACTGCCTAAGCGAGCCATCGCCGGCAACCGAAATCTGTCCCGCGCCTATACCGCCCATTGGCATTGCTGCAGAACGCAGATTTTTGCCTTTGTATATGCGCTCCCGTCCTCCAGTTTTCAGTTCCTCTGCCCATTTTTTGAAATCGCTCATTATTTGTCCTTCCAAGTCCTAATTTTCGAGTTGTTTCAACATTATTTGCTATTAGACGTATATATCTTTATTACCTTCAGGCTTGCGAAAGAACGCTCCATCCTGTTACGATTTCTGATATATGGGAGTAATCGAACGTATTGATAGTCAAAAACATACAACTATTGAGCTTATGCGCGCTGTCCAAACGCATAAGGGTAGGATGGCTCATGGCGCTTTTCATATAGAAGGTGCGATGATTGTTCGTCGAGCGCTGCAGACGGATAGGGTGAGATTTATTGTATGCACTGATCGCTTTGCAGACTCAGAAGATTTTGTATCTCTCGGCGATCTATGCGTTGATTGTTACATAGTCAGCGAAGGCTTGATGTCTAAAACGATACCTGCCAAACCAGCTCCGAACGTAGTGGCTTGTGTTGATTTGGTTTTGGAAGACCCTGCTGCTTTGCTGCAAGGAATTTCTCCTATGCTGTTTTTAGTTGACTGCTGCGAGAACCCCGATAATTTAGGCATGCTGCTTAGGTCTCTGGACGCTGCCGGTGTTGACGGTGTTGTTCTCACAGATGACGGCGCTGATCCATTTAACCGCCTTTCTGTAAGAGCGTCTCGCGGCGCGGTATTGAGTCTCAAGCTGGCAGTTATTCACGATCCAGAAGTCTGGGTTAGCGCTGCTCGAGGCCGCAATTTTAGAGTTATTTCTACATCTGCGCATGGGAATGTATGTGTCTGGGATGAAGACCTGACTGTGCCTTTAGTGTTTATTGTTGGCAACGAACATACTGGCGTTCGCGAGTCTCTCAAGAGTTTGTCGGATTCGATTGTATATTTGCCAATGAGCGGACTTATGCAGTCGCTGAATATTGCTGTTGCGGGTGCGGTGACTGCTTATGAAGCAGTTCGGCAGAGGCGCAGCTGACTAATCTCCTACTACGTGCACTACTGTTGGCTTTATATCCTTAGCCTTCTTCTTTCCAAAATACACATCCAGTATTGCGCGCGCTACTGGTGCGGCGCCAGTAGAACCATGGCCGCCTTGTTCCGAAATTACTGCTATTGCAATCTCAGGATTTTCCATTGGCGCAAAGCAGATGAACCATGCGTGCGGACGTTTGCGAGGCGGATCTTCTGCCGATCCAGTTTTTCCTGCCACTGCGATTCCAGGAATATCTACTACTCTTCCAGTGCCGCCCTGTCCAATAACAGCTTGTCTCATCCCGAATCTAACCTGTTCGAATGCTTTTTGTCCAGCTGAAACAGGCGCTAACTGCTTTGGTGCAGTGGAGCTGGTTAGTCCTCCATTCGAATTTACCACTTCTTTTACTATATAAGGTTGGAATCTTTTTCCCCAATTTGCCAATGCTGCGGCTGCTGACGCCATCTGGATTGGCGTAGTCTGTATATATCCCTGTCCTATTGCGCAGATGACCGTCTCGCCAGGCCACCATCTTTCTTTGAATCGCTCCATTTTCCATTTCTCGTCAGGAACAGTGCCTTTTTTCTCAAACGGAAGGTCTATTCCCGTTGGACTTCCCAATCCGAAAGATCTAGCCATCTGCGCTATGCGGTTTATTCCGAGTCTGCGTCCTATCTCATAAAAATAGACATCGCAGGACTGCGCTATAGCTTTTGTCATATCAACTCTGCCGTGTACTTTCCAACACCGTCGTTTATATAACCCAATGCCCGTGCACACTAAGGTTGTTTCAGACGATGCAGTGTCGCTTTCAAGTGCCGCAACCGCGGTAATAGGCTTAAACGTAGAACCTGGAGGGTATTTATTGGAAATGGCTCGGTTTTGAAGAGGGTTTGACCGGTTTGTTACTATTTTCATCCAGTCTTCTTTATTTAACTTCTGCACGAATATATTTGGGTCGAAGTCAGGTTTACTTACCATAGCCAGGACTTCACCGGTCTGAGGGTTGATTGCAACAGCGGCTCCTGTCTTGCCCTGCATGGCTCTATATGCAGCAATTTGCAGGTCTTTATCTATCGTAAGCCTCAGCGTATTTCCAGGAATAGGTTCAACATATCTGAGCACCCTGCGCGTTCTTCCTAATGCGTCAACTTCTATTTCCATACCGCCATCAGTGCCGTGAAGCATTAGTTCATACTGACGTTCTAGACCGCTTTTCCCTGCGTAATCGCCAGCCGAGTATTTGCGGTCGTCTTTTTGGTGCAGTTCTTCCAGCGCTTGGTTTAGTTTATCTATTTGTTCTTTATCAACTTCTCCGATGTATCCAAGAATATGCGAG
>Ga0101944_10005653_pt1 | contig 13962 bp, 9 predicted proteins | sample DewCreD2012metaG_FD_75245 | JGI IMG/M metagenome (GOLD analysis project Ga0101944, IMG submission 75245) | Hot spring sediment bacterial and archeal communities from British Columbia, Canada, to study Microbial Dark Matter (Phase II) - Dewar... ... | reverse complement strand
AACTTCCTCTTTGTGGCTCTGCGGCTCCGCGGCTTTGCGTTAAAGTCCCCTGTGCGCGCTTCATCGCCGCGATCTGGTCCGGGTCCAATTCCCCGCCCCGATCAAGGCCATGTTCAGAACGACCGCGTGGGGTCGCATCGCGTGCAAGCCCGTGCGTTGCTCCGGCCAGTTGAGTTGGGCTTGCCGGGAAGCCTCAATTGGCGAGCGCCAGAAGAAACGGTTAAAACCGTTGCGATGATTTCGTGGCCCGGCTCACCCCCTGGCTAAAGCCAGGGGTTAATGGAATCGCGAGGGCCCCGCTAAGACTCGGTGCGCCCCACCCCTTGGCTGAAGCCAGGGGTTAATGAAACCGTTGGGAAACCGCGGCGGGCGTCCGGAACCAAGCTGAAGGCAGGGGTTAATGGGCGGCGGGGACTTGGCCGCTCAGTGGGGGATGGTTAGCCGCCAAGGAGCGCAAAACGCGCGGAAACCAAAGCGATGACCGACGGCCATCCACTTTTTGCTGTTATTGCCAGGGAACTTTTCCTTAAATCGGCGGCGTGCCGACCAAAGTCATCGCCGTGGCCAACCAGAAAGGCGGGGTGGGAAAGACGACCACCGCCGTCAACTTGGCGGCTTGCGTGGCCGCCAGCGGGCGGCAGGTGCTGCTGTTGGACCTCGATCCGCAGGCCAACGCCACCAGCGGCGTGGGGCTGGAGAAAATCGAGGGCGCCAGCGCCTACGGCCCGCTGCTCGGCAACGGCAGCCTGAGCGATAAAATCAAGGCGACCCCCTTTGAGCGCCTCGACGCCATTCCCAGCGAGGTGGATTTGTGCGGCGCGGATGTCGAGCTGATTCGGGCGGAGAATCATTTGCAGCGTCTGCGCCTGGCGCTCCAGCCGATTCTGGAGGCCGGCAAATACCAGGTGGCGCTGGTGGATTGCCCGCCTTCGCTGGCCGTGCTAACCCTCAACGCCTTCGCCGCGGCCGACGGCCTGGTGGTGCCTTTGCAATGCGAGTATTACGCGCTCGAAGGGCTGTCCATGCTGACCCGCGTGATCAACCAATTGCGCGACTCCGGCGTCAATCCCCGCCTGCACCTTTTCGGGGTGGTGATGACCATGTTTGACGCCCGGACCAATCTCTCCAAGCAGGTCGAGGGGGAGGTCCGCCAGCATTTCAGCGATGTGGTTTTTGAGACGGTCATCCCGCGCACCACCCGCCTGGCGGAGGCGCCCAGCTTTGGCAAACCCATCATCCACTACGATCCTTACAGCGCCGGCGCGGCCGCCTATGAAGTGCTGGCCGGGGAATTTTGCCGGCGCCTGGGCATTTAGCATGTTCCCCGTGAATTATTCGCCGCTGATGCCCGTCCAAGAACGCAAAAAACAGATGAAAAACCGATCCCTCAGCAAAACCGGGTTGGCGGCGGCGCTGCTAATCGCCGGGCTGGCGCCGGTCCGCGCGGCCGACTGGCCGCAATACCGCGGTCCTGACCACAATGGCATCTCGACGGAGAAAATCCTGGGCAAATGGCCCGCCGGCGGCCCCCGGCAGGTCTGGAAAGCGCCCACACCGCTGGGCTTCAGCTCTTTTGCCGTGGCGGAGGGCAAGGCCTGCATCCAAGTGGTTCGGTCGCCGGGCGGCGAGCCCCGGGAGATGCTGGTGGCTTTTGATGCGGCAACGGGCCGGCAGCTTTGGGCTACCGACATCGGCTCGGGACGCTACGACAAGGGCGGCGACGCCGGCGCCGAGGACAACAAAGGCGGCGACGGCCCCCGCTCGACCCCGGTCATCAATGGCGGCAAGGTGTATGCCTACACCCAAAACCTGGTCCTTTTTTGCCTGGACGGCGCGACGGGCAAGGTGGTCTGGAAAAAGGACATCCTTCAGGAATACCAGGGGCGAAACATTCAATGGAAAAGCGCCATGTCCCCGCTGGTGGACGGGAACCTGGTGTTCGTGGGCGGCGGCGGTCCCGGCCAATCCCTGCTTGCTTTTAACAAAACCACCGGGCAATTGGCTTGGAAAGCCCATAACGAAACCATCACCCACTCCACGCCGGTGGCGGCCGACATCCTCGGCGTCCGGCAGGTGATTTTCTTTCTGAAAAGCGGTTTGCTGGCGGTTTCGCCGCAGAACGGGCAGGAATTGTGGCGGTTTCCGTTCCCCTTCAAGGTTTCCACCGCGATTTCGCCGGTGGTCTGCGGAGACATTGTTTATTGTTCGGCCGGCTACGGCGTGGGGGGTGGCGCGTGCAAAATCAGCAAGGCCGGCGCCGGCTTCAAAGCGACGGAGCTGTGGAAGAAACCCGGCGACCGCCCGGTGGCCAATCATTGGAGCACGCCGGTCCACAAGGACGGCCATCTCTACGGCATGTTCAGCTTCAAGGAATACGGGCGCGGTCCGCTGAAATGCGTCGCGGTCCGCACCGGCGAGGTGAAATGGAGCCAAGACGGCTTTGGCCCCGGCAACGTCATCCTGGCCGGCAACCAATTGGTGGCCCTTTCCGATGCCGGCCAAGTGGTCCTCGTGGAGGCCACCCCGGCGGGTTACAAGGAAAGTGCGCGCGCCAAGGTGCTGGACGGCAAGTGCTGGTCCACGCCGGCCCTGAGCAACGGCCGCCTTTACCTCCGCAGCACCAAGGAGGGCGTTTGTTTGGACATCGCGCCGTAAGGCGCCTGGCCTTGGCCCGGTTTTGCCGAACCCGGCCAGACCCGCCGCCGCCAAACTAAACAAGCTTGCATGGCCCGTCAAAATGCCCAATCTCCCTGGGCATGCAATGGTTCTACTCGGATGGGAACAAGCCTTTGGGGCCCCTGACGGAAGCAGAATTTCAAACGCTGGCCAAGGCGGGGACCATCAGACCCGACACGCTGGTCTGGCGCGAGGGCCTGCCCCAATGGCTGCCCTTCCGCGAGCTCAAGCCCGTTGCGGCGCCGCCGCCCGTCGGGCCAAGCACGGTGCAATGCGTCGAATGCCGGGGGCGTTTTCCCCTCGATGAGGTCATCCGTTATGAGGAGCAGTTTATTTGCGCGGCCTGCAAGCCGCGCTTTTTCCAAAAATTGGAGGAAGGGGTATTGGCGGTGGGGCAGGGCCTCTGGCGGGACGGCAAAGTCCTGGTGCTCAACTCCGCCGTGGAATTGCCCGACCGCTGCGTGAAATGCAACGCCCCGGCGGGCGGCTACCGTTTGAAGCGCAACTTGCGCTGGCATTCGCCCTGGATTTATCTGGTGATTCTCATCAATCTGATTATCTATGCCATCGTCGCCACGCTGGCGTGCAGGCGGGCCACCATCCATATCGGGTTGTGCCCGGCGCACCGCGCCCGGCGCGCGCGCCAGATGGCTTTCGCCACCATCAGCATCGTGGCGGGGGTGGTCTTGTTTTTAGCCGCCTTGGGCAATCCGTTAAGCGGAACCAACCCCGGCTGGTTTGTGTTGGGCGCGTTGGTGATGCTCATTGTTGGGACGGTCTTTGGCATCCGGGCTTCGCAGGTGTCGGCGCGCAAGATTGACGGCCCGTATGTGCACGTCCAGGGCGTGGGCCGCGATTTTTTGGCGTCGCTGCCGGCCTGGAAAGGCCGTCCATAGCCGCCGCGGCGGCGATGCCAAAGCGGGCGAACGCAAACAGTCATGGTGCGTGTGCAAACACTCGAGGATTTGAATCATCCGCTGCTGGCGCCCTATCGCACGTTGCGGGAGCAGCATGATCATCATCACCAGCGGATTTTCGTCGCCGAGGGCGAGAAGTGTGTGCGGCGCCTGCTGGAAACGGATTTCACCGTCAGCTCGGCGGTGATGCCGGCGAAGTGGGTTCCGCAATTCCAGCCGCTGCTGGAAAGGCGGCCGGAAAAAATCGAGCTATTCGTGGCGGAGAAGCCCGCGTTGCAGAAACTGACCGGGTTCAGCATGTATCAGGGCGTGATGGCGGTGGCGCGCATCCCGGCCCCGGCGGATTTGCCGGCGCTGCTGGCGCGCGCGCCGCGGCCGTGGTTCCTGGCGGCGACGGACGGCCTGAACAACTCGGAAAACATGGGGGCGGTGGCGCGGAACTGCGCCGCCTTTGGCGTGCAGGCGCTGCTGCAAGGGGAAACCTCCAGCAGCCCCTACATGCGCCGCGCCGTGCGCAGCTCCATGGGCAACATCTTCCGCCTGCCGGTGGTCGAGTGCGTCAGCCTGGCCGCCACGCTGCGCTACTTAAAGGACCGGGGAGTGCGCACCGTGGCGGCGCATCCGCACACCGACCGCCGCACGATTGCCCAAGCGAGCCTGGCGGGCGATTGCTGCGTGGTCTTCGGCAGCGAGGGGGTGGGCGTTTCGCCGGAAGTGCTGCGGGTCTGCGACGAGGCGGTCGCCGTGCCGATGAGCGCCGGAGTGGACTCGCTGAATGTGGCCAGCGCGGTGGCGGTGTTTTGCTACGAAGTCGCCCGCCAACGGGGGCTGGTCGGCCAAACATAATTTTTCGGGGGCTCTGCCGCCGCCGGCGGGCAACTGATGAGCGCTTGGGATAAAAGACGCGCGCCCGATCACCCTGCCCTCCCCATGAATCCACCAGCCTTCGTCCGCTTCCGCGCGTCGGGGCCAAAGCGGTAGAGGACTACCGCACTCCAAGACCTCGCGGAGGTCGGACGGGGCGTGTGAAGTCGCGCCAGCGTCCTGGAGTGCGGCAGCCCCCTGCCGCTTTCGATTTACCAAACGCCCGCAACCAATCTGGTTCCTCGACGTTTCCAGTGGAATTGCCGGAAGCAAGTTACCGTGCATAACGCTGGGCCTGGGGTTTTCGATAGCGCGGTTTCCCCTCACCCCCTGCCTGCGCCCGCCTGCCGAGCGGTGGGCAGGCTGCGGGCGCGGCAGGCAGGCGTCCCTCTCCCTTGGGGAGAGGGAGACCCGTTCGCCAGTGCTCGAAGTTGTCAAGATCTGCGGTTTCACCATGCGCCGCCAGCGATGTTTCCCTCTCCCTGGGGGAGAGGGATTAAGGGTGAGGGGAACAGGCGCCAACGAATACGAAGGGTTTCCGTTGTCAAACAGCGGGCTGACTGATGCTCCTTGCCCCGCCTTTACCCACTGGAAACATCGAGGAACCACATATAAGCAGCCTCCTTGCGCCGGCTTCTGCGCGGGGCAAAACATTGAGTTTCCGTCCTTGCCGGGGGGGAACCATTCCCGGTATTTGATGCGCGTGATGCGACAGCGGCGAAAAATTGCGGTCATGGCCGGGAACCTCCTCGAGTGGTTTCCCGTTCATGCCCGGTCGTTGCCGTGGCGCCGGACGCGCGACCCTTACGCCATCTGGGTTTCGGAGATCATGCTTCAGCAAACCCAGGTGAAGACGGCCACGCCTTACTGGAAGCGATGGATGCGCGAGCTGCCCACGGTGGCGGCGCTGGCGGCGGCGCCCGAGCAGCGAGTTTTGAAATTATGGCAGGGCCTGGGGTATTACACCCGCGCCCGCAACTTGCGCCGGGCCGCGCAGCTCGTCGTGGCGCGGCATGGCGGGATTATTCCTGATCGGCTTGACGACCTTCTGGCGCTGCCGGGGGTGGGTCGCTACACCGCCGGGGCGGTGGCCAGCATCGCCTTTAATCAGCCGGCGGCCATTTTGGACGGCAACGTTACCAGGGTGCTGGCCCGGCTTTTTGGCATCACTCGGTCGCCCCGCGAGGCCGCCGTGAACCGGCGCCTGTGGGAGCTGGCGGCGGCGATGGTGGGCGCGGCCGCCGAATCGAAGGCGCCGCGGGCCTGTTCGCGGTTGAACCAGGCGCTGATGGAGCTGGGGGCGCTGGTCTGTCTGCCGCGCCAGCCCAAATGCGACTCATGCCCGCTCCGCCAACCGTGCGCCGCCCGCCGGAAAGGACTCGTTGGCGAAATCCCCGCCGCCCGCCTCCGGCCGTCCGCCGAGCGCCGATACCACGAGGTTTTTGTGCTGGAAAACAACGGCCGCTTTCTAATGCGGCAAAATCCGGATGCGGGCGTGAACCGGCGGCTGTGGCAGTTCCCCGGCTATGAAAGCCAGGCGGCGCACCGGCCCACGCCGGCGGATTTGCTGGGCCGACTGGGCATTGTGGCCGCGCGCCTCGAGCCGCTGAAGACGGTGCGGCACCAGATCATGCGCTACGCCATCGAGACGCGCGCCCACCGGGCGGAATTTCAGCGGCAGGAACACTCATGGGCCAAGCCGGGCCGGTGGGTGTCGCTCAAGGAACTGGCGGCCCTGCCGCTGCCGAGCGCCCACCAGAAAATCGCCCAAATGCTCACGGGCGGGGCGCAAAGCGAAACCCCATCCGGGGCGTCGCGGCTCAGGCGCCGGCGGCCGGGCCGCGCCGCGCCAATTCCTCCACCACCTTCGGGATCAGGCTCGTGTCCATCGCCCGCACCTCGACGCCGCGTCCGAGGCGTGCCAGGAGGGTGAGGCACAGCTCGCCGCCCAGGTGCTCGCGGAATTCTTCCAGGCCGCGCAGCACCATGAGCCGGCCTTGGGAATCGGTGTGCCGCAACTCCTGCGCGAACACCGCGAAGCCGAGCCGCTCCAGCAGCCGCAGCACGCGCTCCGCCGAGGCGGCGTCCAACAGGCCGGCGTCGCGCGAGTATAACGTGTCCAGCGCCACCCCCACCGCCACCGCTTCGCCATGACCCAGGCGGAATTCGGACAGCGTCTCGAGCTTGTGCGCCGCCCAGTGGCCGAAATCCAGCGGGCGCGCCGAACCAAACTCGAACGGGTCTCCGCCGTTGGCGATATGCTCGACATGCAGCAGGGCGCAGCGCCGGATGAGTTCCTGCCAGGGGCCGGGCTCGAACCGCGCCAGCGCCTCCGCGTCCCGTTCGAGGTCGGCAAAAAACGCGGCGTCCTTGATGCAGGCGACTTTGACCGCCTCGACATAGCCCGCCCGCCGGTCGCGGGGTGGAAGGGAGGAGAGGAAATCGAAGTCATTGATGACGGCGAACGGCGGGGCAAAAGTGCCGATGAAATTTTTTTTGCCGAAGGCGTTGATGCCATTTTTCACGCCGACCCCGGAATCGGCCTGGGCCAGGGTGGTGGAGGGCAGCCGGATGTGCCGCACGCCCCGGTGGGCGGTGGCCGCCGCCAAGCCGGTGGTGTCCAGCAAAGCCCCTCCGCCGACGCACAACAGGAAGTTCTGGCGGTCCACGTGGTAGCGGTCCATGGACGAGTGGATTTCCGAGACGTGAAAATAGCCGTTCTTGACGCGCTCGCCGCCTTCCATCACCAGCGGCGGGCAAACCAGTTCGAGAGCCGGCCCGGCGGCGGCAAACCAGGCCGTGATTTCAGCGGTTAGCGCGGGCCGGGCGTGGGCGAGCGATTCATCCAGCACCAAGAGAGCGCGGGCAGGCCGCGGGCCGGGCGCGGACAACATCACCTCCCGCAGCAGGGGATTGGCGGCGGAAAACACCCCCCGGGTAAAGTGGACCTGGTGGCGCCAGCTTACCGTGATGGTTCGCTCGATGCTCGACATTTGCCCGGAGTATCCGCCGCGCCCGGCAAGGCCGCGAGCAAAAACTGCGGCCGCGCGCCCGCTTCAGCCGGCGGAGTCCGCTTCGGCGGCGCGCCGCAGGTAATCGAAGGCGTAAAGGCCGGAGTTGTGGCCGTCGGCCCAAAAAAGGTTGACGGCATAGTTGCCGACCGGGATGAGGCGGACCAGTTGGAAGGCGGCGGGCGTGAGCGGACGGTCGGGGCCTTTGTAGAGGTTGCCCATCACATCGCGCTCGCCCTGGCAGGCCGCGCAGGGGCAGAGCCGGCGCAGCGTGGCAAGCCGGATAAAGCTTTCCGAGCCGTCATCCCATTTGATCGCCAGCTCCTCGCCGATTGTTTGCATGTCCACCGGTCGCATGGCGGCAGTGTAACGCCGGCGGGCGCCTGGCCCAAGCGTTTTTGGGCGGCAGACGCCGCGCCCGGTCGTGAGGCGGGGCGCGTCAGGGCGGCGGGATTTTCTGGAGCAGATTGGCGACCACCTCGGGGTGCAGCGCCGCCACGTTCGTCGCGCCGGCGGGGTCGGTTTGGTAATCAAACAAATCAAGCTGCACGATGTTGGTGAAATTGCCGGTGGGCGACCAGCGAACCAGCCGGTAGCGGTGGTCCCGGATGGAATACCCGTCGGTGGAATTTTTCACCCAGTAGCTGAGGGCGGTCTCCTTGACGGCGGCCTCCGGCCGGCGCAACAGCGGCGCCAGGCTGGTGCCGGCGAGGTTGGCGCCGGTTTTCACGCCGCAAAGCTCCGCCAGCGTCGGATAAATGTCCACCGCCTCCACCAGCGCGTCGGACGGCACGCCGCGGCGCGGCAGGGAGGGGGTGCGAATCATCAACACACTGCGCAGGGATTGCTCCAGCGTGGTATGCTTGCCCCAAACGCCAAACTCGCCCAAATGCCAGCCGTGGTCGCCCCACAGCACGACGATGGTGTTGCGGTGCAAGCCCAGTTTTTCCAGCTCGTCGAGCACTTTGCCCACCTGGGCGTCCACGTAACTGAGCGCGGCGTAGTAGCCGTGGATGGAAAGGCGGGCCTCCTCATCATCCACCGTGTTGGGGCCGCCGTAGTTGCCGATGAACTCGCCGTTGCCCGAAAGCGTCAGCGCGGTGTTGACGCCGGCCGGCGGCGCCGCCGGCGGAACCGCAATCTGGTGGCGGTCGTAAAGGTCCCAGTATTTTTTGGGGGCGGCAAACGGCAGGTGCGGTTTGAAGAAGCCCACCGCCAGGAAAAATTTTTCACCGCTCTGCTTGAACTCGCGCAGGCGGCGGATGGCTTCCTCGGCCATCAGGCCGTCCGGGTAATCGGTGTCGAGCAGGCTGGTCAAGCCGTCGCCCGCCACGCCGATTTCGGTGCGCGGCGAGACGCCGACGACGCGGGTGACGCCGCCGGCGTAGGCGAAGAAGGCGTTCCAAGCGTTGCCCCAGATGCCGCTGGTCATGTAGCTCTGGTCCCAGGCGAAGGGCATTTCGACCTGGTTGTTGTTGATGCCCTCGGGACCGTGGCTGAGTTTGCCGAGACTGATTGTGCGATAGCCGGCGAAGCGAAAGGCCTGCGGCAGCGAATTGGGCTGGTTGGGATCGTTGGTGCCGGCAAACAAATTATTGAAGGCGTCGTTGGACGCGGCCGCCGGCGTGGTGGGCCGCCGGGAGGTCATCATCGAATAGCGGGACGCGCCGCAGGTCGGGCATTGGATGTAATGATGCCGGAAGAGCCGGCTGGTGGCGGCCAGGCGGTCCAGATTGGGCGTTTTCATTTGCGCCAGGCCCAGAACGCCGAGTTGCGGGCGCAAGTCGTCCACGGCTATGAACAGCACGTTGGGCGGGGCGCCGGTGGCGGGCCGCACTTCCAGGGCGGCGAAACGGTTTGTGGCCGCGAACGCCGGCTGGGTGTCCGCATGGGAGATGACTTCGCGGCCATGGTCCACGTATTGGACGTTGGTGATGACCGTCTCGCCGGCGCTCCACCAGCGCAAATCGGAGGAGGTGAGCAAATTGTCCGTCAGCTCGTCGGCCCCAATTTGGCGGGTGAATTCCACCAGGAAAGTCTGATTGCTCCCCTGGCCGGCGAGCCGTCCCCGCAGCCGCGGGAGCGAAAGCGGGTCGCGCGGGTCGGTGCCGCCGTGAAATTCGCAAAGATTGGAGGCGCCGTCGCCATCAGAATCCTCCTCGGGATTCTCCGCGGCGAGGTTGTGGGTTTGCCGCCAGCCGGCAAAGGTGAGCGCGTCATCGCCGCCGGGGCTGCCGTTCACGTCGCGGCTGACGCGCCAGGCCGGCGTCGCATCCTTGAGCGGTGGCGGGCCAAAGGGGTCCTTGCGGGTCAGCGAGCGGCCCGCCGCCACCACCAGCGGCCATTGGTCGTCGGCGTTGTAATGCACCTGATCAATCACCCGCCCCTCGCGGTCCGTCAATTGCAGCCATTCGCTGTCGGCCAGCTCGCCGAGGAACTCTCCCAGGATCAGGTTGGTGGCGACGCCGGGATAACGGGCAACAAAGGCGGCGCGGTTTTTCACGAGCAGGGCCGTGCCGCCGGCCGGAATGACGCCCTCCTGCACGGTCAACACCAATCCCCGCGCCAGCCGCAAGCCGGCGGCGTCCACCAGTTGGCCGCCATAATTGCTCAACTCGACAAACTGGAAATCCGCGGCCGCATAGCCGGCGGATTGCTCCGCGGCGGAGGCCGGGGCCGGCTGGTGCATGATCTCCGAAAAACGGACGGCGGGGGGTGAGGCCGGGGCGGCTGGCTCATTGGTGACATGCGTGAAAACAAAGTTGTCCAATTGCAGGTTGCTGACCGCGGTGGCGGGGGTGTTGAGGAGGGCGAACGCATCCAGGCTGACGGGCTGGCCTGACCAGGCCAGGGTTCGCTCCACCCAGCCGGCGGCCCCCAGGCGGCTGCGCACCCGCAGCTCATCGGCGGCCATTTCCACCGCCATGCCGAGGGTGTGGAACTGGCCGGGCGCGAGAACATCGCCGCTGAAAACGCCGCCAATGGCGGTCACCGCGGAAACGGTGCTGCAAGGATTTGCGTTGGTGGTGCCGGACGCGCGCAGATAAAAACGGGAGTTGTTGTTGTTGCTGCTGTTGACGGCATAAGTGGCCAGAAAGCCGCTCCAGTTGGTGAAAGCCGGATCGGTGTTCATGTTCACCGCCAGATGGGCGGACGGCTGGCCGCCCGCGGAATCGTAAAGGCCAAAGCGCAGCGCGTTGCCGGCGGTGCCGGATGGTCTTTCCTGAAACCAGATTTGCCAGCTTGCCTCCAGCCGGTCGCCGGGATTTCGGAGCACAAACGGCGATTGGGGCGGGGCGAAAAAATGCCAGAGCAAACCCCGGTCCGCGTTGGTCCAGACCAGGGTCCCCGCGGGCGCGCTTAATCCCACGGCGGGCGCCGGGTGCGCGGCACCGGTAAACCAGTCGTTGGCCGATTGTCCGGCGGCAAAGTCCCGCGTGACGATGTTGGTGCGCGCAAGATAATGAACCGTTGGCTGCCAAAACTCCATAAGCGCCGCAGCCAGCCGTTCCCCGAGCCGAAGCTGGCTGGCGGCGTCGTAATGCAGATCATCCGCCAGGTAAGTCAGGTCGGCGGTGGGGACGAATTGCGCCGCGCTGTCCAAAGAGCAAACCAGGCCTTGGGCGACCGAGAGGCCGCTGCCGACCGGGCGGACAACTTCCCCAACGGCCCATTTTAAATCTTCGCAGCCGGCGCCAGGCAGGCGGTCATGCAAATCCTGCCGCACATGCGCGAGGAATCGCGTGAGATCGGCGCGGTATTGATCTGGCGTCCGTCCATCCATGCCGTCGCTTTCGCCTTGGTGCCAGGCCAGGCCGAGAATTCGATAGGTGTCGCCCCGGCTGGTGATCCGATCAAGCGCCGTCTGCACGGTGGTGAGAAAGGAGTTGTAGAGGGAGCCGCCAATCGCCCAGTCACCATGGAGACTGGTGCCGCCCTTGGAATGTTTCACCACGGCCAGGTTGGTCAGGCCATATTGGTGGTAAAGGGTGCGGGCCAGCGAAAATTCCGGGCCGAAGGTGGCGCCCGGCGGGGCCAGCGGCACAAATTGATTGCCGGAATTAACCGGCGTGCCCGCGTTGAAGATGTCGGTGTCATAAAAAAATTCGATTTGCGCGTCCACCGCGTCGGGCGGCAGGTTGGTGGCGGGGGCGCGGCCGCTGGCGTTGGACTGGCCGCCGAGCAAAACTACGGTGATCTGGCGCGGATTGGCGTTTTTGGCCGGTGGATTGCTCGTGGCGCCGCTGGAAAGGGCGCGGAGGGGGATCGCGAGGCGGTCACGGTCGTCGCTCAGCGTAAGCGCCTCGCCGCCGGAGCCCCAGGCGTCCGCCGTGGCGGCCCGGCCGCCGCCACTGCCGGGCTTCACCCTGTCCACCAAAACGTTGGCGAGCCGCTTCGCCGAGGCGCCTTGATAATGAAGGGCGAAAGGCGCATGGGCGCCTCCTGCGGCGGACTGGCTGGCCAGTCCGCCCAAGACGCCCGCCACCAGCCATCCGATCAACCTGGCCGCCGGGGTTGCGGCGGGTTGCCGCGCGGATTGATCGAGCGAGCCGCCGCCCAAAAACTCCCGCAGCTTGGCCAGCGCGCGCGCCCGGTGGCTGAGAGCGTTTTTGATTTCCGGTCCCAATTCCGCGAAAGTTTGCGTGTGGCCTTGGGGCGTAAACAGCGGGTCGTATCCAAAACCGCCGTCGCCTTTGGGCGCCCGGCCAATGGAACCCTCGCAATCGCCCTCAAAAAAAATGGGCGCCAGCGGTCCGCTCGGCGGCCCGGCCGGAACCAGCGCCAACACACAACGGAAACGACCGGTCCGCCGGGAGTCGGGGGTGTTTTCCAGCAAGCGCAGTAATTTGGCGTTGTTTTGCGCGTCGCTCGAGTTGCCGCTGGCGCCGCCGGGCCCGTCCAGAGCGGCATATCGCGCCGAGCGCACCCCGGGCGCGCCGTCGAGCGCGTCCACCTCCAGGCCGGAATCGTCCGCCAACACCAGCACCTCGCTCCCCTGCAGGCCCGCCGGCGCTGCCCGGTCCCGCAGCCATTGCGCCAGGGCGACCGCTTTTTTTTCGGCGTTTCCGGCAAAAGTCGGGGCGTCCTCGGCCACCCCGGGCGCCTCCGGGAAATCGGTCAGGTCCAGCACCCGCCAGGAGGGGCCCAGGATGGCGCGTATCTCGCCCGCCTTGTGCCGATTGCGCGTGGCGACCACCAGCGTGTGAGGACGATGGCCTGCCGTTGGCATTTGCGCTTTCATGGGCTCGCAGCTTACCGCAACCGCGCCGACGGGCCAGCATTTTTCGATTTTATGGCCGAAGCTAAAATTGGGCTTGAGCCGCGACCGGCAAATGGCCGTTAATGGCGGACGAAAAGCGGAGCGGCGACCAGGCATGAGCGCGGACCAAAACATGGCAAGCCCGGGCAAAAGGAGCAATCCCTTTGCCGGCGGCGGAGTGTCCGCTGCCGCCGACGGGCCGGCGGCGGAGGCGGAAGTCTTGCGGGCCGCGTTGGGCCAGGCCCGGCGCTCGCAACGCAACCAGTTGCTGGTGGCGCTGACCCTGCTTGGCCTGCTGGCGGCCGGCACCTGCTGGTATATCAACGAGCAACTGACCCGCGCGCACAACGACATTCAGACGATCCGCAACGCCGTGGCGTTGAACGGCCAATACGCCTTGTTGGGCGCTTCGAATTACCTGCTGCACGCCCGGCTGGCCGCCAACCAGGCCTCGTTTGCGGCGGAGCAGACCCGGCGCGACCGCGAAAGCGTGGTGGCGTTGCGGGTGGAAAGCGCCACCACCCTGACCAACGCCTCGCTGGACCTGGCGCGCCGTCTCCAGACGCAGTTGAACCAGGCCGGGCAATCCAACCTGATGGCCTTTGACCTCAACTACGCCGCCCGCCTGAAAGGTTACGACGACTACTCCGAAAAACAGCGGCAGGAGGTCTTGAAATTTTTCCACGACCAATTCAAGCAGCTAAAAGAGGCGCTGGGCAAATACGACGCGCTTTTGCGGATTGATCCGGACGTGGCCGAACGGATTGACACCGCGCTCAAGCAGCTCAGCCAACTGGTGGAAATCACCGCCGCCTTGAAAACCCGCGCCGAGAATGATGTCAAAGGTTTGCAAAACCAGATGGCCATCCTGGCCGAAAAGATCAAGGTGTTGGAACTGCAATTGGCCAACGTGCAGGCCGCGCTGGGCAAACTGGCCGCGCCGACCAACACCCCCGCCGCCCCGCCGCCCGCGCCGCCCAAACCCGCGCCATGACCAGGGCCGTCCAGGCTTTACGTCCGTCTTTCTCGGCGCCGGCTTTGGGGTCCCGGAATCTTGAAAACCTCGTGCGGCCAACGGCCCTTCCGAATTAGGAATTCTTCGAGTTGAGGTGGGGGGGGGCGGCAGACCCGTCACGCGGATGATTTCCGACCACGGCACGGGTAAAACCCGATTTTCCAAAAAAATATTTTTCAACCGCGTTTTTTTACTTGCCCATTTCAATAAGTATATTAC
>Ga0101944_10005652_pt1 | contig 13963 bp, 8 predicted proteins | sample DewCreD2012metaG_FD_75245 | JGI IMG/M metagenome (GOLD analysis project Ga0101944, IMG submission 75245) | Hot spring sediment bacterial and archeal communities from British Columbia, Canada, to study Microbial Dark Matter (Phase II) - Dewar... ... | reverse complement strand
TGAGCGATTCAGATGCCCGAGGCCCTCGGAACTCTGCCCGAACCCGCGCGCGCCATGCCGGTTGCTGCGGAGGCGGACGTGTGCGTGGTGGGCGGATCGTGCACGGGCGTTTTTGCAGCGGTACGGGCGGCACGGATGGGCGCATCGGTGGTGCTGGTGGAAAAGACCAACTGTTTCGGCGGCATGGCGACAAACGGTCTTGTTCTGATCTGGCATTCGCTCCTCGACACCGAGCACCGCGCGAGGATAATCGCTGGCCTCACAGGGGAAGTCATAGAGCGCCTGGATATGCGCGGCGCGGTGGAAAAAAAGTCCGGTTCGCATGACCTCGCCTTTCTTCTCAACACCGAGGAGTTGAAAATCGAACTCGACGCCCTGATTATCGAGCATCGAATTCTGCCAATGCTGCATACGCTCGGGTGCGCCCCGCTGATGGACAATGGCCGGATTCGCGCGGTGGCGGTGGAAAACAAGGACGGACGCGCCGCGGTGACCGCGAAGGTTTTCGTTGACGCCACGGGAGACGGGGACATCGCGGTCCGGGCCGGAGTTCCGTGCGTCGCGAAAAAGCATCTGCAGCCTCCCACAATGTGCGCCAAGATTTTGGGATTCAGGCGGAACGGCGTCAATTTCGGCGAACTGTACCGCCAGCACGCGGCTGAATTCGGCCTGGAGAGAGACTCAGGATGGGATTGTCCTGTGCCCGGCCTGCCCGGGATCAGCATGGCGGCGCAGACGCATGTCTTCGGCATCAACGCCGCGTCAGCCTCCGACCTCACGCGGGGGGAAATGGAAGGCCGGAGGCAGATCAGGGCGATCATGGATATGCTGAGGAAATACGGAGGCGGGGATCCGCCGGTGCTCGTTCAACTGGCGTCGGCGCTTGGCGTCAGGGATACGCGGACCCTGCGGGCCGCATATTGCCTGACCGAGGAAGACGTGCTCAACGGCGTCCGCTTTCACGACGCGGTGGCCAACGGCAGTTACCGTGTGGACGTGCATGCGCCTGACGGAGGCGGGTTTCTTTTCAAGTATCTTGACGGCCGGCTTCTGTGGGTGCACCACGAGGGCTGCCGCGAGGGCCGATGGCGTCCTGAAACTGACAGGAATCCCACCTTCTATCAGATTCCGTATAGATGTCTGTTCCATCCGTCTGTGCCGAATCTTTTGTTTGCCGGAAGGTGCATTTGCGCAGACGAAGGCGCGTTCGGCGCCATACGCGTGATGGTGAACGCCAATCAGACCGGCGAGGCGGCGGGAACGGCTGCGGCGATAGCCTCGCGCTCAGGGAAAAACGTTCAGGATGTTGATCCGCGCTCCCTTCGCGAAGCTTTGGCCGAGGGCGGATCAGTGATTCTGTGAGGCAAAAGACCGGTACCGGCCAAAGGCAGGATTCATGAGGACTGAGACCTTTGAATATTTCAGCAGCGCGGATGGAACAGGGCCGCTTCTGGCTGACATCGCCTTTGAGGCGGACGGCAGGCCGAAACCGCTCGCTGTTGTCATGCACGGGTACAGCGGCTGCAGGAAGGATGTGGCCGCAGACATACAGGACCTTGCTGCGCGCGGCGTCGCGGCAGTCGCTCCGGACATGAGGGGGCGTGGCGGGTCGGCGGGCGTCTGGGATTCCGGAGGACTCGATGTCCACGACATTCTCGACGCGGCGAATGCGGCTGCCGCAAAATACGCCGGGGAAGTTGATCCCGGGAAACTCAACATTGTCGGTTACAGCGGCGGAGGGGGAAATGCCATCGCCTGCATGGTGAGGTTTCCCGACCTGTTCCGGACAGCGGTTTCATTTTTCGGCATCAGCGATTACGGCTGGTGGCACGGATCCGGAGGAAGGCCTGACTGCAATGCTGTGATGGAAATGACGCTTGGCGGCCGGCCTGACCAGATACCGGAGGTGTACGAGGCAAGGAATTTCATTCCCGGCGCCTCCAATGCCAGCTGCGGCCGACTCCATTTTTTCTGGGACGAGGAGGAAACCCAGTGTCCTCCGGCGATGATTGAGAAATGGCTCGATGTTCACCGCCGCGCCGGCCTCAGAAACGCGGAAAAGCACGTCAGCAGAAAGGGCGACGCGCGCCGCTGGATCCACGCCTACAGGACCGTGAACGCAGACCTCAGGTTCGCGGATGACATTTTCCTGGCCGACATTCTGAGGCCGCTGGAGCATGGCGAGGGGCTTCCGCCCAGAGGAAGGCTGTTTGTGCCAGGGTACGTGGTGACTCGGCATTTTCAGGTTTGGGTGGAGGACGGGAGGGTGGGAAGCGCTGTTGTGGAGTACGACCTGAGCGGAAATGCGCCTGCAGTGCGCGTGGTCGAAAACCCGCGAGGCTATTCTGTGGCGGTTCGCCTTGAGTCTCCGACTGCGTTGCTTTGATACGGGATCTTGCGTTCAGGCCGGCTGGCTGCTTTTTTCCGCCATTCGGGGCCGGCGGAAGCGATCTGAGACCGGTTTGGAGACGGCCTGGCCTTCCGGACCGAGTGCAGCTCGGCTGGAGCCGATTGCTCTGAGGACTTCGTCTGTGGTTTTGAAGTGGCACTTTGCCACCTTGAGGAGGATCGAGGGGCCGTTCTTTTGCGCCAGGAGTCCGGCGGCTTCCTTTACCGCGGAGGAGACGCCTTTTGGAAACTTCTGACCGTGCTGTTGCTCCATGTCCTTCAGGGAGCGGAGGAAGATGTCTCTGGCTATGACCGATGCTGCTGCGACCGCCATGTCCGATTCTGCGTGATGGCGCTGCTCCAGTTCGATCTGCCTGCCGAGTTTCATGAGAGCCTTCTTGACCTGCGAAGCGTTGCCGAACTGGTCGGAGATCGCGCGCGGGCAGGAGGGACAGACCTGAAGGATGTTTTCGATGGCGCGCGCATGAGCCCATGCAAGAATGCTGTTCACGTTGCGCATTTTTGAGTAAAGTCGGTTGTATGCTTCCGGCCCGATCCGCACGACGGCAAACCTCCGGCCCAGCATCTTGCGCAGGTCTCTTCCCATGTTCATCGCGACATCGTCGCTGGTGATGCGCTTGCTGTCGCGGACATTCATCTCCCTCATTTTCCTCACGAGTTGCTCGTCAACATAGGCTGCGGCCACGACGAGCGGCCCGAAGTAATCTCCCTTGCCGCTTTCGTCAACGCCGATATGCGGGGCCGCTCCTTCGGGGCGCAGGACATCCTCGTATCCAATCTCGGCCCGCTTCAGGACCATGGGCTCAAGGACAAAGGAGACGAAATCCTCAGCTCCTTTGCCCTGTACAAGGCACTTGCCGCTCTTGTAAAGCGCGACGGTCAGATCCTCGGCGGAGACGGCGATGACTGCATATGGCACTGAAAGAGGCCGATAGTTGCCGCTCCGGAGGATGTCTATGAGCTCCTTCTGCTGCTGCGGCGCAAGTTTGTAAGTGAAGCTGGTGCGTTGCTGCATGGGTCTGGCAATCTATCATGCGGCCCGGGTGACATCAATCCATATCGCGTCCGGGCGTTGCCTCGGGCCGGATTTTGCATTTGCGAAATGGGCGTATCATATGACATGTTGCGAAACATGGTGACTCACTGCAAGGCGGTTATGAATGGCAGGCTCACAATGCGGGTTTGCGTCTCCGGCGGTCGCAGGCGGAAAAGAGGCCTCAACCAGAAGACTGCCGAAGGTGGAGACGGAAAGGTCTCACGCTCTTCTGACGGACTTGCAAGACGGAGGGCTGAAGGACGCTGGCCGGTCCGCGCCTGTCTGGTGTCATGTTTCCTTGCGGCGGTCGTGCTGAGGTCGGAGGCGGAAATGAATTCGGTAAATGTAGATTTGCGGCGCCCTGCGGCCTGCAACATTCCAGGGCAGGCCGGCGCCAGTCATGGCACGCTGTCGTTCTCAATCGCGGACGGGGCGCCGGTAAATGCCGAATTTTTCTTTGCGCGCTATGAGTTTTCTGTTGCAGCCGGCGGATTGTACCGGCTGGTTGTGTGCGGAGCCCCGCCCGGAACCGCTCGTTCCTCCCGGTATTCAGCCGCAATTGATGGCGGAAGCGAGTTCCCGGTTCTACGCAGTCAGGTTGTCGGCATTCCGACCGAGCATGCGCAGAGAGTCGTGAAAATGGCGCAGGGCAGGCATACGCTGGAACTCCGGTTTCGACGCGACGGCCGGATGCGCGCCATGAATCGGGTGGGCCAGCCGTTTACAGGTCATCGAGTCGAAATTACAGCGATCAGATTCGATCCGGCCAAAGATGCGGAAATACCCGGCCGCGGAGAGCCGATTGCCGAAGGAATGCAAATCCGCGCCGGAGACAGGATAGTTCTCTTCGGGGATTCCATAACGGAGGAAGAGCACTACGGACGTCATTTTGCAAGGATCCTGAACCGGTTGTCGAACGGCAAAACGGTTACGGTGTACAATGCCGGCGTATCACTCAACAGGGTTTGGGAGGGTCTTGAGCGGGTGGAACGGGATGTATTGAGCCTGAGCCCGGCCTGGGTGGTCCTGGCGTTCGGCGTGAACGACAGCGTGCACATGTCTCCTGAAGAATTCGGGCGGAACTACGAAAGACTCGTGAGGCTGCTGAGAAGACGGGGAGTGCAGGTTGTCTGCGCCACTCCGACGGGAATGAGTCCTGATCCGGACGGCAGCGGAAAGTGGTTTCATACGCCCGACCGTGCGCTTGGATTCGATCGTACCATGGCTTACGAGTCTGCCGAGATTGCGCGGGTCGCGTCGCTCCATGGCTGCGTGTTGGCCGATGTTTACGGAGTTTTCACGAGGTCCGGTTTGGAGCGGCGCAGCCTGATGGCCAATCAGTGGCATCCCAACGACCGGGGCGGCAGGGCTTACGCGTTGGGGCTGCTGAGGTCGCTGGGCGCTGGCGAATCGGCGATCGAGCGAGCCGGAGATCCTGAGGATCTTGACGTGTGGCGGGCCATTCAGACCGTGGGTAACGCGGACTATCCGGCATTGAGAGTGAAGAAATTCGTCCGAAAGACGATGAGCGGTACTGTGATCGCCGTCTCGTCGTTCAGCCGCAACGCTATCTATTTCTTTGATGAAGGAGGCGGCCTGGTGGCATGCGTTCCGGTTGGCCATCATCCCATCGGTCTGGCCTGGAGCCGCGAGCGGAGGGAGATTTACGCGGCATGCGAGGGCTCCGGCACCATCGAGGTGATCGGCATTGACGATTTCAGGCAGAGAAAACCGATTGAACTTGGTCCGGAGACGTATCCTGTGGCGCTTGCTGTCTGTCCGGATAAAGAAACATTGTGGTCTGCGAACTTTTTCGCGATGAGTCTTTTCGAGACAGACATCAGGGAACGGATGGTCCGTCGGACTGTACCGCTTGGAGCGCTCGGGGTCGGTGTGGCGCTGGCAGCGGATGGCCGTACATTGGTTGCGTTGGCCGGCGAGGAAGCCGTGTTCGTTGAAACTGCAGGCGGAACTGTGCTGAAGCGTGAGAAAGCGTGCGAATACCCTGGCGGATTTCAGCAGGACGGAAGAGGCGGTCTGGATATCATTGATACCGGACGCTGGACTCTTCACTCCGTGGAAGCGGCTGAGCGGAGGGTGGAGCAGACGAGCGAGCGCAGGGCGCCGCACCGCTCGCGGGCCGTGTGCCGGCTTCCGGGCGGCGGGTGGGTGTCGGGGGATTGGGAGCGCGGCTGCGTGAGGCGCTGGTCAGAGGACTTCTCGGAAAATGAGGTCATTGCCGAGGTGGAATGCCCGCTCGGAGTCCTGGCGATTGAGCGTTGAGGTTCCTGCCGGCCGAGGATGTGAACGTAGTACACTTTGGTTGGTGTGATTTTGCTGGCTTGCCAGCCGAAGCAAGCAGGCCGATCAGCTTTTGCGGGTCGGCCTGACGCGCAGGCTGGTTGCGGGGGCTGGATTTGAACCAGCGACCTTCAGGTTATGAGCCTGACGAGCTACCGGGCTGCTCCACCCCGCAGTCTTTCATTTGGTCAGGTGAATACATTGGGCCCATTTTCCGACGAGAGCAAGAATATTTTTCCCGGATTTTGTGTTTGATGAATGGGTCGAGGCCGCAGTCAGCTTCATTGAAGTGAATCATACGCGGCAGAAAACAACAGCCCCTCGCGCAGGTGGCGGGAGGGGCTGTGTGGGTAATCTCACCTGCGGGTCAGACGTTGACCCATGCGCCCTTCTTCTTTGAACTGGCGACAGCGGCTGCGACGAACTTCATTCCCGCGACGCCCTCATCCACTCCCGGGTGCGGGAACGGGTCGGCCACCGACTCGCCTCGGTTGCGGCGTATCATTCGCTCCATGGTCGTATGGAGATTCGCGAGGGCTTCGAAGAAGTCCTCGTGATGGCCCGCCGGGATGCGGAGATACGAGGCCACGCTCTTCGGAAAGAAACCGCCTCCGTTTATCCAGTAGACCTGATCATGATCGCCTGTTCGCACGAGGAGTTCCTCGGCGCGTTCCTGATGCCACTCGATTGAGCCTTTGGTGCCGAATATGCGGAATCCGTTGTCGTTCTTGTATCCGATGGCAATCTGAGTGGCGGTGATCAGCGCTGTTCCGCCGTTGCTCAACTCGGCGATGACGTTGAAGTCGTCATCGAGCGCGCGACCCTTGACGAAGGTGTTGAGCCGCGCCGAGACACGTTTCACGTCCAGGCCAGTAGTCCATGTGGCGGCTATGAAAGCGTGAGTTCCGATGTCGCCTCCACAGTTGGAAATGCCGGTACGTTTCGGATCGGTGCGCCATGAAGCCTGCTGCTGCCCCGACTTTTCAATCGCGGTTGCCAGCCAGCCCTGGTTGTACCAGGACTCGATCTTCCGTATCTCGCCTATATGGCCGGCCTTGATGAGTTCCTTGGCGTACATCATCATTGGGTGGCCGGTGTAAGTGTGCGCGAGAACAAACGGAAGTTTCGCTGCCTTTACCGCTTTGGCCAGTTTTACCGCCTCTTCGACCGTGAAAGTCATCGGCTTTTCGCAGAGGACTGGCATTCCGGCTTTTACGCACGCCATTGCAGGCTCGAAGTGGGCGTGGTTCGGTGTGGTGATTACCACGTAGTCGAGTTCCAGCGAGCCTCGCTTCCATGCGTCAAGCATCGTTTCGACATCGGGGAAACCGCGGATTCCCCATTCCTGGGCGGCCTGCAGGGCTGCGTCGGGATTGCTTCTCAGCACTCCAGCGACAACCTCCCTCGTCGCGTCCAGGCTGGCCGCACGCAGGTGAACTTTGCCGAAGAAACTGCCGGGACCGCCTCCGCCAATCATGCCGACCTTCAGCTTTTTCATGTCATACCTCCCTTCATGAGTTGACTCTTGGCACCATACTCCCGAGCGCGAGCGATGGCAACAACGTTAAAACCGTTTTTTGCGATTGGGGCCGAATGCGGCAGATGCGGGGCGCCTCTGGCGCGCAGCCGAATACGCATGCTGCAATCGCCAGCCGGCAAGGCAGGTGCCGAGCTGTCGGCCAATGCCTCACGGTTTGAAAAACGGTGTCTTTTTCCCGTTCTTTCGATTCGCTCTTTCTTGTGTTTTACCGATCAACAAGCGTCGAGTCTCAGCGCAATGTTTTCCGACAGGTTATGCAGTCCGGCACTTTTTCGAACATGAAATCCGGGTTGAAATGTGAGGCGCATTGCTCACGCGCCCGATGCCGCTCCCCTGAAAATGAAAAAAACTGCTCCGTACAGGCACATGGCAGCCCAAACGAAATCCATGCGAATTGGCTGCCTCATGTAGAGGATGGAGAAGGGCACAAAGACCGAGAGCGTGATCACCTCCTGCAGAATCTTCAACTGGGACAGGGTGAGCTGAGTGTAGCCGATTCGGTTGGCAGGCACCTGAATGAGGTATTCGAACAGAGCTATGCCCCAACTCGCCAGGGCCGCAACGTACCATGGCTTTCCGCTGAGATTACGCAAGTGCGCGTACCATGCGAAGGTCATGAAAACATTCGATGCTGTAAGAAGAAGCACCGTTCGCGCGATTACCGGCATCATCTCTCCTCTCCTCCTCGCCCTTTGGCCGGCGGCGCAGGTTCTTGTCCGGTTTTTGTCGGGCCAGGCCGCGCAAACTATCATGACGGCTTCAGATATCAACTTGATTTTCCCGGCCAGGCTTGCCACGCGGGCTTTGATGCTGCATGTTTTCGGCGGACCTGCAGTATGGGGTGAGGCTCGTGAACGGGAAGAAAAGGATTCTGGTCGGAATGAGCGGCGGGGTGGACTCAGCAGTGGCCGCCATGCTTCTGGCAAGGGAGGGACATGATGTCACCGGAGCGACCATGCTGGTGTGGGACGGCTCTTTCCAATTGAAGGAAACGGCTCGCTCGGCCTGTTACGGGCCGGGGGAGGCCAGGGACGTTGAGTCAGCCCGGTCTGCCGCCCGCAAAATCGGGATACCGCATATCGTCGTTCCGCTCGCGGAGGAATTCAGGCGGCAGGTTGTTGATTACTTTCGATCGGAATATCTCTGCGGCAGGACGCCGAATCCCTGTCTCAGATGCAATCAGGTTGTGAAGTTCGGCCTTCTGCCGGAAATGTGCAGGCGAATGGGCGTTGACTTCGAATTTTTTGCGACAGGGCATTATGCAAGGGTCGAGCGCGACAGCGCCTCAGGCATTTGCAGACTGCTGAAGGGAATGGACCGCAACAAGGATCAGTCGTATTTCCTGTGCAGACTCACACAGGAGCAACTTCGCACCCTGATGCTTCCTTTGGGTGGATTGACAAAAACCGAGGTGATACGCATTGCCAGAGCGGAGGGTCTGGCAGATCTTGTCGAGAGGCCGGAAAGCCAGGATTTTGTCGAAGCGGACGATCATACCGCCCTGTTCCGGCCGGAGGAGATGAAACCTGGCCCGATTGTGGACGTTGCAGGACGGGTTGTCGGCGTTCACAGGGGAATAGCGGCGTACACAGTCGGGCAGCGCGCCGGCCTCAACGTGTCATCTTCCGAACGTCTTTATGTTAAGGAGATACGGGCTCAGGCCAACACGATTGTCGTCGGGACGAGGGAGGACGCTGAGACGTCCTGTTGCCTGGCCGTTGATGTTAACTGGATTGCCGGCGAGCCGCCGGCGTCGAAATTCAGGTGCCTGGTTCGGCACAGGTACCGGAATGCCGGCGCCATGGCGGAGGTCCAGACGCGCGGCCGCCGTGAAGTCATCATCCTGTTCGATGAGAAACAATTCGGTGTGGCGCCCGGGCAGGGGGCTGTTTTTTACGATGGAGATGCCGTGATCGGAGGCGGTTGGATTCGCTCGGCACAGGCATAGCGGCGAAGAGCATGAATAGCGTTCCGATGCCGACCTTTCGCTCCGATTGCAAAATACACGGTTGCTTCTTCAGATGGGAGAACGAGTCTTGACCAGTTTCAAACCGGATCTGAGCAGGCGCGGCGAAAACATCGAGCTTCTTGCGCCCGCTGGAAACAGGGAGGCGGCTTTTGCCGCCTTTCACAATGGCGCGGACGCGGTGTACCTTGGGCTGAAGAAATTCTCCGCTCGGGCCGAGGCCGACAACTTCGCTATCGAAGGCGTGGGAGAAGTCGCCGCGTTCGCGCATTCGCTGGCGCCGAGGCGTAAAGTCTATGCCGCTGTCAACACGGTGATAAGGGATGCGGAGATCCCGGACCTGTGCGACGCGATCATGGAGCTTGCCGAGACGGGTGTGGATGCCCTGATCGTGCAGGATCTCGGAGCCGCGCGCATCGCCGGGCGCATTGCTCCGGGTCTGCGCCTGCACGCCAGCACTCAGGCTGCAATACACACGGCAGCAGGAGTTCGCAGGGCCGCGGCGCTCGGGTTCTCGAGGGTTACGCTGGCAAGAGAACTTTCAATCGAGGAAATCCGCAGCATCGCGCGCGGGTGCGAGACTGAAATAGAGGTCTTCATTCATGGAGCGCTTTGCTTCTCCTACAGCGGTTTGTGCCTTTTTTCGTCGCTGTTTCGAGGAAGGAGCGGAAACAGGGGAAGGTGCGCGTATCCGTGCAGGGATTCATTTCAAACAGAGGACGGACGTTCCGGTTTTTTCTTCTCAATGAAAGATCTCGGAGCGGGTGCTCTCGCGCGCGATCTGATGGATGCCGGGGTGGCGTCGCTCAAGATTGAAGGCAGGATGAAAAGTCCTCTCTATGTGGCTGCGGTGACGGATTACTACCGTCGTATTCTGGATGGAAAGCTGAGCCTGGAGGAGGCCGCGGAGATAGAAGCGCGAATAAAGACGATCTTCTCCAGGCCCTGGACCCGACTGTATCTTCACCTCTCCTCAAGGACCGATGTTGTTGACCCGGAGGCGGTCGGCCATCGGGGAGTGATGATCGGCCGGGTTGAGTCCGTTCGCAGGTCGGCTTCAGGCCGGGACGCCGTGGTATTCACTCCCACCCGGCCACTGGAGCGGCACGACGGTTTGCAGATCGAGCTGCAGGGCAGGGGAAAACCTTATGGATTTGCGGTGGAGAACCTGACGGCGCTGTCACGCGGGAGGTGGATTCCTGTTTTCCAGGTCCAGGCCGGCCATTCTGCAGCCGTCGAGCTTCCCGAGGATCATCCCCGCATACCGATCGGAGCGCCCGTTCACTGTTCATCGTCCCAGGCTGTAAAAAGGGCGTACCCGTTCCGCACGCCGCGCGCGGGGACATACAAGGCGCGCTGTCCGGCGTCTGCGGTCGTGGATGTCAACCCGGACGGCCTGGCGGCTGCCGCCCGTGCAGAATGGGGCGGCATGGAAATCCGGAGCCGTGTTTCGATCGGCGGGACATTCGATGCTGCCAAGGATGTCGGGAAAACCGTTGAAGCGGCCCGGCGCGCTTTTTCGGAAATTTCCTCGACACGTTTCGAGATCAGGAGCTTGGCAGTCCGCAATCCGATGGGGCTTTTTGTTCCTGCTTCACTCATGAAACAGGCGAGGCGCGAATTGATGGCGCGGATGGAGGACGAAGCGTTGCGTTGTGCAGATGCGCGCAAAGCCCAGGCAAGGATGCGGATCCAGGAGGAACTTGCGCGGCATTTTGCCGGCGATCGGCATGCGGCTGACTGCCCGGATTGGTCGCTTCTGGTTGACCGCGCTGAATACGTTGGCGCCATGCCAGAGTCCGATCTCTCCCAGGCCTCGGAGGTTATTTTCAGGCTTGGCTGCGACAGACTTGGCGATCTTGAGCGTGAAGCGCGGCGTGTTGGAAACATCATCGGGAGGGACCGCGTCCGTTTTTCCCTGCCGCCAGTTCTCAGAGGGATGCCGGGGCGCGACTTCCGGCGCGAAATCAGGACCCTGCTGGATCGCGGATGGCGTCGGTGGCAGGCAGCCAGCCTGGATGGATGGAATGAGCTGCTCGACGGGTCGGCCGGAGGCGTGGATATCTGGGCTGACTGGCCGCTCCATGTTCTCAACAGGGCATCTGCCGCCTGTCTTCTTGAAAGCGGATTCGGCAGAGTGACTCTTTCGCCTGAAGATTCGAAAGACAACATGGCGCGCATCCTCCGGCAGTGCGGGGACGCGGCGGTTGTCGTGGTCTATCAGGATCCTCCTCTGTTCATTTCTGACGCATGCGTTGAAGCTGTCATATCCGGCCGGTGCGAAGGGCCGGACGAGTGCAGCGATTCCGGCCGCCGCCTGACAAGCGCTTCAGGAGAGGATGCGCTGGCGTATCCGAGGCGATGCGGAACTGTGGTTGTCGGCGCAAGACCTCTATGCCTTGCGGGGCGGGTCAGGGAACTGGAGCGGATGGGAGCAAGACATTTCAGGGTTGATTTGGCATGGCGCCGCTATTCGCCGGAAGATGTTGCCGGGATATGGAGAGGGTGCAGGACAGGCCGGCCGCCGATGAAGTTCCACGAGGGGAATTACAACCGTGGCCTGCTGTAGCGCGGATTTTGGGGTGAAAGATGACAGTCCTGCATGGCGTGGGCCTCATGGCGGCGGAGCATCCGACGCGCTTCATGCGATTGAAAAAAGTTCACGCAGGGAGCCTTGTTGGCAGCGGCCGGCATCCCTCGACGAGGTAGGTTTGGTTGGCTTCGAGTTGGTATTGTCTGGAACGCGGCAGCCTCCTTCCGGTTGACAGGTTCGTGACATTGCCTGGCAGAGAAGCGTTGCGCCGGGTGAAGTTGAATACCACTGCTCGTTCTCTCTTCTTGTCGTGCCAGATCACTGAAAGGCCGTCTTCCTGGAGGTAGCGGCGTTTCATCAACGGCAGGGCGGTCATGTAGTCCGACAGCGCCGTGCGGTGCCGGACATCCCATACCTGGTCAATTCGCCGTCCGTCAGGGAAGTGCAGCGGCATGTAAGCTCCGGCCATGTGCGCCAGGGTGTAGTAGACCCCTGCCGCATCCGCAGGCTGGACATTGTGGAGAGGATGGCTGGTTGGGACTGTCGTGTAGTCATTGCCCACTCCCACCCTGTAGCAGGCGAAGATGTTCGGAATGTCGTAGGACGAAGGATGGCCGTGACACGGCTGGGCCCAGGGCCCGAACGATTCCATGGTCAGGTTGATGCCTGCCTTCTGGAGACTGCTCACGGCCGCAAGCAGGCCTCTCCAGATCGTTCTGGGTCGGCAATCCTTGTAGGAAACAGGCATGAAACCGAGGTTGTAAAAGCTGTCGAAGAAAAAGCAGTCCAGGCCGGTCTGCCGCATTATCTTTATGTGGCTCCGGACGAAATAGCGCCTGGCTTCAGGTACGGAAAGATCGAGCACGCTCATGACACCTGCGTACGCTCCGCCGTATTTCTGACGAGTGTCTTCCAGCCGCACGAACCATCCCTTGTCGTCGCGTTCGGAACTGTTGATCGGACTGGAAAGGGCCTGGTCGTTGTTCGTCCAGCACATGGGCTGAATGCCGTGCTTCGTGCATTCCTCGACAAAAGCCTTGACTCTCTTGACTCCGCCGAGTTTCTCGGAAATTTCGTATTCATGGCCGCAGCACATGTTCCACGAGAACACGCCGGGGAGCGGCGCCTGTTCGGTCATGGCGGATTTCTTCAGATTGTCGAGGAACAGCCGTTTGCATCCGATATTGATCGCCGCAGGGAGCAGGTCCCTGTAGTAGCTGTCCACCGTGAACGAATGCCAGAAGTTCTGGTACAGATGCGGGATTATGGGTTCCTCCTTGATGTCGTATTCGGCCCTCGCCCTGGCATCAACGTCTTCGAAAATCCACGACCAGAGATTGCGCTGGTCGTTTTCCGTCTTCGGATCCGTGTTCAGCAGAATGCGCTTCGGCGATGTGCTTGCCCGTGTCGTTTCGTCGAATATGTGTTTGTCGAAGCACTTGAGTTCGGGTTTTCCCGCCTCTCGTTTGAGGAGCGAGCGGATCAGTTCGACACGTTCGAACACGCCGATGAGGGTATCGGATTTCCTGTACTGATAGTCGAAGGATCCGTGCGAGGCCCAGCGGGGCAGGTTGTGGGTCATGACCGGATTCTGGTTTCCGCTCTCCACGAGGAAGAAGAGAATGCCCTCGGTGGTCCATTCGGTTTCGCGTTTGAACACGGCAACCGGAGGGGAGCATGACGATTGCGATATTGCCGTAGCTCCGGTGATGTCTCCGTCAAGCTCCCAGCTCGCCCTGTCGAGGATGTAGAAGATGGGAACATCCGGGCTGCGGTATTCGTAATGATACGAGAAACCGCGGAAATCATGGCCGTTGAAAGAGTCGCGTGAGGCTCGCAGAACGAGGTCCAGCCTGCCTGAGGCGGTGATTTGTTCCGGGTACCAATCGCCGGTTTCGTGGATCGGGTCGAAGCTGTGGTCGCGCATGAGCTTTGCGGGCAGATGTCTGAAGAGCGCTTCGAGTTCAATGCGTACCTCGCCTTGCCCTCGCTGGCGGATGCCGAGGAACTTCAGGCCGGCGAGTTCCAGGCCGGCGTTGAAAGTCTGCGTGTAAGGAGAGAGAGGAAGGCGTCCTGACCTGACCAGCCTTTTCCCGATCCAGACCCGGCCGAGCCCGAGAAAGCGGTCGCCTTCGGTGAGAACTTCGAACCTGTTGCCTGCAACTGCTGTTTCGATGC
>Ga0101944_10005650_pt1 | contig 13969 bp, 6 predicted proteins | sample DewCreD2012metaG_FD_75245 | JGI IMG/M metagenome (GOLD analysis project Ga0101944, IMG submission 75245) | Hot spring sediment bacterial and archeal communities from British Columbia, Canada, to study Microbial Dark Matter (Phase II) - Dewar... ... | reverse complement strand
CCCCGTTTGCGCAGTTCGAAGAGATCAAGACGATGCCCGCCGCCCGTGTGGGTCACGTGGCCACGGTGCTGCAGGGAATCGGACAGAACGGCTATGCCCTGCAGTATCCCGCGGTGATCGGAGGATCCCCGGACGGCTCTACGCCCACGGATACTGTCTATATCTATCATCCTGACGCTCAGGGCTGGACTCTGGAGAGCAGGATGATCGTGAACGGCGAATCCCGGCCCCGCACCGGCCGGTTCGCGGTGGGCATCATCGGCAACGAGCTATATGTCTGCGGAGGTCTGGGGCCGGGAGGAGTCGTGGACGGGTCGCTGGTGCGGGCGACACTGATCAAGACCAACACGCCTCCTGCGCCGCCCGTGGAGAATCCGCTGGTGGGCAACTGGGAGAACATGCAGCAGAGCATCCCCACCTGGCGGACCCGTGTAGCTTACGCCCAGCTTGGCTCCAAGCTGTATGTCATCGGCGGCGAGGACGGCACGAAGGACAGCATCTGGAGGGACTCTCTGACCGATGTTGTCGAAGTATACGACATGGCCACCAACACGTGGAGCACGAACGAGACGCCGATGCCGGTGAACTTCGCTCGCGGCGTGGCTGCCGTGCTGCGGGACGCGCAGGGCAAAGAGAAGATCTACGTGGTTGGCGGCCGCATTGACCCGGAGAAGCGGGCCAACTGGCCATATGGCCCCGTGGAGGGCAGCATAGACCGGGTGCCGCCCAGCGGCAACGTGTATGTCTATGATCCTGTGGCCAAGACATGGTCCACAGCCACGCCCATGCCGACACCCCGGGCTTTTGCCGGACACTTCGTCTATCAGAACCGCCTGCACGTGGTGGGTGGTGTGATGGCGGATCCGGAGAACCCGGGGCGTGAGATCGTCAGCCCGGCGCACGAGGTCTATGACCCTGTAACCAACACCTGGTCCACGCATCCGTCCGGCACGCCCTTCGGTGCGCGGCAGGGAGCGGCGACCGCGCTGGCCGATCACGGCCCGAACGGAGTGTGGGCCTACTGGTTCGGCGGCTCCACGAACACCACCCAGACCGCGAACTGCGCGCGGCTGAACCTGAGCATCCCGGGATCCAGCTGGGAGCAGATCCCGAACCTGCCTGTTGGCGGCGTATCGGGAGCGAGAGCCATCACTATCGTGGACGGCACGGACCAGATTCCGGCGGTCTTCGGCGGAGACTTCGGTCCGGTGGCGTGCGCGTATGACAAGGTCTTCCACTACTTCAGCCCGTTCTACGGCGACCCCGCGCTCGCCAACAGCTGGGTGGCCGACCCCCTGATGGAAGTTCCCGGGGAGGGTAAGGTAGTACGAAGCGGATTCGCGATCGGCCAGTGGCAGGGATATGTCTATCTTGCCGGCGGCGACGCAGGTCCCTGCGACCTGGTGAACCGCACCATCCGCGGTCAGATTCTCAGCAGCACCGTGGTGAAGGCCCCGGGCATCGGTCAGGCAAAGACGGTGAGCGATGGCACGAAGGTGGAGATCACCGGTGAGAAGGTGGTCACCCTGTCGCCGATCGGAGAGCCCGGATTCTTCTATATGCAGGATCCGGACGGGACGGCGGGCATCCGGGTGGAGACGGCCGATATGCTGCCTCCGCTGGGGGCGACGGTACTCGTGTCTGGCCGGATGGGCACCGCGTCGAACGGCGAGCGTGTGATCCGCGAGGCCACGGTCACCATCAAGGGCGCCGGCAGCACGCCGGTCCGCAATATCACGCAGCGCGACGCAGGGGGCGCCGGCTACGTGGGACCGGACGGTCAACCGCTGACTCTTGGAACCTCCACGGAGGGTCTGCTGATGCGGGTGGCCGGGAAGGTCACGGACGTGGACTTCTTCGAGGGCGCGTTCTGGCTGGACGATGGGTCGGCCGTGGACTCCGGCAGGCCAGTGAAGGGCATCAAAGTGATCCGTTCGGAGACCTTCCCCTTCGTCGGACAGTACCTCATCGTGACCGGAGTGGTGACCTCGGAGGTTGTGGATGGGAAGAAGATCCGCGTGCTGAGAGGACGCGAGGGTCAGGTTCCGGGAGATATCCAACCCGTCTTCTGAGGGCAACTCCTCCAACAGCGCGTCCCTACGGGGACCGCAGGGGCCGGTGGCACTTATGCCACCGGCCCTTTTTCGGCGCCGCCGCACCGTGCAGGGTTTTGCGGACGGCGAGGCTAAGGACAAGTCAACGGACATGATCACCCTGGACCAGGCGTCCCCCGGACAAGTGCAGCAGGACGCGCCTGCCGCGGAGGAGATCCGGACGTTCCGTCTGTGCACACGAGCCGCCCGCGACGGAGCGGTGGCCGGCATGGCCGCCTCCGCCCTGGCGGGCATACTCTTTGCCGCGTGGCTGCTCTTCAAAAGCCTTGCACGGCCTCAGGACCTCTCGTGGACGGACTTCGCCCTGCCGGCAGCGGCGCTTGGAGTGTTCTTGCTCCTGCGCTTCACCACGGCTTGCTGCTTGACGGTGGGCCCGGCCGGTCTGGCGCGGGGACGGGGAGCCAACCGCAGAATGGCACCGTGGAGCAGTGTGGAAGCTGTGGAAGTGCACGCCCTGCCGCCGCTTCGCGCCTGCCCCGGACCGGAACAGAGACGAGAACCGTGGCTTCTCATCCGCCTGCGGGGAGCCGGAAGCATCGCCGTCCGCGGCGAGATAGACGGCTTCCAGGACCTGATGCAGATCCTCCGGCGGCACGTGCCGCCGGAGCGCTGGCGCGACCAGCGCTCCGGCCCCGATTCTCCTGCCGCCTAGATCTCCAGGACGGCCGGCATCACCTCCACGCCGACCGGCAGCGCCAGCTGCGAGCCGCCGACATCCGCCTTCAGGAGCATCTCCTTCCTGCCGCGGGTCTCGTTTTCCGGGATCCTCACAACGAAAGACCTGCGAGCGGGAGTGTCACCACGAACGCCGCTCACCGTCCAGCCGGTGGGAGGCAGGAGATTCATCGCGCCTGTCACGGGAGCCCCGGACTGCCGGACGATGACCTCCACATCCTCCCCCGGCCGGACCGCACCACGGGTCTCCACAGAAAGAAGTGGCCTGCCGGGCTTCACCTCGAGTTTCTGGCCCGTAATAAACACCGGGCTTCCCGCCGCGAGCGGCAACAGCCAACACCCCCTGGCCTGCACCGGCCGGACGGCATCGCCCATCAGGTCGCGCACCACGGGAGTCCCTGAGCTGGAGCTGACCTCCAGGGTGACCAGAGCATCCTGCATTGGAGACCAGATCACGGCTGTCCGCTCGCCGCTATCCTTGCCGTAGATGAAGCCCAGAATCCCTTCGCCCAGCTTCAGTTCGCCATTCAATGGCTTGCCCGCCAGCGTGCGGCAGACCGTCGCCAGCGCCCGGTAGCCAGGTTTGGGGGCAAGGTCGGCGTGGCGCACCACCCCGAAGTTGTGCTCGTTATAGTAGCGGTTCTCACCATCTTCCCGGAAGTTATACCAGGAGATGTTCGTATCCACACCGGAGGCCACCGCTGAGAGGTAGCAGCGCGCCAGGAAGTTCGCCTGATTGCGCTCCGAGAGCCCACCATAGAGTTGCGTGGGAAGGCCCATCTCTGTAATCCAGGCCGGACGGGGCTGGCCATCCCGGCTTCCAGCGAGCATGGCCACATCCTGCAGTTCCTTCATGAACCCTCGTTCATTCAGCGAGCCGCGATAAGGATGAATGGTCAGAATGTCGAACGGCGCGCCCGCATCCAACACCATCTGGATGAAGCCGCTGTCAATGCCGGCAGTGGAGCATCCCAGAACATACGCTTCCGGATCCGCCTCCTTGATAGCGGCATAGGCTGCCTTGAGCAGGTCCGCGTACATCTCCTTCGGTCCGGACCAGAAGAAGATGTTGGGCTCGTTCCAGACCTCCCAGTGCTTGATGCGATCGCGGTAGCGGGTGACCAGCGCCTTGCAGAAGCGGGCGTAGTCCTCGATGCCTTCCTGAGTGTAGGGCCTGGTCCAGGAGGACCAGTAAGCGATCAGCCCGTAGACGCTGATGCCGTGCCGGTGCGCAGTCTCGATGAGCCGGTCATAGAAGTCCCAGGCGAACTTTCCCCTGTCCCACTCGATCCGGTGCCACTGGAACTCCTCCCGGCTCCATTTCACACCCGCCGTGGCGGCCATGGCCGCCGCCCGGTCCATCATCGCGTATCCTTCGGGAGTGCCGGGGTAACGGTAAAGATAAATGCCCATCCCGAACGGTGATGAAGGATCGAGCTTCGTATCCGCCTCCAGCCGCAGCGGCACCACGGCCGTAGCGGTCAGTGGACCGTATACATCATCTCCTACGCGGTATTCGAAACGGCACTCCAGGAAGGAGCGGCCGGCCATCGGCTCGGTGACCTCGAACTCATTGCAAATGCCAGGTTCAAGCGGCAGAGGCTTGGAGCCGCTTCGCACCGGAAGTCCAGCCCAGTCATAGACTGCCCAGTGCAGAGTGCCGTCCGCTTTCGCGGGCAGAAAGCTCATGAGGCGTACCTTGAAGACGCCGTTACGGAAAACCGCACGCCCGGAGGGCTCCAGAATGACTCCCAGCTCCCACGGCACCAGAGTCTCAACTTCCAGCGATTCGAACGCCACCGTGGCGGACTGCGGTCCGTCTTCCCGCCGGTCCACAATGATGCCGGTCAGGCGCAGAGGATACTGCGGGATCCCGTCGTTTTCACCGCCGTAGAAGCGCCACCCTTTCATCGCACCCATCGGAGCCGTGAACTCAAGAACGCCTTCCCTGTCCAGCCTGCCCACCACGCGATCGAACGTCTGGAAATGCGATCCGAAGCGTACTCTGACCTCGTGCCCGGATCCGTCCGAACGCAGACGCAGCTTCAGGGATTGAGGACGGCCGTTCATCGCAACATCGGTCTCGATGCCGACCGCCGTTGCGCCGCGGCTGAAGTCACAGTAGAGCTCTGGGGAGTGCCAGCGGCTGCCGCCGGCATCGCCTCCGGAGGTGACCCCCCAGCGCTCGTCGCCTCCGAAACGAACCACGGGATACACTGCTTTGAAAGATCCCGCTTCCCCCGCAGGACCGGGGAGGGCCCGGACATCGTCAATGTAGACCGCCCCTTCCGGGACGCCGGTGTTCTCAACGATAACACCGAATATGACTGGGGATCCCCGGAACACGCCGTCGTTCGCTCCTCCCCAGTGCGCCGCCCAGCTATCCAGCGACACGGAGACCTCCTGCCACCCGTCATAGGAGTAGTCGAAGCTCTTCTGGAACGTCTGGCCCTCGGAGTCCGTGACGCGGACGGTGATCCGGTTGGGAACGGTTTTCTTCAGCCAGAAGCGCACGTGGCCGATATCCAACCCACGGGGCATGTGGACGAAAGCGTGGACGTAGTTGCCACCCTTGAAATCGAAGGAGAGTTTCCCAGAGAAACGTCCCGTGTGCGCGTGCTCCGCGCTGCGCTCAAACGCCCCGGCGGCGCCGGGAAATTCCGGACCGTTGGAGAAGCCCCAGGCGGAGAATGCCGCCTCCTCCTCGAACCCGTCTTGAAAGACAGCCTGCATATCCGTCCTCCCTGAGACCGGCGCCGCCAGAACAAGCGCGCCCAACAGAAGCTGAACCAGTTTCATCCATCACTCTCCCCGCAAGGAAACGGCGCGGATCTCGCGCGCACCGAGGTCCATTTCTTCTTCAAATAACGGCGGACGGTCTTTACCACCTTCCGGGAAAATCCGCACACGGAGCCGCACCGCCTGTTCCCCGGGATTGTACAGCAAAGTCTTCCTGCGGAACAGGGTCGCCAGGAGACCACGTTCTTTCCCCGTATCCACGTATGCCGCGCCCGGCAACGCGGCATAGCGGCAGATGTGCCGGTGAAAATGGGCGGCCACTGCGGCGCGCACCGGCGCGGGCCGCTCCGATACCTCCGGCAGATGCAGGACGAATCCCTTCCCCAGCGGATGCGCGCGGGCCTCCCAGAGCCGCCACCACCCGGAGGGATCGCTGTCTGGATCCTCCGGGATCTCCCCTGTTTTCGCTTCTCCGGCAGGCCCCTCTTCCCGCAATTCTTCCGGCATAGCACCGCCGGTCACGCTTGCGACACGGGTAAGAACGATGAGCACCCCACCTTTCTTCACCCAGTCTCTCACCGCCGCGTAAGAGGAGGCATCCAGCGGATCCGCCTCTGCCAGAACCAGCGTCCGCACACCCAGCCGCTCCAGAGCCCCTTCCCGCAGCATCCGGTCGTCGGTCACCTCATAGTCCGCCCACGGCCGGATGGCATTGGCAACGTCCAGAGTCTGCCTCGGCCAGTCCTCCTCCGGACGCAACCAGTGGTGCGCCGTCGGCAGCCAGATGGCCAGAGAGCAAACGGGGCCTTCCCCCGTCAGAATGTTTGCGTAACGCGCGAAGATATCCCGGGCGCGATCCAGGTTCTGGGGATAATCAAACCAAGTCCGCGTACCGTTGGAGGCATCCATCCAGAGCCTGGAGATCTGCCGCTCACGCGGGACGTCCCCCGGCGGCTCTGTATAGTAAGGCACTCCGTAGGCCCGGCAGGCGCTGGACACCCGGCGCGTGGCGAAATAGCCGATGTCGCCGGGCGTCTGCGCCGAAAGTCCCAGGCGTCTCATCTCGGCGATGAAGCGGCTCTGGTCATTGCCGTAGGGAAGCGCTTCACTTCCGTAGCCCAGGCTGATGATGATCTCCTTGTCCGGGAAGTGCCGGCGCACAACCGGAACTGCCTTCGCCAGAAACTCACGCCAGGAGTCGTTATACCAGTCCGCGAAATCCAGCCACCGCCTGCGCGAGGCTTCGCTCGCCCGCCACTCCACCGGGGGGCGGGACACGTCGGGGGGAGCGATATCCTTTTCCGCCGCGAACCGGGTTCCCCATGCGGCGTTCAGGGCATCCAGCGTGCGGTAGCGCTCCAGGAAGAAGCGCCGGAAATGCGCGAGGGCGAAATCGTCTCCGCACCAGTATCCCGGTCTGGCGGACGGCTGAGGGCGAAGCCAGGAGGTCATCCCGGCGCAGTAGCCGATCTCCCCGTATTCGCTGGGCATGGCCAGGCGTATGAAGTCCAGCCGCCCTTCCGTGGCCTGCGCAAGACGCCGGTAGAACTCGTCATACAGCTGCAGCGTGAAAGGGTTCCAGAGCGAAAGCTGCGGGATGGTCTCCCCCGTCGCCAGGTTCCTGTACCAGACGCACCGAGGATCGTCCTCGAACCACGTCGGGGGGAAATGAAGCCACGCGAAGATGTGCCAGCCCAGGCCATCCTTCTCCAGTGTCTCACGGTTGCGCAGATAAAATGAGAAGTCCCAGGAGCCGCGCTCCTTCTCGATGAGACACCAGGCCAGATAATCACACATCGAGCTGACGCTGCAGCGTTTCAGCAGGGCATTCTGCTCCGGCGTGGCTCCCGAGAACTGGCCCGCTCCGCCCGTCCCCCAGTAAGCCATGAATTCTGAGACGCTCAGGTTGCCGGAGCAGAGCCGGATGGGGACGGGACCGATCTTATCAGGCATTCCACCCTCCTCCCCGGCGGCAGCAGATGGCATGGCGGCGGCCGCAACGGCCGCCGCCACCAGAATGACCGGAACCCTCAGCAGGTGCGTCGGCGTCTTCACTCCCGCTTCTTTACCACGACTCTCGGCAGCCAGGCATCCGTGTGATACGGACGCCCCTCCCAGACATAGTAAAGGTCGCAGTAGGCGCGGATGCGCTTGCGCATGTCGCCCCGCTCGGTAGTATCGAGTGCTGGGTCGTACGTAACCTCATACTCCAGTGTCACGGTCTCCCCCGGCCCGATCGTCTCCGGCGGAGCCTTTCCGATCAGCTTAGCGCGTACCAGATGCTCCGTGGACGGCTGGGCGTGGGTGTGAAGCGTCCCCTGCACGAAGGCGAACGCATACCCTCCGGGAGCGTCCTTCTCGCTCTTTTCGGACAGGCTGAAGCGGCAGTTCGTCATGGGGGTCTTTTCGCGATTCGTGAAGGTCACCGTGACGCGGTACGGCGTGTCCGCAATCACCTCCGGCGCCTTCCAGTCCGGCTGCCGCTGCACGTAGGGAACCATCTTCAGGTCCGCGTGCATCTTCGCCTCGAAGGTATGCTTCGGGATGTAGGGAGGAAACGCATAGACAGTGTCGCCTTTAGGCTTCCCATCTATATCTATCAGCCCCCAAGGGCGCAAAAGTGGCTTCAGGTAATCCGGATCGGATGTGCCGATGAAGTAGCCGTCCAGCATAAAGCCTTTCAGGTTGCCCTGCTCATCGTATTGCGCCTTGCCGCGTTTCTCCCAGCCGCGGCCACCCCAGTGATCGTTCAGCACGAAGTAATGCGCACCCAGCACCCACTTGGGATCGTACATCCCGGGTCTTGGAGTCATCAGATTGCGCCAGCCGTCCAGAACGGTCTGGCGGTAGTGCTCGATCTCAGCGTCCGTGTATGGCCGGCTGCCGCCACGCCAGCGTTTGTCCTTCTCTATGGAATCCGGCAGAGGAAACGCCGACCACCCTTCCGTCAGGACTATGGGGATGTGCGTGTCACCCATCGCATCCATCCCCTCCCGGGCCTCGATGATCTGCTCCATATCCACGTGTGCACCGCGTGGACCGTATGCGTGGATGGCCAGGATCTCGAAGTGCCCCTTCGCCCCCGCCGCATAGAGCGCCCCGATGTGGTCGCGGTCGGTGTAGCACATCTGGCCGATCATCAACTTGTTGTCCGGATGCGCCTTCTTCATCCCACGATGGATGGCCTTGACGGGGTCCATATAGTAATAGTGCCAGTCGGGGTAATACGGCCGGTAGGTCTCCGGGGCCACCAGATCCCGCTCATTCCCGCCGCACTCGAAGATGGTGACGCCGAACTTCTCTCTGGCGAACCGGCACGCGGCTTCGGCCCACTTCTCCAGATAGCTGTTGTAGGTCTCGCGGTCCTTGAACTGCAGATCCGCCATCCACCCGCCGAAATGGCCCAGGTGACAGATGACATACTTCTGCTTTAGCTCCCACGGATCGGGCTGGACCTTGGAAAAGTCATAGGTGTGCTTGCCGTCAACGGGCGGATTCGGCTCAGTCTCGGGCCAGTTGATGCCGATGCTGCCCATGTTCGCGCCGGACTGTTCGATGTAGGCCCGCCGGATGGCCGACCAGGGGCCGACGTCGTCGCAGTCCTCGCCCGGATCGCAGCCCGGATCCGTGAAGCGCAACATGAACCCTTCCGGAACCTCGCCCCGGCGGGGCATTTCCTTCGGGGCATGACTACGCACGAATGCCGCCGCTTCTTCCGCCGTCGGAGGGCGGTCGAACTGCGCCAGCAGGGGCACAGTTCCCGCCAGCGCCAGAAACGTTGCCGCTGCCCAGACGAGAGCGGCCTGTTGGATGAGTGTCATCGCTGATAAGTCTCCCAGAATTGTCGCAGGCTCGCCGCCCGGCAGGCTTCCTGCCGCCGGAAGTCCGCCGCAGGCGGGCGGCATTAGGTTGGGGATAGGTTCGACCTCGCAACACCGCAGACCTTCCCGGCTGCGCTAGGACAGGTCTTCTTCGATAAGACGGCGGACCTCTTGACGATACAGTTCTATGAGCCGCCGTGTGACCCGTCCCGGCCGCGGAGCCGCGAAATCGCTCTCCCCCACCCTTTTGACGGGGACAAGCTCCCAGGTGGAGCTCGTAAGGAACACTTCATCGGCCTGAAGGAGACGCTCCAAGGGATACCGCCCCTCCTCTGCGGGGATGCCGCCCCGCGGGGCCACCCTGAGCACCAGCATCCGGGTCAGACCGTCCAGGATGCCGCAGTCAAGCGACGGAGTAAAAAGGACGCCGTCCCGGACCCAGAAGACGCTTGCGGCGGATGCTTCTCCCACGAAGCCATCTGGGGTAAGGAGAAGCGCATCCTGACACCCTTCATCGGCCGCCAGCCGGCGGGCCATGATCTTGGGCATGATGCCCGTGTGCTTGACTCCCCGCAGTGGGCTGGCCGGATCTACGCGGAACGGGGAGACGGCCAGGGCGAACCCGTCGCCATAATCCCGGGACGGCAACGGGCGGGCCATCACGATGAGGGACGGCCGGCAGGGCTCCAGCTTACTCCAGTCGTCGGGATCCACACCCCGCGTTAGAGTCAGGCGGAGATAGGCTTCCTCCAGGGCGTTGGCGCGGATCACGGAGTCCACCGCCCGCCGGATGAAGTCCTCATCCGGCACAGGCATACGCAGGACCTGCGCGCCCTGACGCAGGCGCCGGAGGTGCTCGCCCAGCATGAACGGCACTCCGGAATAGACCCGGATGGTCTCGTACAGTCCATCCCCGTAGAGCAGGCCCCGGTCAAAGGCGCTGACCACAGCCTTCCCGGCCGGCACCAGTGTTCCATCCAGCCAGATGCTCCCCCAGATCTCGTCCAGTGCCGTGTCCTGTTGTGTCATCTCAGGGCATCATAGTACCGCCTGCGCCCCGGCCGCAAGAGAAGCGGGCTCCGCCGTCTGGCGAAGCCCGCCCGTCCCCTCGCGAAGAGCGCTGAGACCGCGCTAGTCGAGAACGCGCCAGGCTCCCGCCCCCTCCATATACAGCGAACCCTCTCCAAAGTCCCCGATGCTGGGATAGCCGAACACCTCCACCAGCCTGCCAAGAGGAGGCTGCCCCCACGTTGACTCGTGGCGGACGGGCAATCCTCCCGGGAGGGAACCATCGTCAATGACAAATCTGGTCAAGCCCTGGTGCGCAATGACCCGGCCGGCCGTGCGGACATAAAGTCCCACATTGTTGAGTCCTCGACGGCCGGGAATCCCTTGCTGGCCCGAGCCGCCGGGGCCGGGAGCGTAGAAGAAATCTGTCCCGCTGACCTCGATGTTGCGCAGGAGCAGCGGGCGCGGCGGCGCCGAAGTTCCGGTGATCTCCACGACTGGTTGGTAGATCACCCGCTCGAAGCTCCGGGTGCCCATCACACCCAGAATACTGACCACCTTGCCCTTGATGAGGTCGGCCGCTGGCAGAGAGGCAGCCATACTGTAGACCAGTATGCCCGACGAGCGGTCCGGCTCCTGTATGTAGCAGAAAAAGAGTGATGCATTCCGGGAGGCGATCTTACCGGTCAGCCGGACCCAGGCGCCGTCCGGAAGGCGCTTGGCATCGGCGATCCGGTTGTTAGCGGAAGACACCACTCGGATCCCGTCCGAGGCAGCAACCGGCCCCCACTCTCCCGTCCAGTTCCGGGGCTGAACGTAGATGTAATAGATCTGCCCGTTCTGCAGGGAAAGTCCGGTCTCGGTCATCGTAGTAGTGTCTGCCGGTACCGTCTTCCAGGAGACCACATACCCGGATCCGGGATCGGCGGGAGTTGTCCCGATTGCGTAGCGGTATTCAGCGATTCCCGTCTCGGGGTCGGATGCCGCGGTCCACGATGCGGAAAGGCGGGTGTTATCCGTGGTGAATGCCCCCTCGTCGGTCACTGTGACAGCCGTCGGGCCCGTGTAGTCCACCAGCCCCCACACCTCCTTGACCCCACCCTCCGTGGCGTCGTAGTAGCAGATGCGGAGGCGGCTCCCCTTGATGCCGATGACCGCGTTGCGGCCGACGTCTCCCACCGAGTCCAGACGGCGGATGTCCCAGGCCGTACCGTTGAACCACGCGTACTTCAGATCGCCCTGTCCCCGGTCATAGTAGACGATGTGCGGGTTCCCGGCGCTGTCCACGGCAAGGCTGGAGAACTCGCCCACATCCCCGGAATCCACTACGCTGATGGTCCACGACCCTATGGGGCCCACGGCATACTTCAGCCGCCGGTTGGTGCGGTCGTAGTAGCTGATGTGGGGGCGGTTGGAGCTATCGTACACCAGCGACGTGTATTCCCCCACGTCCCCGGCGCTGTCCACGGTGGATGTGAGCCAAGTGGTCCCGCTCAGATAGGCGAACTTCAGATCCCGGTTGGTGATATCGTAATAGCTGATGCGGGGCACGCCGGAGAGATTCAGTGCCACGGAAGTATCCCATCCCACGTTACCCGAGGAATCCACCAGACTCACGGTCCAGACCCCACCGGAGCGCCGCGCGTGTTTTAGGTCACCATTGGTGGCGTCGTAGTAGCTGATGTGGACCGTCCCACCCGAGTCCGCAGCGATGCTGTTGTAGCGTCCCACATCCCCCGACTGATCCACCACCTCGTAGGTCCAGGGGCCGGACGGGAAGGCTCCCGGCGTCGTTGTCCGGGCGAGCAGAAGGCGTCTCTGGGACGGCGTGTCCTCGTAGACGCTGGCGTACCAGTCGTCGTTCACGCGGTCCAGGTCGCCGCTCAGATCCTGATAGGGTCCCATCGTCGCAAGACCGTCGAAGTAGCTCCGGTCTAGAGGTGAGAGATACCAACTAAAAGTGTTGGCACGGCAGACCATGAGGCTCTGCATGGACGGGTTGTTGTAGATGACTCCGTCACCGTCACGGCTCATTCCGATGGTGTCCCGGCCCATTTGAGGAGTGCGGTCCACCAGCTGCGTGGTGATCACCCCCGATCCCGCGCCGGTGATGGTGTAGTAGTGTAAGGAACCGGCGGGACCCGGCCCTTCCCCGCAGAATGCGAGCCCGAGCACTCCGGCGCTGTCGAAGGCAATGGCCGAATGCTGGTAGACACCCAGGCGGACAAAGTTCGCGGGGACCTCCGTCAGCCGCCAGACGCCGCCGATCCGCCTGTGGACGCGTGCGCTGTCTCCCCAAGCGTAAGCAACGGCGATGGTGCCATCAGGGGCAACGGCGACGGAAAGATTCGCCAGGAAAAAACGCCAGCCCGAGAAGTTCTCAAGCGCCGCCACAGTCTCTATCACCCAGCCGGTAGAGGTCTGGTACGCGATCTTGACCAGGCCGTTCGTGGCATCCAGGTAGGCGATGTAACGGCGGTTCAGACTGTCCATCACGATGGCATTCCGCCATCCCGTGCTTGCCGATGCGGAATCTACGACGATCTTCACCCAGTTGAGACCGGACTTGAAGGCATAGTGGATCCGCTGGGTGGCCGTGTCGTAATAGGCGATGTTTGGCGTGCCCGATGTGTCCAGAGCCAGAGAGCACCAGCCGCGGTCCGCGGAGGCGGTACCGGCGAAGGGGAATGGCATGGTGTGGACAGTCTCGGTGCTCCACGCTCCTCCTGAGCTGCGCACGGCGTAACGCACCAGAAGCGAAGAGCCCCACTCCTGGATGTAGGCCAGGCGCGGTTGCCCATCGGGGCCGATCCTGACCGACGGAGAGGCGTCCTTGAAATCCACCGTTTGCCGCTGCCACGTCCCGCCGCTCCGGAAGACATGTTGCGATCCCGTGATCGCGATGTGAGGGTTGCCGGAAGGATCTATGGCGATGGAAGTGGATGCTTCGATAACCATAGACACCCGGTCATAGAGCGGAGTGATCTCCCAGGCGGAACCTGTCCAGCGGGCGTACTTCAGCGCCTGACCATTGTAACGGTCCACATAGGCAAGGTGCGGGCGGTTCATTGAATCAAAGGTCAGGGAAACCTGGGCGCCCAGATTGTAAGCCAGTGGCGCATGTCCGGGTATGGCCCGCTTATTGACAGAGACGAACCGGGGTGCGTCGAAGAACACGAATGGAGCGGCGACGGCCACACCACACGTTGAGCCTGCGAAAGCCGCGGCCAGAATGAACGAGAATAGGGAAAAGTATCGCGGCACGGTGAAAACTCCCCACGTCTGATACTGCTATGCAAAAGCACTTATACAATGATTATCCGGTACCTGGGCGTCCCTGTCAACAGGCAATTTCCCGGGTTGGACTATCAAGGGACGGTGTGCCCTGCGGAGCGCGCCGGAGGAGGAGGACTCTCCAGAGACGAACTGCCTCTGTGAATACGGCAGACACGGCAGGAGGCAACCTGTGAGCAGACAACCGGCAGACCTGGAATCGCTGGCGGGCAGCGCGGTGGATATCGCTCCTTTCGGAGAGATGCGCTTCTGGACGGGTTCGGATGCACTGGCCATCGAGAGTCATCCCCTCAAGATGCACGAAGGGGCCTGGTATCC